>Ga0209537_1000764_pt1 | contig 38696 bp, 52 predicted proteins | sample BioPla4DNA1_FD_187698 | JGI IMG/M metagenome (GOLD analysis project Ga0209537, IMG submission 187698) | Biogas fermentation microbial communities from Germany - Plant 4 DNA1 (SPAdes) (version 2) | ecosystem: Engineered > Bioreactor > Anaerobic > Digestate | place: Bielefeld, North...
CAGGAGCCCAGGAGCCCAGGAGCCCAGGAGCCCAGGAGCCCAGGAGCCCAGGAGCCCAGGAGCCCAGGAGCCCAGGAGCCCAGGAGCCCAGGAGCCCAGAAGTTACAAAAGTCACACGCAAAAGTTATAGGCAAAAGTCACACGCAAAAGTTATAGGCAAAAGTCACACGCAAAGAAGAAGCTGGAATAAAAAAAATACAAAAAAGCTTGCGAATTAGTGTAAGCCATGGTATAATAGACTTAAATAGAGAAGCCGTCGTAAACGGCAAAGGAGGAGAAAAGATGAAAGAAAAAATCGAAGAGATCTTCGATCTGGAACGAATCCGAGAATATGCGGAAACGAACATTGACTTAACGGAATGGATCGAAGAAGAGTATGGGGAAACGCGAAAAATCCTGTTAATTGCGACTCTGGTCGAAGGTGCATATGGGGCTTACATTCCAGGCATGGTTCTGGAACTTTTTGGCAGAGCGGAAGGATACGATCTGGAAGATCCTTACAATTACGAAAAAAATGAGACGATCCATGACGCGCTGATCTCTCTAGAGATCGAAGTTAATGAGTGCTTGAATGAGCTCATGCCGGCAAAAGGCACGTATTATATGAGTTATCACGAAGCAGATGGATCCTATTGTCTCTTCTACGAAGAAGTGGAGCAGGTTTAATCCTGCTCCCACAAAAATAAGGAAAAACGGCAGAAATGCCGTTTTCCTTTATCCTTTTCAACCCCAGGACCCTCTAGGAACGCAAAAGTCACATGCGAAAGTTACGAAAGTTACAAAAGTTACGAAAGTTGCAAAAGTTACGAAAGTTACGTGCGAAAATAAGAAGGCGCCTTTTTTATGGAATTGCGCGGGCGCGGGCGTGCGACAGAAAAAAAATTACAAAAAGGGCTTGCAATCTACTGTAAACCGTGATATAATAAAGCCAAACAAAACAAGCCGCCATAAGCGGCAAAGGAGGAAAAAAGAACCATGCAAACTGTGTTCAACAAGGCGAAAGTTAAATCCTGGATCAAAAAAGCTTATAAAAACTCACTCTTCGGGTACGGTCACGGCTACATTACAGACGGCTACGCCATGCTAGTGGATGAACCGCATATGCGTCCAACCATTCTAGAAGTCTTTGGTACACTAACGCCGGAATGCAAACACTCTGCCGAACAATTTAAAAGGTTAATGCGCTTGCCGAATAAGCCAATCAAAGCGATCGATAGCAAATTAGAATTTATTCTCAAGCCAAAACACCGATTGCGTATTCTCTACGATCCTAAGACAGGGAAAGAGCTTGCCGTTAAGAGTATGTACTTCGATCTTCTCAACAATCCAGAAGCCTGCACATTTCACACTAACGAATTGATGAGTATGCTATGGATCGTATACGACAATGAAACCGTGGGAGTAATTGCACCGTATAGGTTGGAAGATCAGCTGTCTCACGTTAAGTTTAAGGCAGAAGAGGAAAGGGAGCAGGTTTAATCCTGCTCCCACAGAAAAAAGGAGGAAGAAAAATGAACTTGAAAGAAAAAACTATGAGAGAGGAAGCACGGGAGCGAATCATCGAATGTTTAAAAGACGGTTACACAGGTTATTATTGCGACCTACACAACGAAGTATTTAACACGGACTACTACATTATAGGAACATACGAAGCCAAAAAAGCCTTAGAAGAATACGACATTTTCGAAGCAATTGAAAGAGTACAGACATATGAGAAGGAGAACTTCGGTGAATTGTATACAGATCTATCAGATCCCGAAAAAGTAATAAACATGCTTTTCTACATCATCGGGGAAGAAGTATTATGGGAAATGCTGGAACACTCAGAAACATTAAACGAAAATTGGGACCAGCAAGCGGACGAAGAGACTAACGCGAAAATTTTGGAGGAATTGGAAGAATGACTGTGCTATGGATAATTCTGCTGTTGTTGGCGCTTCCGGTTATGGTTCTAATTTCAGCGGCCACGAAAAAGTAAGGGGGTTATACCATGGAAAAGATAATTGCCAAAGAAGTTAATCCTGCTTACGTGGACTTCAGCTTGTATTTTTACGATGACAGTTTGAAAAGTGTTAGCGGTGAGAATTGCGCTGTTTACATCGTACCAGGGGACAGAGAAAGGTATGGCGGCTTCAATATGGAAGAATACAGGGAGATTGAAGAAAAAGCAAAAGCCATTATTAACGGCTTTCGCGATGTAAGCGCTAAATGGCCATACGGATACGCAACATATAAAGAAGTTATGGAAGATAATGCTATTCCATACACAAGCCACACATGCCATTTATTGAAAAAATGGGCGGAATATGCGAAACCGTACGATACTGGCGACATTGCAGAATTTTTAACCATCACCACAGGCGAAAAATGGGAAGTGAAAGCCTTTACCGGATACTCTCAAGGAGATTATTGTGAAGTGGTTTATTGCGTCAACCATTACACACCAGAACGCATAACCGAAATAGGCGAACTTTGGTTAGGTTGCGGAACAGAATTTTGCATTGAGGGTTGTTATGGGTATTTTGTTCCCGAAAGTATCCGCTGGCGAGAGGGTGAAACATTACGGAAGTATTTGGCAGACTCTTACGGCTGTGAGCCGGAGGAACTAGAAATATACTTGTACGAAGGGGAGCACATCGTAACTGATTATAGAAAAATGGATTAAGCCGGAAGGAGGGATCGAACTGAAAAAACTAAAAGTGACCTGTTACGCGTGCGACAGAGACTCGGCAGAAGGTGTCTGGATCAACGTGGGAGGATGGACATTCTACTGCAGGGAATGTCACCAAAAGGCCGAGGAGCGATTCCCATCCTGGAAATACGCTAAAAAAAGGTACTTGGCAAAAGATAACAACACTAGGGACTATTGGGCAGAATGTATTTGGTGCGACACAATCTCCCACGACATCTTCATTGACTACGACGACAACGGGGAACCCATCTGCCCAAAGTGCAAGAGGGCAGGGGCTATGAGAAAACTATAACCGGGAAAACGGCCGAAAGGCCGTTTTTCTTTTGTCCATTTTTAACCTACCCTAATTGTAGCTTTAGGCATACCACCGGGGCGCATTTAAAGCCATTCTGAGCGACGATAATTTGCAGGGTATACTTTACTATGGGTAGACCGATTTCATCCCGTAGAATCGATTCTACGAAGCCGGGAACCACGGGAAGCTTTCACCACGAATCTGCTCCAATTCCAACACCAAGCTTCATTTCCGCACACCCGCCCCGATCCGCAGACGAAAGTTACATACGAAAGTTACATGCAAAAGTTACAGGCAAAAGTTACATGCGAAAGTTACAAATGCATGAATATACAAGAAAGTTGCATAATTATACAGAGTGGAACAGACCCCGAAGGGTCTGCGAAAGTTACTCGTAAAATTGTCTGAAAGTTACAGAAGATTGAAAGTGAGAACGCACCAGAGGCGATTTAAGCGTCGAAAGTTACGGGGGTATATCTTTATACCTGAAAGTTACATTCTCCTCTCTACGAAGCTCCTGTGAACTCACAGGGGCATTTTAGTCCTCTATGTCGATTACATCTTCCGGTATCCCCTCATTCAGTCGTCTCCTGATTTCCTCCGGAGAAGCCGCATCACCAAGCGGATTGTTCGGTGTAATAACGTGCTCCTGCTGATCCTTCATGCCGTAATAGTTCTTGGAGCGGAATATATAAGTTACTGGGTTAAGTTTACCTTCAGTCACCAAATTGGCATCATACGCAGCTATAAGATCCTTCGCCTTTTTTATCATATCACGGCGGGCAGGCGTGCTACCTTCGGCTCCAGTCTCCCATCTCCAGATAGTCTCTTTCGCATACCCAAGCGCAAGACACATGCCTTCCACCGTCGGTAGCTTTCCTTGCCCAAACGTGTGTTGAAAATACTCCGTCAACCTTTCGGCAATCTCATCATCCGTCACCGCTTTGGGTTTAGTGTACCAGTACATGAGTTCTGCCCCTATCTGCTTGGTTAATTCGGGGTCTATATTCCCCCTATGCTGGGGAGGTTTTGCATGACGACCCCGCATATCGACCTTGCCGTCTTTTGTATATCTCACAGGCTTCTTTCTGTCTGCCACCTCACACCAACCCCCTTTCTTCTGCCACTTTCCGTGTCACCCTGCTGACCAGCGCCCACAGTTTGTCCTGATCCCACCCCAATTCAAACGCAGTCAAATACACGTTATCCGCCATGGTATCTCGCTTACAGTACACCCCCATTATAGCACATTTATCCTCCTCATCCAACCTCTCCATCACCCTTGCCACAGCCTCCCAATTCTCCCTATCGAGCGCTCTCTCCAGGTTCACTTCCTTCCCTCCCTCCTGCGCTCGACAATACCAGCGCATGAGTCGATTCACATAATCCGCATAAAATGGTTTCGCAGCCATCTTCTGCATCAGTCCTCCTTAACATTTCTATAACAGACTTCCTGTCCACCGGAAATCACCGAAACAATAGTCTGACAATTACGACATTACGGTCTTACGGAAAAAGCCCTTATTTCTCTTATATATATATATATATCTTCTTCTTTTTCTTCTATATGATACAATAGAAGAAGTATCGTAAGATCGTAAGGTTTTTCCTTCAAACCTCCTTTCCGTGGTACTTCAACAGCCTTACGGAAACCTTACGAAAGGGTCATTTCCTTACGGAACATCGTAAGGATTTGGACACATACCGACGATGTTTAACCGTATATTCCAATTTCTGACAGGAATCCTTACGGAAACCTTACCCAAAACCTTACGGAAGAATTGGGACATCGTAAGGGTTTTTATCACACTTCGTTCACGAAACACCGCTGCGTTTTGCCATTTTTCCACATTGGTTCAACCCTCAGACTAAACAAATTCTTAACTTCTGAATTGAAGATCCGTTGGGAAATCTTATCACCATCTCCTGTCAGGTTCGCCCATCCTTTGAATTTCGAATACATTTCGCTGGCTGGTTGACCAATAAAATCCTCCACTTCCAGACCTTCATCTTTAATCCAGCGGCGCACGGGGGTGAGTTCGCTGAAATATTCGTCCAAAAGTTCCTCCACCGCTTTAGGCTTGGTGAAGCCTTTTTGGTACACCAGACGACGATAACCCCTCAGCGCCATATTAAGTAGATGAGTTAGAGCTTCGGGTGTGGTGAGTTTTTCTTTGATTTTGGGGTCATAGTTCGGGTCATCCCTGGTAAACTTGGCATTAAACGGTATCAGGATGAGACGCTCCGCCATGCCGAACGATGTGTCCCACACCTTTGGTATGTTGTTCGTTGCGAAAATCAGCTTTGCATAATTTTTCAATGTGAATGGGTTTTGATTCTTTCGCTCCACTGTGATGGAATCTCCTGAGATGAGTTTTTTGAGCACGGCGGTGTCCTTGACGGGTTTGTCTCCTATATCGTCACCAATGTTGGCTAATTTGTGTTCTAATTCCGCCGTCTTGAACCTATCATTGAGTGAGGCGAGTTCAACGGAACTGTAGTTTTCTTCACCTAAAAAGGCTTTGAGTACATTCAAGATGGTGGATTTTCCATTCCTGCCGGAGCCGAAGAGGACGAATGCCTTGTGGTAAAGAGCGTGTTTGGCGAGTAAATAGCCCGCCATTTCTTCAAATAGGTTGAAAAGTTCCTGGTCTTGCTGAAATACATTCATGAGTGTTTGTTCTAAAAGGTCATGAGTGGGGGCGAGGGGGTCATAGTAGACGGGTAACTGTGAGAATTCGATTATGTCGGGTGTATGTGGTAAAAGCTCGCCCGTGAGCAGATTCACTCGACCATTCAATACATTCACAACTTCTCTCTGGATAACAATATCTTCTGGATCGATGGTGGTCACATCTTGAATATACCGCTTCACTTCATTCTGCTGTCTGATATTGCAAGCCCTATACATCGCTCGCATCTCACGCTCGATGGAGCGTTCTCTGTTTTGGTAATAGCCATTTCTGTAGGTGTAAATGACACCGTGATAAGTGACCACTTTAAGCCCTTCGAGTAGAGCTTCGGCAAATCTCCAATGGAGAAACTTCTTGCCATCAAAAAATTCACTGATTACCGCTGCTTGCCCCGCTTCAAAAAATGCTTCGTCCCGCAGGATGACTTCTAGTTCGTCCTTTGGTAGGGGGTCTTTGAGTACATAGTCATTGATGAGAGTTAGAGTTTCCCTCACTTGTTCCTTGGTGAAGCCTCTTGTTTGTAAAACGCCGCTGTAGCGAAATAGAGCGTCGTTGCGGGAGCCTTCCTCCATATTAGGAAAGTCAAATTCGTCTTTGTACCTTTGACCGTGGACGATTTTGAGCCAAACCGGGGCTTCTTCAACTTCCTCCCATGGAATATCCCGTATCCATTCCCGCCACCTGCCGTTTAGTTTAACAGTAGATAGACTGTTTACGTCCCAGCCCCTGATGTCTTGGGTCAGTCCTAGAGCGTTGCGCTTTTTTGTGGGGCTGCCTGTGCCATCTGGTGTTCTAAACCAGACATGGATTCCTCGGTCGGTTCGCATGACGCGGCATTTAAGGTTCAGATCCTCTATGATTCTAAGCATGATGGCTGCTTCGTCGCTGTCGTCGAAGTCGAAATTACTAAAAGGCGCGGGTGATTTTATGGCTAGGTTCGGTTCGTCCGCTACTTCGGCGAGTGAGAAACACTCAACCTCGCCAAACTTGTGCAAAGGGCGCTTATTCTCATTGATAACAACATATTCGAGCTTAAACGGCGGTAAGGGTCGAGTGGGTTTTGATTCTTCTGGTTTTCTAAGCGGGGCTAGTTTGATTTTAGCCATTCATTTAGCCACCTCCTTGTGTGGTAACTCAAATCACAATAATCTTCTGCTTTGTGATGTGTGGTCGCCATACAAACCATGCGTATTCTGTAGCATCAGTCCCCTTGCCCGTGAAGCTGGGTCGTTTGCTTAACACATATATTTCGCTTACAGGGTGCTTATCCCAAAACGGCTTGCGCTTTTGCGATCCTAAGAAGTTGAGGCGAAGTAGCATCACTACGGTCGCCTTTGACCATGTTTCAAGAGCGTGGGTTATGATTTCCTCTGCTAATGAATACGGTGGGTTCGTAAAGATCAGGTCGTAATCTGCATCACCTTTCAACATTTTTAGAAAGTCCAACGCGTATCTTTTGTTGGCATATGGGATGGGTGGACCATCCCGTATGTCGTTAGCTTCGATCCATGCAAGAGGGAATCTATCCCTCAGAACTTTTACCATTTTACCACTACCAGCGCAAGGTTCCAGTATTACGTGAAAGTTGCCTTCGAAATATTCAAACAAGAACTCCCTGGTGACTTCTTCGGGTGTTTCGTAGAAATCATAAGCCCTACGAACCCTCCCTCTGTTCGTTGCACTCATTTAGTACCTCCTTGTCCCTACCACAAATCGTCCACAAGCTCCTCCACGGCGTTCCTAATAGCGTCGATCTCTGTCAATCCTTTAATGCGCTTCAGTTCGTAGTACACATTGAGAAGTCTATTTTCGACCTCGTCGCAGAGTTCATGTATTAAATCCTCTACTTGCTCTGCGATAAAATCGCCGCCGAAATTCGTTTTCACCCGTTCTATAAATTCTTTCCGTAGTTCGCCTTTCATAATAACCCTCCTTATCCTCGCCTTCTTTTTGAAATAGTCTTGTCATGATTACAGTATCAATGTTTTTCCAAACTTCTTCAGGGAGGTTAATCTTTATTTTCTTTTCATCAGGCAAGTAATCTACTTGGAATATGTCGTTCATCTCACTCATCTCCTTCCTCATTTTCTTCTCCCTTGCCCAATCAAGTCCCTCTATTTCAACCGTTCTGAAATGTTTTTGTTTGCCTGTCTGATCTATGAATTTTAAAAAAGTATCAAGATCGGTTTTTATCATTACTATCTCTCTCCTTAAACGGTAAGTCAATCATTTTCGGCTTGTTTAAGTGCGTCCAAATCGCCCCTAAGATGTTCCAAACAAATGCCCGCAAGTGAGGTTCATCGGTTGAACCCGCTTTGAACTTTAGGTAGTGTCTAACCCCACTATCAATGTAAACATGTAACGGTTGACCCTTCTCCCAGTTCCTCTCCGCATACTTTTTTGCCCCATCCTCGTATTGTTTGGCTACATCCAAAAACATAAAGTACGGATTATCGTAATAGGTTCGTCCAGTATTTCTCAGCACCCAGTACAGATCACCAACGTCGCCTCGTCTTATGTAGTCCCCGATTTTTAACAGAATTTCATCAAAGAGAAGTGCCCCTATTACCCTTAGTGGTAGGAGGTCGCACCTACCCTTACCCTCCGATACATCTCTCACGCTTCCTGTCGAGAACGTCCTGCGCTCCCCACTATCTTTAATTTCCACGCTTTTCCCTCCTAGCATCGCGTTCTAGTACGGCTTCAAACATACGTTGGGCTTGCCTTAGTCCCGCGGCCCTACCTGCACTAAAGTCGGGGTCGGTTGGGTCGAGTTTGACTTCGTTGTCGATTTCCAGAAGCGTCATTTCAATATCTGCTTGCAGAGCGTGGTATGTTGCGAATAATTTGTCAAGTCTGCGCTCTAACGTGAAAACGACCCCTAGTGATATGAGTATCAAGATTACAAACACCAGCTCAAGAAACAACACACTAGTCATTTTGGAGCCTCCCTATTCAAAGTCGTCATAATACTCCTCCAGTAGCCCTAAGTCTCGCATGACCCAATATTTGAACTGTGCCTTCGTCATAGGTGTGTATCGCTTACGCCTTATTCGTTCCTTCTCCCTCTTTCTCATTTCCACCTCAAACGCTGCTTGTTCAAACGCTTTGTTTACCACGTCTTTTCTGCTTTTAGTCATGGCAGTACCCACCTTGACAGTCGGGACACACATGTTTGAAGTCGTACCCTCTTGGTCCCACAGTTATTTTCCAACGGTTCCGTTTGATGTAATCGAGCACTTGATCCCGAGATGAGAAGGGTTTAGTCACGTCCATGCCACAGATGTCACAACTTAAAATATGTGAACCCATCACTTTAATAATCATCTTAGTAGCCTCCCTATCAGAATAGTTGTCCCTCTAGCTCCCTTTTCAGATCGCGAATGCGCTTCGCTCTGGCTTTTTCGGCTGGTGTACTCGCTCGCCATGACGATTTATATTCTACCTTCGGTATGATGGGGCGTTTCGCCCATCTGACGTATATCAACTTGGGGGACGTATCTACCCTTTCCGATGGTTTGCTCATCCCTTCGGCGTGTACTTTAGTGCTTCCAGCGGTCTTACCTACGCAAGTCCAATTATCCGCTTTATATAGGGAACCTTTTCTCCATTCTTCTTCCACTACGAACGTTTCGAACCCGATTACGGGAACCTCGTATAGTTTTTCCCACAAGTGCATAACGGTTCTTCTCCATCTAGCTAACACCCTAGTTGCCAAATTTGGTTCGTGGTGTTCTAGTCTAAACACGGTATTGTTTACTATCGCGGGAAGATATAATCTCTGTTTCACTTCGCGGTTGGGGGGTATGCCGAAAAACTCATCCCTTGCTTTGACCCCGTAAACCGACGAAGCCCCTGAGATTATCCCCACAATCTTATCGTTCAACCATATTATGAAGTGCAACTGTTGTCCGTGGGTTCCTCGATTCGGGACATAGTGCCTGTCTCTTATACTTTGGTATCTTGGGTCGGAACGCTTGCAATATTCTAACGCTATTTCCGACTTCACTTACACAGCCTCCCTACTATGCTTGTGAATTCTTCCAACGTTCTGATTTCAAAGTGTAGCCCACCGTTAGCTTCGATTCTTTTTTTATGGAGCAGTTGAGCAGGTTCGAGTTGATTATTGCCTACTTTTAGCTCAAAAGCCACGTACCTACCTTTAATGCAAGCGGTGATGTCGGGGGTCCCCCTCGACCCCCAACTATCACCGTGATTATTAGTGTAGTATATGCCTAACGTTTTAAGGTGGTTGATACACTTTTTCTGAAGTGCACTTTCCCGCATAAGTCATCCCAGCAGTTCGTCCAAATCGATGGTACCTTTACTGGTTTGTCCTTTTTCAGCGAATCCTTTGGACGGTTTCCAGTTGTTGAGCCGAATAAATGTGACAGTTTTATTAGGATCGTTCTTGCTAGGTTGTACATCATGGGCCACATCGGCTTGGAAGAAACAGCCCACTAGATCCGCGGGGTCAACTTCTTCAATTGTGAAGTCATTAAGGGCGTTTTTGGCGAAGTAGCTAAAGGCGTTAAGCACCCCTTCGTTCGGCTCACCGTCTTGGGTCATAAGAAAGAATTTTTCCTTATGTTTTTTGCCGTCTGCTGTCACCATCTCAATATCCACTATACCGAAGTCCTCGTCATACTCTGCGCTTGTAATCTTAAAAACGTGCGTACCTTCTGGTATTGGAGTGAATCCACTTTTACTTAATTTAATTTTCGCCATTTAAACTTCTCTCCTTTTTCTCATTGATTGCCTTTATAGTGAGGTTCGTCAAAAACCCCATAATCGTCAGAAACACTAGACCCAACATCACAAGCATACCTGCTAGAAACCAAAGAATGTGCATTTATTTCTCCTCCCCCGTAAAGTTCACCCAGAGCAACAATACCAACGCTACTGCCAATGCCTGCTCCTCATTAAACCCTGCGTCTACAAACTCTTGGTACACTACCCGCATCTCCTTCGCCCTCTTACGGGCATCCAATCTCAACCTCCACAACGGATCGGAGCGACTCTTAAACGATACTTCACTTTTGTCCAATGCTCCCGGTGGCATTTACCTAACCTCCTAGTATATTCTTTGTTTGTCTAAATTATACATGCCTGCCTGCAGTCTGTCAACCATTATTTCTTTTTTGTTTGTGTAAATCTGAACGTTTCTGTGGGCACGGCATACTTATCATAGATTCCATCGGCTTTTAGAGCGTCCTCGTCGATTGTTAATTTTACACTACGAGAAAGGGTGAATACATAATCGTTGCCTTCGATTTGCACTTTGTTGTCACCGTCCCTAAATTGTTTGGAACAGTACGCCTTGATGGATTCCGTCAATTCCTTCAATCGTTTCTCATCGTCTTTGATGGACGCTTTCACAGCATCAATGGTGGTCTTTAGTTTCTCCGCTTCTTCGATGATAGCGGTTAGATCCTCCTCCGATTCTACTATGTTCTTTCGTAGTGCTGCTAGAATTTCTTTGTCGGCTTTTTCATCAAAAGGTGGCGAGATTCCAGTCACAACATGCTCATCCCACCATTGTATAGCGGCCGCGATGAACTTATAAAACTGTGGATATCGTTCGGATAGAAGAAATTCGTCTATGATGGTATTTTCCACGCTCGGCTCGAAGGCTTCCGGGTTCACGTAGTCCTTTTCCTCCAGGAAACTAGCTACCATGACTACGTGATCTACCCCTAAGAGATAGGCGTATAAACAGGCTTGTAGGGCGTAGTGGTGAGGGGCTTTACCATCTGCCCAATCTTCCACTCTACTTGTAGTTTTGATTTCGATTACGGATTCCACTTCACCTTTGTCGTTGTAAGCTAATGCGTCCCACATGCCACCGAACACCCGGTCTTTAGGGAAGAAGTCACCCCAAGTTTTTTGGAAGTAGTCCTCGCCATAAACATCCGTTGGTGTTTTAAGACTTCCCCCAAAGTAGAGTCTGTTTAGATAATCAATCACCTTTGGTTCAATGATTTTTCCAGCTATCGTGTACTTGTTATCCTCGAATGGTTTCTCGTATGTTCGGGTGACAGCGCACCACACCTCAAAGGGGGTAGTCCATTTGTCCAGCCCTAGTACAGCGGCGAACCTTGTACCTGTCAACTTTTTACAGCGTTTGGGTGGAGTAATCTCCACCCTATTTTCATTCCAGTTCACTTAGATAATCCTCCCATTTTCTTAGAATATCTACGGGCATGTTCGCATTTTTCACAGGGCATTGCTTTGCTGGAGTGGTACACGCCCAATAGTCAAAATGTGCCCCCTCCATTAACACTCTAACTAGTTTCATCGGTCGTCCGCACCCGCAAACGGGTCGTAGTTCGTTAGAAATAGGTTTATTCATTTTAGCCCTCCTTCACAGCGTCAATCATTTCACCAATCTTGATTAGTAGAGCTTCGCAGGCCTTTTTGGTGAGTTTGTCCGGTGAAAAGTTATCCGTTTTTGTGGCAAGAGCGGTGATAAATTCTTCTTGCTGTGGGTCGATTTCACGCAATTTGGACAACTGTTTCTTCAATGCGTTAATCTGCATTTTAGTCGCTTTACCGTCGCCCTTCGTAAGTTCCTCTTTAATCTCCTCGCGCTTCTCTGGACTAGCTGGGCGTTTTAGTACTTCAACTTCTTCGTCGTTCTCGGGGTCATTGCCTTCTGCTACGTTGAAATTAGAAGCCAAGAAGAATTTATGACCACCTGTGACCGCTTTGTACAGAGCTTTGTCGCCGTTATCTGCTCCTGTACCGTTGAATAGGAACTCCTCAAATTCCCCTGTGTCAGGATCAATTAATCGTCCGCGAAACTTTGCTTCAATAAGGTGCATTTTGTCACTAATCGTTCCGTGAAAGATGGTGTCTAGTGTTTCCATTTTCCAGAGTAAACCTGCTTCTTGCAGGGCGTGCTCGAAGTTCTTCTTGTACTGCGCTTCTGTAATGTATTTGTACCGTTGGTGCAGGTTAGTGCCGTCCTTCTCCCACTGGAAACTTGCCATAATCTCTCGGAGCTTCGCCCACTTTTTCAAAAACGCCTTTCTCTCCTTACTGATTCCCGCCATCGCTTCGTACATCACAATACCTCCTCCAGCAGAGCCTCTAGCTCCCTTTTTATTTGATTAATCTTGCGGCGGTTCACCCGTTTGGGTTTTATACCCAAGTAATCGTCAATCATTTTCTTAGCTTTTTGAATGTAGTGGTCTTTGTCTACTGCTTCGATTGTCAATTCGTTCTTGTTGTCAATGATACAGTTTGCAGGCAGCCCCCCAATCTTAGCAGGTCTCCCTGTCTCAGCGTGCACCTTGTAAAGAGTGCCCATACGCCAGTCCTTTGTAGCGTAAACTCGGTTCACCTTCTGAACTTGGATTTTCTTACCATTCACAATGTGGTAAACATGGCTGTACTTCCCCCCTGCCTTTGCTATATACTGAAACTCGTGGATATTGTCGCAAGCTAGGATTGTTTCCTCCACGGGTTTATCTTTCACGAAGTAGTCGATGATCGCTTTCTTGACTATTACGTAGTCGTTGTTTACGTTCCATGCCCCTGCTGGGGCGATCCCGTAGTTGACGTAGCTTCCTTTCGTTTTGATTCGACCGTCGAGCATGACCATGATGTAGTTGTTCACGTTAGCCTGTACTACCTTCTTAACCTTCTCCTCCTCCAAAGTGAAACCCGTCCGCTCCTCCCATTCCCTGTTGACTGCGTGGATTTTGGGCAATTCTGAGTCGTCCACAGATATGAGAACACCGTCCGTATTGGTCTGAATGATCCTCACCGTATCGCAAGCCTCTAGGTAGCCATATGCTAGGTCGAGTAGAAATAGTTGCCCCGATACGCACACGCTGCGTCCCATTAAAGGGTCATAGAGGTCGTTATATTTATTTAGAGAAGCTCCGTAAGCTGTGTTGATTACCAACTTCAAAGTGTCCGAGGTATGCTTATCTCCTTCTTCTTTAGCCTTCAGCCTGCGTTCAAGTACGTCAGCGAACGTTTGGGGGGATGGGATATTACGTGATGTGTAACCGTAAAGAACCATCAGGTGGGGGTAATATGAAGCCACGTCGTAGTTGCGAATTACTCTCATGACTTCCTCAACACCTTTCGCTCACCTCCGCAACTCTCCTTCTTGCCAGTTCAACGTACTCCTCGGCTATGTCAATTCCGATGTAGTCCCGTCCGTTCAATTTAGCCATTTTACAGGTTGTCCCACTTCCGCACATAGGATCTAATACTATATCGCCAGGATTAGACCAACTTAGGATATGGTCTTGGGCTAGTTGTTCGGGAAATGGTGCGGGATGTTCGCTTTTCTTTTGAGGGTTTATCTTCCAAATGTTTGTGCGTTTGCCAAACGGTTTTCTTTCGATTATCCTTGTGCTGTAATTTTTGTCTGCGTCAATACCTGTGTTGACTTTCACTTTACCACTTTTAACGACGTTCTCTCTATCTTTAATGAGATTAATTGCCTTCGGTTTACCTTTGGAAAATACGAACATATACTCGAAATTTTGGGCATAGCAAAGAACACTACCAAGTGCACCACTACCCGTTTTCTCCCATATCATAGTGTCGTGTAAATTAAATCCAATCTTCTTGAAATATAACGCCTGTCTAAAACTCGTCCCTGTTTCACTACCTTTGATCGTAGCGTCATTCACAACCCAAACAACCACTCCACCTTGTTTTGTCACCCGATACAACTCTTTGGCAATTTCCTCAAAGTTGAAAGTGTACCCCTTATACGTTCGCAGATTATCATAAGGTGGGGAAGTGACCGTGAGGTCGATTACACGTTCTGGAAAAGTCCTCATAACGTCAACACAGTCACCGTGATAAATATGATTAATTTTCACTTTCTTCGCTCACCTCCACGTAATTCGGTAAAGCGGAGTGCAATCCGCCGTATCCTACGACACAAGTCATATCCTGTAGCTGAAACTCCAGCTTACTCTTGAATACCTCATCGTCGCTTAACTCGGGATCGTGCATACGGTCGAAGAACTCAAACACTTCTTTGGGTATTCTGTTACGATTCAAATTGTCTGGGTACTTGTAATTTCGTTCGTCGGATCTTGGAACCTGTTTAGCGTCCAAGAACATTGCAGTCAGTTTGGCGTTGGTGTAATAGAGTGCCCTGGCATCTGGTATCCCTTTCATCCGTCCCAGCGAGAGTTTAGCTTGTAGGTATGACTTTCGCAGTTTGACCAGTTCCACTACCATATCTACGTCGTATTTGCAATAGGTGATCACTTCTTCAAGTTCCTGTTTCGTGAGTGGGCGGTCAATGTCGAATGGTACAGTCGATTCTTCGATATTCATACCCAAGTGGCCCTCTATCGCTTTAAGACTCATGCCTATTTGCATATCGTCGCTAATATCAGCTACATTGAACCACGCTTTGTTCTCCTGGAGAAACCAATGTTCCCAACCCATACCCCCACCAATGATAAAGTCGTTGATCTCTTTCACCGTGCGGTTGTCGGCTCCACAAAGTACAGCTTGTAGGATGAATCTGTCGTAGGATTTCGAGTTAAAGCCTATAAAGAGCTTATCCTCCGTGACGAACTGTTTAACTCCGTAGTTGTCGTTGTGGACCACGGTGAACTCATTATCCGCTATGTCTTTGAACACCACTATCCAATCGTGGGCGAACACCTCAAAGTCGAAAGCGTAGAGTTTCATTTTTTCTTCCCTCCAGAATAGCTTCTGGTGAAGTTTGTCATATACTCTGTAAAGAGCCTTTCACTAAAGTCCTCGTACCTTACTAAGGCCTTATAAATATCTTCCTCTACCGAGTTCTTGGTAATGAAGTGAATGTAGCTACATTTTTGAGTCTGACCCATCCGATGAATTCTGTCCCGAGATTGTTCTAGAGTTGTACTACTAAGGGTTGGCTCGTAGTAAATAATCGTGTCTGCCGCAAATAGGTCAATACCTTGCGCTCCACTCTGGTACTGGCAAATAATAACCCTGATTGATTCGTCCGATTGGAACTGTTTCCAAATGTCTTTATCCTTCTGTTCACCGTCTAAGATAACGTGTTTGAGCTTTAATTTCTCTAAGAGCTTCGATATACTTCGTATCGAGTACTTGTACTCGCAAAATATGACTAATTTCTTCTCCCAGCCGTCTAAGAAGTCCTCTAGCACTTTCAATTTCTCTGACTTTAATTCCACAATTTGCCCATCTTCCAGGGTTAAAAACCCGCTACACACCTGTCTCAACTTGGTCAGTCGAGCAAGTGGGTTCTCTAAGAGTAGGTCATAATCAAGGGAAGCCCCGTTTTTATGTAACTCTTTGTAGAGCTTCTTCTCCTTTAACTCAATATCGTAGATTTGATCTGGTAGCTTGTCGGGTAAATCGAGCGCTTCTTTTTTCTCCACCCTGTGACAATACATGTCCATAATCTCTTGGAACTCATCTACGTTAATGTAACGATAAGGTTTCCAATATTGGTTAAGTATGCAATATTTATCGGTGAACTGCGTCCATGTACCGAACAGTTCCGAAGCAACTCTACCCCGTACAACTTTGGGATACAAGAACGCATACTGTGACCATAAATCTTCCAATCGTCCGTTACCGATAGGCGTACCCGTCAAGATGTAGCGATACTTCGCTTTAAGAGCCAACTTCAAAATGAAGCTGCTTTGTTTCCTAGTTCGATTTTTAATCTTGTGGCTTTCATCTAGGATAATACAATCCCACACTTTGTCGTAACCTTTGCCCTTTCGCCATACCGATTCGTAGTTGATCACGTGGAGCACTTCTTCCAGTACCGCCTGTTCGGCTGGTGGGAATTTCGCAATATCCCTTGTCCATGCGCCCATTGCCGCCTTTGGTGCTATTACAAGTGCTGATTCTATTTCCCCAGCGAGTGCTAATCTTGCGATATGGGTGAGAGCGACCAGAGTTTTCCCTAAGCCCTGCTCGTGAAACAAGGCGAACCCTTCATATAGTCTCAAATATTCCAGGGCCACCTTTTGGTGGTCGTAGAGTTCAATCATTTCCTCTAGAACCCCTCCGTGGCTTCTTCAAAACAACGTTCATCACAATAGGGAGTGTCCCATTTACCCCAATAAGCATCGTCTGGATCGATCCATTCTCCACAATTCGCACAAACTACATATCTAGGTTCAGTTGGTGGTTCTAAATACTTATCGTAATCATCGTTCATCCATCGAGGCTTCATTTTCCTCACTCTCCTTAGCGAGTCTAATAATTTGCCCGATTACTTCATTACGACTATTCTTTGTTTCTTGAACCTTTCTCATGACCCATTCTAATAAGTCATGATCCAAGTCCAAGGTTATCCTAGCTTTAGGTAATCTCATAGTATCCCTCCTTTCGTCTCTTATTATACACGACCGCCTGCAGGCAGTCAAGCATAATTTTCAACGTTTGAGCATAAAATAGTAGGTTACACCAAAACCCCAGCTAGAGGGCTTATAGCCAACGCATTCAGAGGCGATTTAAGGGGTAGATCTTTCGAGGGTAGGGTGATCCTATAGGTAAACGAAAAAAAGAACCCCTCACGCCATGTGAGGGGCCTTTCCATAATTTGGACTATAAGATTACGTTGACTTTTCGTTCGGTTCCTGATAGAACTATCTTCGGTGTCATTAAAACAACGGGTCTCATACTCTTAGTGATGGGATACATGCCCCGCTTCTGGTAACTGCCAGTATTGACATAGTATCTAACCCTTTCGTGAACTTTATTGTTCCTTGAGTCGGGTACATAGTAACAGTCGGGAAACACCAAAGGCCTGTGAGTGTGTCCGATACAGTACACATCGGCTAATACAATGTCGCCTAGTTTATGGAGAGCGTTCGCCACCGCTCCCATAGTTCGACCGCCTGAACTACCGTGTGTGCAATACACGATATAAGGGTATGGTTTCCCGTTAGGTCTGGCTCCCACGGAGATTTTGAATAATCCCTCACCTTCGAGATATGGCACGCCGAGCCATTCTGCTATATCTAAAATCGGGGTAGCGTCCTCCTGGGTTCTAAGTTCGTCATGGTTTCCCCCGATCATACCGAGTATTTTCTCAGCTATGGGTTCTAAGTACTGGCGCATGATTCGTTTTTGTTTACTCGGGGGATACTTTTGCTTATAAACATCACCCTTGGAACCCCTTAGATCGTTCTGCAAGAGATCACCGTTTAGGATAACTTTCGCCAGAGGATCTTTTTCAATCACTTGTAGGTTGTGTTGAAACAATTCTTCGTCGCAGTCTATGCTGCCCAGATGTACGTCGCTAATGACGTAGAGGTTCATATGCGAAGCGTCAAGAGGTTCGCAGGTCAATAGTTTTATTCTACCACCTCCCTGTATATGAACCGCCGTTGCTGCGGCGGGATATACTCGATCACCTCCTTTCTATGGTAGAACAGGTTTAATGGTTCGTCTGTAAGAATACATTGTGGTGATCTTCACCCCCATATTAGAAAGGTGTGTGGGAGGTTTCTTTACACTTTTTATCCTCGCCCGTCAATCTAAGGTGGCTTACCCCGACCTAAATTATTTGTAATGGTAGGCTCCCAATCGCCCCACCGCTTACCATCAATATAAAGTGGGGGCAACGGATTGGTTCTCATCCGCTCTAATAATTTTTCATCGGATTCTGCCCATTGTAGCTCACTCTGCACAAGGGCTAGTCCGTACCTATAATATTGTTCGGGTGTCCAATCCCTGCCCCCAAACTCGAATTTGTGATCGTTTAATCCTCGGAGGATTCGCCTCCATGCTCGAAAAAACCTATCTTATTGAGCCAGAATACTACTGCGTCGATCAGTAGCCCCAAAATCGGGTCGATGAATTTTTGGAGCCATTGGGGGAATTCCAGCCCTAGACTATCAAGCTGTGCTTTCAGTTGTGCGAGCACGGCTTTTTTCTTTTCTTCACCCGGTAGCTCCTCTGCCTCAAGCAGTAGGGCTAGTGGAATGATGAACCCCGCCGCCGTCACCAAAATGTTCAACACTTTTAGAAAACTCATGTTTTAACCTCCTTATTTTGTTAAATCAAACTTCTCCTCTAGGTCATAGTCGTGACCCGTGACCATCATCTCGACTAATCTTCTACTGCGATTCCCCACCTCCCAATACCATTTGGAATCTTTCATTTCCTTGGCGGCTTCTTCGTAGTCACCCCGGGTCAGGGCAGCGATCATTTTCCGAAAGCCTCGGAACCCACCCGGGCCTAGGTTGAACCGCATATCAAGGACAACCTTCCGGCGCACCGGGTCTAGGCGGTCGAACCAATCAAATTGCTTTAGATCCTGCTCGCAGTCCTCAATGTCGTGGGCAAGCAACATTAGGGCTTCTTCTTTTGTAATCCCACGTCGCTTCAGGAGATTGATTACCTGTTGGGGGGTTAGCCCGTAGCACCCCAAGATGTACTGCTGCTCGCCCTTGCTCAAAGACTTGGTTTCAAGGTTACGCCCCACTCCGATAGTCCAGTACCCCGCTGGGCACCGATATACCTGCAACTTTAAGCCTTCGTGCAGTATCAGTTGGTCCTCCAAGGTGTGTTTGACCATCACTCACCACCTCCAATCTTGCTAGTCCACAACCCTCACAGCCACAAGTGTAGCACACAAAACATCTTCCATTTGTTACAACCTCGCTCCCACAGTCAGGACAACAATAACTCACCTATTCCTGCCTCCGTTCAAGTTGTACTCTCTTAACACTCCGTCATAATCTATTCCGCTTTGTTTAGCGGTAATGATGGTCAACACCTTAACTGTGTCGTTGAGCCTGTTAATCGTAGGTTCCAGTCGTATCAATACATAAACTGCTACAAAGATTGGAAACCCCACTTGTCCAATAAAATGCCCAATGGCTTCAATCATTTTTTCCATTCTCACCCTCCTAGTATCAATTTTACCGCCGGCAAATGTTTGAACTTGTCCTGTTTCATCATAGCTTCATAATGAAACATAGAGCGTAGTACGGTGGTCTGTTTTCATGCGCTTGTCCACTACCTGTGCTGGCGGTGTTACCCGAGATAGTGTGACTATGAGCACCCGTGCTGGCGGTGTTACCCGAGATAGTGTGAGTATGAGCACCCGCGCTGGCGGTGTTACCCGAGATAGTGTGAGTATGAGCACCCGCGCTGGCGGTGTTACCCGAGATAGTGTGACTATGAGCACCCGCGGTGCTGGTTCGTTCGTATGAGGTATCGTGTAAATACCCGCTATATGTCCCCGATGCAGTGACCCTACTCTCATAAGTCCAGTATCCATGACTGTGGGAACCAGCCGTATCTGCCTCCAAACTCCCCGCCCCATGACTGTGGGAACCAGCCGAGGCCGTCTTCAAAGTTCCCGCCCCATGACTGTGGGAACCAGCCGTATCTGCCTCCAAACTCCCCGCCCCATGACTGTGGGAACCAGTCGTATTCGTCTTCAAAGTTCCCACCCCATGACTGTGACTAGGAATTTGCGACGTTGTTAGCGTGACTGTGTTAGACCCGCCCGTGTTCCCCACGTTATAGCTTCCACCCGCGCCTACAATGAATCTATCTCGTAGGTCAGGTGTTCCGTTTGAACCATCGCATAACGCCCATCCTACAGGTATATCGTTTATCGAACCACTCCACATGATTATTGCACCGGGTGGGACTAGATGGTTCTCCATATGTTGCAACAACGCCTTATTGACAGGTGTTCCTGGTTCTGATACGTGCGTCGGAGCAGGGATCAACCTTATTCGATTGTTTCCTAAATCTTCGACGATAAAAATGTCGTCACCCACGGCGACCCTGTCTTTGATTTCTCTTGGAGCGTAAGCCATTCTATACCTCCCCCTTCATCGTAAATCGCCAACCCTTCCCAGCTTTCTCCTTCAATATCTCCCCATGTTAAATCTTCTAGCATAATCCACGTGACACCTGTGTTCATAGGTAGTTTAAAGGACGATCCAGCCACGAATGTCCCCGATCTTCTGAAAGCCCCCACCATACCTAGTAGCATTTCTCTAAACAACAGTAAGCTTTGCTCAATGGCGTTTATGTCTGAAAAACTCACCATCGTTTGAGGTAAAGAGGGCATACCCGCGGGTTCGTAGTATTTATCTCGAATCTCCTTGATATTATTTATAATTCGATTCACATCTGCAGCATTAGGTAAACCCTCGTCTGTCCAATCTACTTTCGTGGTCACATTCGTCTGGAATCCGTATCCTTGAAGAAACTGTGAAATATACCTTGTATTGGATTCGATTCGGTTCAAGTCCGTTGCGTTCAAACATCCTTTAAGTTCTGTCACAGTCGGGGTCTGACCGTTTGCGACTTGGGTTCTCCACGCCTCAATCTGTACTAAAGCATCCTGCACATCGCGTAGTGTTCTATCAACTACTGGAACTATCCATCTCAACCTAAGTCCCTCCCCCTACCCTTACCTTTGAAAGCTCCGTTGTAAGTTATTGTAAACTCGGTAACTCGAAGGGGTGAAATTCCAAACTTATTTTGAACCATTATCTTGTCTAAAGTGTCAAGCCGAGGGTCGGCTCTCCAGTCAAACGATACTATTCTGCGATTCGTGAGATACTCTTTCACCCAGTTGCCCACAGCAATCGCCCTACTTTGACTTGTTATGAGTTTATTCTTGACACTCTGCGTTTCCCCCACGGGTTCACCCGTTGACACTGTGACAATCGCTTCAGAAGTTTTAAGTTCTTTACCAACTATGGTAATCTCCACAACTCCATTCGCTGTAATTTCTAACTCACAGGCGTTCGTATAATATGTCGCACTGACGAGTGTCCCTCCTTCAACCGTCGCCACGGTCTCGACAGCAGGGTTGGAGTATGTTATTTGAATCGTTTCTGTCCCACTAACGCTCAACTGACCTTTATATATCTCTTTTACTTCAGCGTCCACTACGAAAGAATAGTAGGATACGTCCACTTGCTTTAAAGGTTTAGTGAGTGCCACTTCGGGTCGTTTATAACTATTGAAGTTGTCTACTCTATAATCCGTCATAGAAGTGGGGGCAGGTTCGATCCGTAAGAACCCTTCTCTATCCACGTACATCACACATTCTGCGGCATTTGCAATCATCTGCAAACATTCAGAATGTCTTACCAAAGGGAGAGGAGCGACAGTATATATCTCGTCTAGCGACTCGTGGAGTTTCCACGGGGGCAACTCGTCCTCTCGTTCGGGCAATCCAGCGTCGAGTAGCACTTCTTCAGCTAAGGCTTTTAAACTTATACCATTTGGTCTATAAAGACCTTTCATGAAGATCCCATTCATAAATTCGAGTATATCTCTAGCTTCGAAGTTGGCGTAGAGTCCGTTCTGCGGAGCATCCCACCCCGATAAATAGAACGTCCCACCTGGTATCCATTCTACATCGCTTCCGATTCTGTACCCATATCTAACTTGGATTTCTTGTCGTTCCGCCAGATATTTACTAATCCCCGTTTGATTATACGGGTTGTAACTGTCGTCTACATTATTAATGCTAAACTTCAAACTCATCTTAGGCATCTTCGCACTAAGTGGATCGACCTCTTGACTGTGAGTGAAAGTTCCAAACAAGTCCCCCTTCTCGTAGGTGATACTTAGACCCAAGTGAATTCTAGCAATTCTAGCCCTTCTGCGAGGCGAACTCCATTTTAAAATCTCGAAAACGATCTTATCGTACTCGTTTATATCCATGTTCACGACCGTGCGGACCGTGTCGTTACCCGTTACTAACTTTTCGGAACTCTTTGTGCCTTCTTTGTAGAGTGTAATTTTGAAGTCAACGGCGTAATCTCCGTGCGCCATGTCCCATATTATAATTAGCCCGGGTAGATACGAATTAAACACTCTGGGGAACGTCAATTCCACCACAGGGTTCGACGTAAAAGTACAGTCACTGTTGCTCAACAGGTTCCCCACATACGAAGTATCTACGAAGTTTGTAGTGGGTAAAATCCTCTTAGAACCGTCCAACACCCATAAATTTCGTTCGAGTGTGGCGTATGGGGTGATATTCCTAACACCTCTACTTACAACTTGGTCGAGATGGGCGAAGGGGGCTAGATCTGTGGCGATTGGTACAACGCTTTCTACCGCTTCGGGGTCGGTTAAACCCAACTGTATCTCGATAAAACTCTCACTAACTAATGTTTGTTGCTGGTTTTCCTTCCAACCCGCACTTACTGATTGCACCCCCTCACCCCCTTTACGCTTCAATTAAAGATAACTTACAATTTGTCCACCCTAAGATGTTCCCAGTTTTCGGATCTCTACGCCACATACCTGCGCTTCGATCACTTACATACATTCGGCGGGTGATCCAGTCGCCGGAAGTCTGGTCATAGAAGGTTACATCATTGACGAAACTCCCCCCGTGCTTGCCCGAGAATTTCTTGTTGATTGTCGCCCATTGTTGTGCGGTCAAGTAGTTCCACGACAGTTCTACTTTCGCCACGTCCTCACGTATAACCGAAGCAATCAGCTCACCTTGTACGTTACGCCCTGAGTCAACAAGAGTTGCTGTATTTCCACTGTAGGTGGAGGGTTCTGGGAGATCCAGACCCGCCACCGTCACCAACGCCTTAAATGCCAACTAGAACACCTCCCGGCATTAAGTCAAGTCCTCTATCTCTTTGTTCGGTTTCAACCGCGCGAGTGATGTCCTTACCATCAAGGTACACTCTAACCTCCGTTACGCCACGGCCTTGTTGTTGACTACTCATAGCTGCGACCACCGCTTGGTAAACCCCACGACTAACCGATTCTACAATCTGGTCATTATTCACAACTGCGGTGCGACTACCGATTGTACCTACCAATTCGGGGCCAGCTTCACGAGCAACAAATATTTGCCCTTGGTCTACAAAGCCACCGCTAGCTAAGAGTGGGATACCCATGGAGTTCAGAATTAATTTGAGAACCCACTTAGCGATTGCAATAGAGGCCATTCGGAGGATTTGGTCGTAGAGTTGTCCGATAAACTTCAAAACGGGATTTGACACCTGTTTGCCGAACAGTTTCTCGAAACCCATCAGATCGACCACAATGTCTCCAAATGCGTTGGAAATGTTCTCGACGGCACCCTCAATAGCGGTCAAAACGCCGTTCTCCCCGGTCATTGTTTCCTCAAAGAAAGCCGGGAGCGCCCCAAAGACCGCCTTGATTCCACCCTCTCCCTCAACCGCTTCTTTGAACTTTTCTTTCATCGTCTTTGTGAGACCCTGCGCCCCCGCGTCTATTATATTGAATATCGAATTCTTAAACCAATCGGGGGCACCTTCCCAATTTGACATAATCTCGCGAAGGCTGGTCTTGAATCCACTCTCCAACTCGTCCAACATATCGAAATAGGAAGATTGCACCGCACGATTCGAGTCCTCGACAAACGTCTCGAACGGATCGAGTCCTTGTTCCTTCATCTGTTTCGACATATCTTCTATCTCGGCTATTACCGCAGGTTTACCATCTTCAAGTCCTAGGCGATAACCTTCCATTGTGTCTTGACCATACCCTCTAAACACTGTAGATGGCGATTCAATTCCCAATAGACCCTTAATTGAATCTCCGATACGGGTGAATACCTTATCGTAATCTTCCTTCTTAACTCCTTCATCCACGCCTATTTTCAGACCATCTGCCAAATCTTCACCATAATCTTTGAATACTTTAGATGACGATTGAATTCCAAATACACCCTTGATTGAATCTCCGATACGGGTGAATATCTTATCGTAATCTTTCTTCTCAATCCCATCATCCACGCCTTTTTTCAGACCGTCTGCTAAATCTCCACCAATATCCTTGAACACTTTGGAAGGGGACTGGATCTCATACACCTTCTCGGCTTCAGTTATCACCGTCTCAAAGGCTTTCTTCCAATTACTTTTTTCCATCCCCTCTTCCACGCCATCCAATAGCCCTTCTGGAATATTCATGCCTGTCAACTCGGCTACTTCCTTAACGTCAATCCCAAACGCCTGTAGTATTTCGATGGTATCTGATGAAAGGTTCTCTTTGAATTTAATGAGATAGTAAGAGTTAGGATCATATTCGAACAATCCTTGTAGGATTAAGTTTAACGCTTGACTAGCGAACTCACTACCTTCTATCCCCATTTCCTCCATACTCGACTTCAGTGCTGATAGGATCGGTTGAAACGTTGTTTGATCGAAAAGACCAATCCACTCATAGGCAAGTGATCCAAAGGCTTCAGGGTCTAAGATAGCGTCGCCCCATTGCTCATTAAGCGCTTCAATTTGTTCGACCGCCCTCTGTATAAGTTGAATCTGGATGACTCCTGCGAAATCCTCTGCGCCCTGTTCGAGTGCAGCAATGGTTAATGCCATGCCCACTTCAGTGGCAGCAATAGTACCCTCCCATATCGGGCGAAGCTCGCTATCGGCGGGTAAAGCATCCATGAGTCCCCGCATGTTAGCGATAGCTTCTTGGAAATACTCCTCAGTCTTGCTCTTAGCGGTTAAGAACGCCTCGCTCACTCTGTCAAGCGTTTCTTCGACGGTTTCAATGTTCTCAAAGTCTATTTCCCCAATCGAAGCTAGTATCATATTGTACTCTGCTTGTGCTTCAACCAAATCTCTAACGGAACCTTTTATCCCCAAAGCCTCGTAAATCGCAGCAACCCTGCTCCATTCGGTATCCATGAGAGTACCCGTTTCGATATATTTGGTCATCAATTCGTTCAGTTCATTCTGCAATCCTTCAAAGTTAGCTATACCCTCGTCCACGGACTTTTCTATCAGCTCTTCAACAGTCTTGAGATGAACCCCTGTAGCTTCCAAAGCGGTTCCTAAAGGCCCAACTAAAGCTTCCGTAAGGTTATCACCTATAACTTGTAAACGCAGATTCAGTTTAGGAATTAATTCATCTAATTGACTCAACACACCCTCGGCGTACTCTTGGGCCCCCATTAACCCCTTACCCCACGCCTCGTTCATTTTCGTTATGGAAGATGTGATATCGTCTATTTCAGTTTCGATCTCTAGTAGTTTACCTTGTGCCTCAAGAAACTCATCCATTCCCGCGGTCGAACCTTCGGCAAATTCTTCAAAGGCTACACCTAAATCCGAGATCTTCAACTTAACTCCACTACCACTAATCAGGGCAGAGAGTTCAGCCATCAACTTTTCCAATTCTTCGTCTGTCACTTCGGGTTGCAGTTCCGTAAACTCAATAGCTGTATTAGGAATCCTTAGACCGTTGATGACGGTGAACATACTTTCTCGCACGTTGTCTAAGTCCGGTATATAGTCCCCTTCTATTATTTCAACGTCTACGCCAGTCAAACCGAGAGTACCTAAATGTTCTCTAAGTTTCATCAATGCCCAATCCACGTCCGTCTTAACGCCTGGGTTCAAAATATCAAGCTCTACACCTTCCACTCCCAACTTAGCAAGAACGGCGACCAATTTTTCAGCTACTCTAGACTTGGAGGTGTTTGGGTTAGGATTGATCAACTCCATATACACATCGCTTACTTGCAGACCGTTTAGCACATCGTAGAGTTTCTCTTCGACTATTACTTTGGAAGTGTGGGGCTTTGGCTCTTCGAATGTAATAAGGGAGCCTTTTACATTAATTTCGCGAAGTTGTGCGCTCGTCATGAGAGCGACGTAATCGCTATCCACGGAAGGGCGAGGGTATCTAAGCTCCAACTTGGGACCTAATATCTCTAGTTGCCCCATGTCAGCCATTAGTCCAAACTCCACCCATTTCTTATGTCCCTGCGCTAAACGGGCTTGTGGTTGTGAGAGAACAAGTTTCAAGTTAGATAGAGGCACGGTATCACCTATACCGCTATAGAACGCTTGCTGGATGGTCTCCATATCTTTAGCAGCGTTCTCCAATTGAGCCTTCCCTACCGTAATAGCAACACCTATAGCGAGAGCGGCTCCAAGTCCAGGTAGACCCCCTATCATATAACCGCCCACGGCGGCTTTCAAAAGCCCAATCAAGACTTCGTTTATATCACCAGACCTTAGCCCTCCTCCTTCAAATTGGAGAGGATCGGCCATAGCTACCTCAATCAGTCCGTCAACAGCTAGTACTAATCCTATCCGCTGCGTAAGGGTTTTCTTTTTCTCCAAGTCGCTCATTATTTCTTTTAGGCTATCGAACCCTTCCAAGGCAACATCTGCTAATTTCCAGGTAGCGAACGCTAAACCTATATTTGTAGCGAGGTCTAGAATCCAGGGCAGGTTGTCAATAAACACTTGAGATATGGCTTCAGCCTTCTCGGTCAACTCAGCGATTCGAGTGTTCATCTCGCCTAAGAAGTCATAAGTGTATTGGCTTAGATCAAGTCCTAATTCGTCGATAGCCATGTTAAATCCTTCTAAGTCCATATCAGGACTAAGAATGTTGAGTTCATCGAAGCCCAGCGTCTGACGTTTGAGCTTTTTGAGCGATTCTGTTGTATTGTCTATCCCATCTGTAGCCTCGTCTGCCCTATAACGAATCCCTTCTAAACCTGTGTAGTCGATCTCCGGTAATTCAAAGCCCATCATGGCGGCTATAGCCCTCGCCATGTTCGTAATCACTTTAGTACCAGCAATGACATAAGGAATGAACTCCATTAAGACAGGGATTAAAGCTTCACCTAACGCGCGTCTGAGTTGCAGGATCTGTTGTTCCAATACACGAATTGCGTTGGCTGGGGTTATAATTGTTCTTGCCATATCCCCCAAGAAACCCTGTATGCGAGAGGTTTCCATAATTTGAACGAATCGAAGCTGCGCTTTTTCCATTTGCGTCATAAGTTCTACGTTCTTCTCAATCCCAAGATTCATCGCTACCATTTTGAGGGTGGTTTCGGATATGTCAAAACCCCACTCCCTCATAGGTCGTGGTTGTCCTGCAATAGCACTTTCTAGTTTCCGCATGGCTGTTTCGTAGTCCACATTAAAGACGGCCGCTAGGTCATAGCCTAATTGGGTAAGAGTCTTGGACATGATCGTAGCCTTTTCTGCGCTTATGCCAAAACCCCGAGCCATGTTCTGGAACGCGGCTTGGTAACGCATCCACTCGGACACGTCAATACCCATCTTCGCCTGCACCGTATAAGCGAACTCTAGTGCCTCCTCCGTCGCACCCTCCATGGCTAGACGGAGCAAGTGAAGGTTTTCCACGTATTCATTACTCTTATTGACCCAGTCGCCCATTCTACTAGCCAGTCTACGCAGACCCGCATACAGAAGTCCAAATCTAACAGTGGTACGACTAATACCCGTCCCTAGAACCCCATACGAACGGCTCAAAGCACGGTTGGAATTGGACAATCTATCATTGTCCCTTATTAGACGCTGTATCTTAGCAGGGAACGCACTAAAACCCTGCGACACTTTCTGCATTTCGTCAGCTAGAGGCTTCATCGCTCTAGCCACTCTCTCCATTTGATCGGCGAATACATCCATATCAGCTTTCGCCAGAGCATCCATAATCTCTGGAATCTTACGAAGCTGATTGAGTATGGAACCTAGATTAGACTTACCAATCTCCATTAGAGGGGTAAGTGCAGACACTAGGCGAATAATATTATTCTCGAAATTAGCACTTGTGAAGGTTTCGTCTAATTGTTGAGTGACCTGGGAGAATCGACTTAGCTGATTTAATGTGGAACCTAGCTTACTTTGTATTTTGCCGAGGGGTTCTAAACTATCCGCTAACCCTCGAACCTTTGTAGCGAACTCATCGAAGCTCAAATCTTCTAATTCGCCCATGATCTTAGGAACGTCCGACAAGTGCTTTAACGTAGCCCCAAGCTGGGTTCTCACGTCAGCAAGAGGTTTTAGCGAGTCCGCCAATTTCTCTATCTGTTCTGCAAATTTATCAAACTTTGTAAACCGATTAAAATCCGTGGCGGTTTCAGTGAAGTCCTTTAGCGAGTTTATAACCCCTCCCGCTTGACTTTTGAAACCACTAAGAGGTTGTAAGGCTTTGGCTAACTTCTTCACACCCGATCCAAACTGATCGAAGTCAGCGCCATCTAAGGCCTTACCTAACTGTGTAGTAGCCCTTCGTAGAGCCTCTAACGACTTAGCGAGGGCGTTTAAACCGTCCTCGACCTTCTTAGTGTCACCACCGCTAACTTCTATCTCTAATCTATCTATAGTGTCACTCATCGTCCCTCACCCCCTCGGGCAAGTCTAACTTACTAGCCCATGCTTCAAACATCGCTTTAGCTTTCAACCTATTCGCCCTAGCCCTCTCTTCTTTTTCTTGTTCAATCGCTTCTCGAGTAATCGGATAGGGTTTTTCGGGATAAGGTAAAGGTTTCGTCCCACGTTTAGCCATACTATGGAGAATAGGTGCCACACAGCATAAAGCGTCATATATATACAAACCCTGTAACCAAAGTTCTTGATTTCGACGCTCCTTTGCTAATTCGTGAGCTTCCCTATAATATTTAACTAAGAGGCAGTCGTCGTTCCAGTATTGATCGTAGGTCATACCAATCGACAAATAGAACGGAAACTGCCTCTCGAAGATTTCGGTGTAAGAAGGGGGCGAAGCTGGATCTACCAGCTCGCCTCCCACTTCACGTTTCCCTCTTCATCTTCCGGCTCGTCAAGTAGAGCCGCGATTGGTTCGTTATACATCTCTGCCAATTTAGTAATCAACTCTTGCTTGTTAGGCATACTCTCATAAATCTTGTCAATCACCTCACGCTTAGTAGAACGGTGATGAGCCAAGAAAGCACCCGCAAATAGTGTCGGAAGTAGAGTCATGGGTTTCTCGAACACTTCCGTGATTACAAACCCGTTACGCTCCATAGTCTCTACGGACTTTCTCGTAAACTCCAGCGTGTAATCTACCCCATCGTAGGTGAATCGAATTTGTTTAGCCATTTGCAAAGGCTCCTTTCTTTTTCACTAATTAGTTCTTTAGAGTAGGCTTCGTAGACGGGGCAATACCGATCTTGAACTCGGTCACAGCATTTACACCCGCGCCTACTACCCAAGCGGTATGTCGGCCTTGCCATTCAAATACGCCCTCGGAGCCATTGTCGCCAAACTCCAAGGCGTAATAAAGATCCTTGTTAGCGTCCGCCATAACCGCCTCGAAATCAGCTTTAGTGTAATTACAAGTAAACTCCATCATGTCCGACCCTTGGATACCCATGATGTAAGTTTGTATGTTGTCGCTCAGAGTCGTGGTTTCGAGCATTTCTGGGGCCCCACCGAGATCGGGAAAGTCCTTAATGTCCACTACTTGCCTTAAATTAGACGCAGTCTCCCCCCATTTGAGCTTTACACCTTGTGTACTAATAGCCATTTAATTACCTCCTAAATATAGTTTTGTCTTTTGATACAACCGCCTTGTACCTACCAACCATGCGGTAGATTGTGGCGTTCTCCAAGTTTGGTATTGCCGTCTTGACCGTTCTAGTGAATCCCAAACCAGCCATCACAGCGTCAATATCTTTGAAAATACGCTTCGCTTGCGCTTTCTTACCAGTTGTCAAGTTTGAGAATACGTTGATTTCATAGACCACCCCCGCATGATTTTCTAAACTCCCGCTATCCTGCGTTCGCTCCAATGCGTAATTGTCAAGTTCTTCAACCATCACGGCGGGGAATATAGCAGGAGATGGAACCCATTCCCCATACACTCCGATCGGGTTGTATTTGGCTCGAAGCGCTGTAGCGATTTTCGTAAACACTTCATTCTCAATGTCAATCATCGCCCGAACACCTCCTTGACAATCTTAGGAATCTCGCTTTCGAGTCGCTTGCGGGAGTTGTACATGAACGGTCTACTTCTATAACCAAGAGTGTGTTGAAGTTTACCCGTCCTGTCGTTCAGATACATCCATCCCATAATACCGTGACTGTTCACGTCGTAGTTCCAACCGTATCTATCCCATTCGGGGTGTGATTGGTTCGCACCAATTATACCTGTTCCAAACTCCACGAAGGGGGCGTAGTAATTGTCTGTCCAAATGCGGCCAGTGTTTGTTTGAGGATCGTATTCGCCTCGAATACTTTCAAGTAAAGCATTGGTGCGATACTCCTGCCCCTCTTGTGAGTAAACCAAGGCTTGCAATTCCTCTTTAACAATCTGAACGCCTCTCGCTACAATGACCTCCATCATCATATGTTTTTTAGCTTCGAACTGTTCCTTGTAAACCCCTAACTGATCCAAGGCATTATTGATGGATTCCGGCGAGAGTGAGAACTTAATCGTCCTTTTAGCCATGACTCACATTCACCTTACGAACCGCATATTGTATAACGTTCAGACTGCGTGCAACTTTTGTCACCACATAGTCGTGAGGTATCGTCAACACTTCCCAGCTCTTCCCCTCAATGTCTCCCCATGTTAAATCTTCTAGCATAATCCACGTGACATTTGTAGTGTCCAAGTTATCGATCCAGAGAATCGAGGATTCATCAATAGGGCAGTCTAAGTCGTCTGTAATTAACGTCCTGTCATAGTTTTCCATCTGCCCGAACTGTCTAGTTTCCAACCTCCCCTGGGCCGCTGAAACGTTGATTCTGATGGGTGAGGGGTCGCTGTAAACCATATTGTATTCCCCAGTCTCATTCTCCCATTCGTCCCTGACAGGTTCCTTCCCTATCAAAGTTGCGTAGTATATTTTACGTTGATTTCTCTTTAGAGTCCTCATTTGATACCACCCACGAAAGGGGCTATCCCCCTCAACATGGACTCCGGAACATCCGCACTCTCATACGTCCGAGAGATACCGTTCTCACTATGGACTGTTTGCCCCTCCGCACCTTGCTTGTTATAAAGATAAACCGCTATTTCGATCTGTTTCCCCACATACCGGGCAGGCAGAGTCTCTTTACTATAGTCGTAAGGGTACAATCTTTCCAGAATCTTACCCTCCGCCAAAGATAAGAGGGCGAGTAGTAGACCATCTTCCGAATCAGTTGCGCCTGTGAGCAGTTTTAATGTTTGAAGTTTATCCATTACTCAGCCCTCCTTTCACTTTCAAAATTACCCTTCGGTGGATTCTCCGCCGTTGGATTCTCCGCCGTTGGATTCTCCGCCGTTGGATTCTCCGCCGGTGGATTCTTTGCCACGAATGATCTTGACGACTTTTGTATCGTCGGTCAAAGCTGCCAGATAGTACTTGCGAGAGTAGATTTCGTTCAAACGGGTATTGGGGTCACGTTTTTGCTCGACCTCGACACCCTTCTTATTAAACAACGTAACCGCTTCCTTGGTTGCGAGTATAATTGTACCAGTCTCCGCGTCCTTCTTAGTGTAGATGTTCACTCCAGCCACTGTACCAACATAACCAGAACGAACGAACGCTTCAACGTACTGTAAGCTGTCCTTCAAAGCCTTGCGAAGATTCGCCATCTCGGTAGGATTCACAAATGCGAAAATCTCCACACCTTCGATGTCCTCAAGATCGAGAAGCGCCACAGCATCTACAAACGAATCGAAGGTAATCGGCTTAGTATCCGCGCCAGTATAAATTGCGCGAGTAGCCTTGTTGAACTCTGCGAAAATGTCAGCCTGTATGGTATTAAACATATCGGTCGCCATATGACGTAACCCTACTTGTACAACCATCGGATCTTTCATTACTTCCTCGTCGTAGTACGGGAAACGGTTCTGTGCTAATTGGATTGTATAGTCTTTCGACACATACTTTACTTTAATGTTCTCGGCATTACCTTCACCCATTTTCAATTTCTCGGTTCCATTTGTAGCACTGTAGACGTGAACTATCTTGGTGTCACCTGCAACACCTACTAGAGAGTTATCTACGGTACAAAAACGTACCAAGTCTAACTTACTATTGTACTGATCTTCAATCTCGTTCGCTAAAACGAAATTGTCATAAATTTCGTGTTGGTGATTCAAAGGCCATAAGTCTGACACTTCTTATTCCTCCTTGTAAATTTCTTGATATAGCTCGGGGTTCTCCCTAGCAAATCTCTGCTTCTCCGCCAGAGTCATTTTCCTAAACTCTTCAAGAGTCATAGGCTTAAAAGGTTCACCAGGTTCAGGTTTAGGTGTGCCTTTCAATAGTTCAGCTTTCACCGCTTTCTCCACGGCTTTCTTTTGGGACGCTATCACATCGACCATCGACTTCGCGCGAGCCTTCGTCTCTTCCTCGTCCTCAGACACCACAATGTCCAAGAGCGTCTTGTAATCGTCCTCGGTTAGCCCAGCGGTTACAAAAATCTCTGTCGCACGGAGTTTCGCCAACTCACGCTTGTACTGCGCTTGCGCCTCGGCGGCCTTTTCCAATTCGAGTTTTAATTTTTCCTCGGCGGTCATGTTCTTTTCTTGCAACTCCTTAAGCTCTTTTTTGACTCGGGCCAATTCCGAAGCGGTTTTGTCGAAAACCTCCTTCGACACCGATTTCGGCAGCGTGGCTGGGTCAACCAAGTTGATCCCCTCTAAAGCCTGTTCCACTTCCTCCAACGTCATATCCTCACGATAAGCGTCACCAAGCAATTCTTTCAAGTTCATTAGATTTACCTCCTGTGTTTTATACGTGTTCTCTCACGAAATTTTGCGTTTGTTGAAGGGGTTCTCTCCCCTTTAATGCGTTTTACCGACTTCTCTGTCGAAAACTAAAGTGCAACTATATTGCTCTATTGTGGTAGGTAAGGAATCAAATCTTCGTAACAAAACGAATCATACTCGATTGCATGACGGTTAAGGTATTCTCTAACCTTCTCTACCAAAAAGTGTGGTGTTTCCTTGCTGACGATAACTAATTCACCGTCAAGTTCATACCTTTGATTCAATGCCCAATCAACTGCCTCTTGCATTTTCTCTTGCATTTTGCCACCTCCTAAAATTCCACAATCCCTGTAATCGTTAACGCCCCCGAAGATGGGGCTGTATCGAACTTGATGTTTAATTGTAGGTCAGTCCACTTGCTCCCCGCCAAACAAGGGAGATCAATCATGTGGTCGCTAGTTATATTTGGAAAATTCCCAAGTTGGCGGTGGTTTGTGCCTGGTGTAAAGAACGACGCGTTTTCGTAGATCCGATAGTTCTGAGGGAAAGAACTTCCAACTGCTGATTCTGCTGTTAATAGAACCCTACCAGAAGCGTCGTGGGTGTCGTAAAAATTCAAAGTTAATGATTTAATTTGGGCGAACTGTTCCCGCGACAGGTTCAACAGTGACCTCAAAGAGTAATTAGTACTAGCATCTGTTGTAAACGCAACCGCATTTACAAAAGTAACATGTAACACTTTAGTGCCAGATAGTTGGACTTTCAGATCGCCACTTTCCGTAACGTTCGCATATTTAGCTTTACCCGACGGGTCTTTACCTAGAATTGGCACTCCTTTCGCCATTCAGATCAGCCCCCTCCTCCACGAATAAGTTGTCAAAAATGTCCCGAACGTCCTTAACAACCGAAGCCATTTGTCGCAACGTACCTTCTGTAGCGGGTCGCAACGCTTCAATCTCTTGTTGTAACGTAGGCTCACTCATCTAACGATTCCCCCTCCTCCACAAATAAGTTGTCAAGAATCTCCCGAATGTCCCCAACCTCTTGATCAATAACGCCCCGGATGTCCTGAACCTCTTGATCAAGAGTGTCCCGAATGCCCTTAACTTCTTGGTCTAAAATGTCCATGTTATCGTTCAAATCATCAATTAACACAGGGTCAGTCTTAGCAGGTTTTTTCAAATTCAAATTTGGCGTGTAGTTCACTCACCATCACCATCCTTCGGATTGGACTTATTGTTAGCAGGAACCTCTGTAACCTTCGCCCGTTTCCATTTCTCCAAGTACTCCAAGGAATCGAGATACGTCTGTTCTGGATCGCTGAACAGCCCGCTGTGCGTAATAGCGATAAGAGGGTGAATCCCCGCCTCGAGCATATTCTGCAACCCCTGCGTCTTAACGAGGAGATTATCTGTCTTATTGCGAGTGAACTTAATGTCAATGTCGCTTAACTTTAGATCGATTCCGCCAATGTCCCGAAGAATCCTTAGAGCCAACTTTAAGAACTTCTTCTCTGATCGTTTGAAAATGAGTTCCGATTCCTTCGCCTTTGATTCAGCCGCGGCCCAACCGTCTCTCAGCTCTACCGCCTTACCCGTATCACCAGTATTCCGACCCGAACCCTTCCTGTCGGGCATACCACAGATAATGAGAACCGTCTGGTATAAATCGTCCTTTGTCACCTGTGTTTGGGTCTGGTTTAGTTCTTGACTAATAATGTCAACGTCAGCCTTTTCACCACCCCCACTCTTGACTTTGATCGCGCCCATCTCTTTAAAAGCTTTGAAGGTCTCTTCGTCAATATCACAGTTGACGAATTTAATAAACGACTGCACGAACTGTTCGATACCGTCAATCCTATTAGAAATAACGGTGTTCAAAGCGTCTAAGAGTGGGAGCACCGCCTCAAACGATCCCATTCTGGCGTTATTTGCAGGATACTCAATGATGGGGATATCCCCCAACGAGTGGGGTCTTTCCTCCACAATACGGGTCGCGTCCACAATCCGATAGAACATCTCCTTCGTGTAGACACTATAGACCGTCTCCCCGGTATCCTTGCGCGTATACGTGACTCCCATTACTGGCTTTTTACCAAACCCATTATGATACACCACGAATGTATTTCTCGGGTCGAGTATATCAATCTCAAAAGGACAATCGTCCGGATCGGCTTCGGGATCAGCGTCCTCGTCGGGCAAAATCATCCGATAACCAGTCCCACAAATGTAGAACCACTCCGCTAATTCTTGGTCTTTACTTGCCTTGTCCTCTGCGAACATGAACTCATTCAACTTACCAATCTTGTCCGCTACACCCGGGTGCTCACCCCTACGGACGTACTGCACAGGTTCACCAAAGACATATCCCTTCTTGAAGTCCACGATTTCCATGGCGTGATTCTCCACGATCTTGTTATTGATCTCCTCACGCACTTGCTTGACACGATTCAAGATGGGTTGATTCCCTTTGTAATAATTATAAAGGTAATCTATTTCGACGCGATTGGTGAAATGCGTCCTCAAGGCTTCTTCCAACACCTGAAGCACGTTGTCTCTTGTAATATTCGACTCATTCGTATAAATAACCGAACGCCCTAGCATTCTTCGCAGACCCATCACCCCCTCACTAAAAAGGACACAAACGCTCCACAATTGGGAGCATTCATGCCCTAGCTAATCTTCTGTGCATTATTATACCATATACTTGTATTATCTGTCAACATTCAGAATGGTCTTTTGAAAACCTCCACCCTGCTTGCTTCGAGTGATTGGATGTATTCGGCTAATTGGGCGAGTCCGTCCGGCACGTCGTCATTCTTATTCTTCCCCGTCACTGTGAATGAGCACATCATATTCATCATTCTACCATAGGGGGAATTTGCACTATACTTACTAGCGTCTTTAAACAAAAACCGCTTCTTCACGAAGTCCGAATTGACAATAATCTTCGTGAGCTTGTTAGCGGTGGTGCGCTTCTTAGTAATATGAGTTATGCCGCCTTTAGCTTTCACCAACTCCTGCACCTTATCGGCAGTCCTACCCCCTGCGCTGTTACTCTCAAATTGACATTGTTTGACATTATGTTTCAAGAGCACTTCGGCGCAAAGAGCGTCCGTGACTTCCGGAAGCCCATTATCACACACGCAATCCTCGATGTAGTAATCGTTCCCGTAGACATAAGCCACGGGGAGGAACGTATAGTCACCTCCACCCTCTGCGGTATCGCAGACAGCTAATACAGCATCAGGCTCCTCCGGAGGCAACTCATAATACCGCCTCAACTCGTCCTCCTTATAGAGCAAGCCCTCACGTTCAATCGGCTCATTCATAAAGAGCGCTCTCCACGACACTTCATCCAACGTAGCTTCCATGTCTAAGAAATATTTAGTATCGAAGCCCACCCCATGAGCATAATTGAAATTGCTCTCGCGCTGCTCATTTAAGGCGGGTATAACAATGAACTTCGCTCTCGGATCGCCCCCATACATTCTCTCCAAACGCCCAATCGGATCGTGAACCGACCAACGTGTAGCAATGTGGAGTTCCTTACAACCGAGCTTCTTTCTCGATTTAAGATCATTCGTATATTTCTCCCACAGCTTATCCAGTCTCTCTTTAGAGAGAGCTTCCTCAATGCCAGAAACTAAGTCGTCCGAATAGAGTAGTTTTTCGCAACGAGTGGCACCCGTAAGCGAACCATCAATTGACCGACAAGTTAGAGTAGGGAACCTTTTAGCCTTCTTCAGATCCACAGTTGTATATTTAGCACTCCGATCCACCACCTGCACGGCTGGAAACACGTCATGCCACAAATACTCCACCGGGTCGTCAAGAATGGTTGTCACACCATCATATATGTTAGTCGTCAATATGCTAGAATGACCCGAAGCTAAAGACGGCTTCATCGGCTCCCTACCCATGATCCACGTTAAATAGAAAATAGCAAGAGTGGTTTTCCCAACGCCGGGGGGCATGGATATAGTGACTAAATCTAACTTGTCGTCCTCCAAGTCCTGTAAAGCATCTACCACAGGTTTCAAAACAGAACGTCTAGGCACATAAAACTTCTTATCAGGGTCTCGATTGAACTCCAAGTACAGCATGTACTCATCGAACCTGTGCGGGGCGGCGAATAAGAGGGAGCGCTTGTATAGATCGTAGAACTCTAAGTCCCCTTTCTCCCTCGCCACCTTCGCCGCCAACCGCCATATTTCACCGTTCAGATCGTAATCCTCCATGTGCCGAGCCATATCGAAGAGGTCGGAAAGATTCTGGTACTTCGTCAAATCCTTCTGTTTTAACTTTTCAACGATCCTTTCATTGGTCAATCTTTCACCTCCAAAATAGGCTCGTGAATCCCTTTGACCCAACCTATGTCAGCATAGGAATAGTAACCCTCATACGTCTTTCTATTATTCAATATCGACCGAATTTGCGATGGGTAGAACCTCTTACCCGAGCGAGATTGATAACCGTGATCATTGAGCCAATCGGCTATGTCTTGTAGCGTCGCGCCTTTTTCTCGCTTCTCGAACACGATTCGGACAATCTCGGCTTCCCCCTCGTCCAAGACGAGTTGGCGATCCTCCACCCTGTACCCATACGGCGCACGGCCGCCCGCATAGCCCCCGGCCCGAGCCTTCATCCTCCGACCCGAACTTGTACGTTTAGCGATATTGATTCGCTCCTGTTCCGCAATGAAAAGCGTCAACGATTCCATCACGCCTGCGAACGCACCCATTGCGCCAAAATCTTCCGACACGCTGATCAGTTCAATGTTCTTTTTCTTGAGGACGAACTTGTAGTAGTAATACAAGTTCATATCCCTCGCCAACCTGTCAGACTTCGCCACCACCACCGCTTGAATGGGAGGATTAGCCACTTCTTCGTCATTGTACAGAATCTTATCCAGTTCTGGACGCTCTTCCTCCACACCGCTCACGCCACCATCCACATACCACTTCGTCAAAGCTAGATCGTGTTTAGCGCAGTAGTCGAGAATATCCCGCTTTTGAGCCTCAATGCCATACTTATCCTCCTGCGCTTGACCATTCGTGCTTACCCTAACGTAACCTACCACTGTTTTCATGTCGTTACCTCCTTTTCTGATTCTTATTATACACTAGTTCGTGTAAATGTCAACCCCTAATGTAAACTTTTTTGAGAATCTGCATATGCGGCAAAAAACCAAAAAGGTATTGACTTTCTCGCCAATCTGAACACATAATAAGACATGAGTTAGACCTCGCCACGCCTCTTAATTAGTTCTCTAATTAATGCGTACCATGGCGGGGTTGCTTTTTGTCAGGAGAAAAATATGGCATTACATAAAAAGGGTATCGAGTAAATGTACCCTTTTTATTTTTTGGGGTACTCGGAGGGGTGACGAGGGTTGTTCTGGGCTCGTTGGTGCGGGAGGGGTAGGGGTCAGCTGGCGTCAGGGTCCTGCTGGCGTCAGGGTCCTGCTGGCGTCAGGGTCCTGCTGGCGTCAGGGTCCTGCTGGCGTCAGGGTCCTGCTGGCGTCAGGGTCCTGCTGGCGTCAGGGTCCTGCTGGCGTCAGGGTCCTGCTG
>Ga0209537_1000765_pt1 | contig 38634 bp, 34 predicted proteins | sample BioPla4DNA1_FD_187698 | JGI IMG/M metagenome (GOLD analysis project Ga0209537, IMG submission 187698) | Biogas fermentation microbial communities from Germany - Plant 4 DNA1 (SPAdes) (version 2) | ecosystem: Engineered > Bioreactor > Anaerobic > Digestate | place: Bielefeld, North...
GCAAGGTTAGCTATATTTGAATATATAGAATCCTGGTACAACAGAAAAAGGATTCATAGCAGTATCGGTTATATGACTCCTCAACAGTTTGAAGATGCTTTAAGAAAAACTGCATAAAAATTTGAGTCTTTGTGTCTACTATATTGACATAAATCCACTTCTCCCCGGTTTCCGGATTTTCAGCGTAAACATAATCTCCTGCTTTCACATTCTCTATTGGGATGTGACCATCTTGTGTTTCAACAAGTGTTCCTGCGACAAAACATAGGCTTTTACCGACATTGGACGTAGTCTTTACTGCTGTTTTTGTTGCTGATCCTGCTGCTTTCGTAAGTTTTGCCACGTACGGCCCAATGAATGCACCAAGTGCTGCACCGCCAACAGTTGCTGCAGATACAAGCGCCCATTTTTTCCATCCAGTAAGCCCCAGTTGCTTTGCAAGTAGCAATCCAAGAGCCGCACCCGTTGCTCCGCCAACGATACCACCAATGATGTTTGCAGGAGATTCTCCTGTTTGGTCATCCATATTGACGGGATTGTTCCAACAGTAAGCGAAAAGATTGTATTGCAACAAGCTGTCTTGTTCTTCAAAAAGTATTTCTGGGTCATCAGCATTGATGAACCTACCTATTTCCGGATCGTAATACCTTGATTGTAACGAATAGAATCCTGTCTCACTATCATATCTATACCCTCTATATCTATAAGGATTCTTATATCCCGTATGAGAAGAGTTATTTGTTACATCGTTTCCGCTTCCATCCTTTATGGATATAAGCTTTCCCCAAGAATCATAAGTATAGGAAGCAATTACCGCACCACTCTGATTAAGTAGTTGTATTATATCTCCTTGAGCATTTCTTACATAATAATATTCTACACCATTTAGGTTCATGGATACAAGATTTCCAGATGCATCATAAGTATAATAGATCTTATCTGTTCCATTAGTTTCAAAAGTTACTTTACCATCAACAATAGTATACTTGGTTGTAACTCCATTTACTGTTTTTTCTGTTCTTATTCCGCTGTCATTATACTTATAACTTATTGTTAATCCGTTACCACTTATGCCTGCTAACTGTCTTCCATTCTGCCATGTATATTTATATCCATTATAAGTTAATGGGTTTCCTATAGCATCATAAGTTATGGCTTTTCCATCATAAGCTGTAAGCTTGTCTTTCCAGTTTGCATCACCATAGCTGTAGCTGTAAGTTCTTGTGCTATTTGTAGGTGTTGCTGCTTCAGTGTATGAATATTCGATTTTCGAAAGAATATTCCCTCCAGCATCATATTTGTATACTATAGTTTTACCTATATATTTGTTATCTTCTCTTATTAGTTCATTAAGTTCATTATAGTAATATTTAACTTTCCTTACTCCACCCTCAGATATAGTTTCTATATTTCCATTAGCATCATAAGTATAAGAAATAGTAGAACCATTGTTTTTTATATCCTTTATTAAAGCTGTAGTTGAGCCATTAGTTCCTGAATGATAGGTATATTCTGTAATATACTTAAAGCTTCCTACATTCAAAATGGTCTTTGTTATTCGTCCAATACTATCATAAACAATATTTTTTGAAGTTCCTCTGCCTGAAGAATATAGTTTGCTGATATCTGAAGCTGAAAGCACCTTTGGAGAATAAACAAAGTTTTCTATTAATCCATTTACAGGATATTGTCCACTAGTTTGTGAACCAATAGTTGTCTTTGCTCCAGTAAAGTCTCCAAAATTACTGCAAACTATACTTCCAGATGTATTTAGTAACTTATTATTTAAGTATAAATTACAATATAATGTTCCTGACTTTGTTTCCCAAGTCATTACTACATGGTTCCATTGGTTTGCATTAACCACTTCCGTTGACTCAAATATTTTTACCCAAGTACCTGAAGTATTCTTTACATGCATGCTCAGTTTATTATTTGAACCAGCAGCTAGTGCAAATAACTGAGAACTATTACCTTCATTAGTAATTAAGTATCTTGATTTACCAGTAACTTTTGAATAAAACCATAAGCCCATCGAACCAGCATTTTTATTAATAGACAAATCATAGGTTAAGCTTGGTTTTTGAGTTGCATCGCTTTTTAGAGCTTTTGTAACAGTTCCTTCTTCAAACCTAACCGCATCAAATCTAACTAAGTTCTTATCTTTAACGTTTGTCCTTAACATTACTAATATTGACTTAGTGCCTGCAGGAATAGTAAAAGTATGACTTATTTTGGTCCATTCATTCTCGTTAATTGTTTTATACTCTACTTTATATCCACAATTTTTCATTCTCTACAAGGGTCTTTTTTACTTTTACTTTTTCTTTATTTGATAGCTTTTTATATTTTTTACTTGAATTAACTTTTTGCTCTGTCTCCTTTTCAATAACTTCTTCTATAGCCTCTGTATCTGTTTCTACTATAGAGTACTTAGTTTTTTGCGCTCCTTGAATATTCCAAGAAAGCTTATAATCCTTTTGCTTAATGCTTACTTATTCTTTTTATTTTTTAGTGCATTTTTCTCATTAGAAGATTTTTCATTAGATTCTTCTGAATTAAAATCACTATTTTTTGCTTCTTCCAGTGTATTGTCTATTTCTTTCCATTGTCCATTCTTATAATAATGAACATTTATTACTCCAACCTTATCTTCATCATCTTCTTGAAGCTTCTCTTCATTAATTTTAGTATCAACAGTATCTGCTACCGTTGAAACTGTAGTAGCTTTCACTATTACAGTAGAAGGTATCTGCAAAGCTGTCACTGTTACTACTAGAAGTAAAGCTATTAATTTCTTAAAAGTTGATATTTTAATCCCCATCTTAACAAATTTTTATTTGAACTTCCAATTCTATCATACATTTTTACACCATATTCTATCATTTTCTTACAACATATTTTGATAATATTCGATGCAATTATGTTGATTTATGTAATCATTTCGATAATTTTTAAATATATTTTTAAAATTAAATTGATTTAAAGTTAATCCTGAAAACTTTTTAACCAAGTTGCCATCTACTGAACCCATAAAAAAGAGCTAACGATTTTAACGTTGGCTCACATCGATATTATAAGTAATTGAGGATACTTCTTAATAATATTTTATTCTCATTAAGCAAAACAACCCGTGACCCTAAGGGTTACGAGTTGTTAAACTTAGTTATTTCACCTCAAACTTCGGAGGCAGAATCTGCTTATGCAAATTATATTCATGCTTCAATCTAATCTTTTCATCAACTTCCTTATCTCCGCAGGTTCCCTTTTCTATATAGTCGTTAACCTGCTTGTAGGTAAAGCCAAGCTTTTCTTCGTCAGATTTTCCGCTTAGGCCGTCGCTTGGGGTTTTATGAACCAATTCGTAAGGCAGACCTAGGTAGTCTCCTACTGCCATCACTTCTTCCGTAGTTAGATTTCCTATAGGATTAAAGTCGTAAGCGCTATCTCCCCATTTTGTGGTATAGCCTACGAAGGCCTCGGACTTATTGCCTGTACCACATACCCTATAATGCATATTTGCTGCAATGGCATATAGGGTAGTCATTCTCAATCTTGGTGCCATATTAATTTTGGCATCCTCAGATAGGTTTTCATCTGCAATAGCTTCAATCAAGCCATTATAGGCCTTTTCTATATTTACTATCTTGTAAGGAATACCAATAAAATCTACAAGCTTTAGGCTATCCTTTATATCCTTCTGTTCTCCATTAGGCATTAACACTCCCAAAACCCTGTCTCTGCCTAAGGCATCAACTAAAAGCTTTGCAGTCACTGTGCTATCCTTACCGCCGCTAATTCCGATAACAGCACCTTTAGCTCCAGGCTGTTTGTGAAAATACTCCCTTATCCAGTTTATAATATCTTCCGTTACCTTTTGGGCGTTAAAATCCTTTCTCATCTTGTTTCCTCCCGTCAAAATTGCATCACTAAAAATCCTTATGCAATCTATTTCTTATTTCCCTTAATGAATAATCTTTTATTAGTTTACCATTCTTAAACACAGTTTCCAATAGATTATCCTTAAGTCCCTCCTGCTCCTTAATCGTTAATTCATCCTTATATAATATATCATCCCCAGATCTATACACATAACACATGCCCTTTTGAGACTTTTTAAAGTTAGCATTGTCTGTTTTAGGATCCTTATATATAAATCTTTCCTCTCCATTTATTATGGCATGGGTAGCCTTTAAGGCAAAACCAAAGGTATCTCGGGTATTATACTGATAGGTGTAGGAGCCTATGCCTAGTGTACAGTTGCTTACTGCAAAGCCCTTTTCCTTGAGGCCCTCACAAATTTCCTCGCATCTTTCTACAGTTATACTATCTCCATAAATGGCCCCTATCTTGCTATTAAGAACCTTATAGCCCTTAGAATTAATTTCTCCTCCAAAGATTTCCCATAATAGTTGAACTGTCCCCTTATACTCTGGACTATCCTTTGGTGCGTCCTTGTCACCGCAAATTATTTTCACTGGATCACCGCTATCTCCACGAATAACAACTTTTCCGTCCCTATTTAATATTTTCTCCTTTAACTTAGGAAGTACATTGGTTATGACATTCCAATAGTCATAAGTGTCGGATACTATGCTCAAGGTGCCACTGGGGATAACCTCTGTTATCAATCTCTTATAGGCTGTATATTCATCTTGTCCATAGCTGCACATTACACTGTGCTCAGTAGATGGTGTGCCTAAACCAACTATTTCCTCTTCTATATTACAGTTGTAGTATTCCTCTAAATATGAAATAGCAGAAATAGTAGCTGTTCCGTAGAAGGAAAGAAGATGGGCAGCTCCGCTAATTTGTGCGCTTTCTATGGAGCTGAAGCCTCTCATGCTAAAATCCCCGCAGGCTCTCCTAACATCTCCATTATCTACAGTAAGATTATAATACTTTTTCATGATTTCTCTATATCTATAGGCAATGGTTGCACTGGTCATTGGTTGCCAAATATTGCAGCTCATAAAGGTTTCTAGATAGTTAACTAGCCAAGCAAAGTCCTCATGAGTATTTGAAATTTCAATCATTGGTGTTTTAATATTTACCCTTTCTCCCTCTGGTACGGCCTTAATTTCTATGGGAAGATAGCCTAGCTGGTGAAGGGCTTCTATATGCTCAGTATCTGCCTCTATAGCTCCCATGGTTTTTGAAATAATCCTTTTATACTCTGCCACTACTTCATCTTTGCTTCTATTAAAAAAGTTATCGTTGAAATATTTTATTAAATATTTTTTTATAAAAGGCTGAAGGCCAAACATTACAACCTTATCCATATTCTCTTTTCTAGACATTCTTGGTGTCCAATAGCTCACTAATTTTGTCATTCCTGGTGCATAACATTTATGATGAATGGTTTTATAAAAATCTGTTAATAACAACGGACTTAACAATATAAACACTCCTTTGCTTTGAACAGTTTCTAATTAGGTTGAAAATTTCTTAGCGGTTTATTACCTTAGCCTGTAATCCAATTGCTACATCTAAGGCCTTTTCATGCAAAGACTCATCAAAGCTAGCACAAAGACTTGCATCTACTATAACATCTGCATTTCTGTATTGAGATTGGAACATTACTAGGTTGCTTATTACGCATATATTTGTTACAACTCCAACTAGTTCAATTTCCTTTATATCCTCTCCTAATTCCTCTGCTAGTTTAAGCATATCCTTTGGAGCTATACCAAAGCCTTCTTTTTCATAGTGCAAAGTGTTATCTGCATTAACAAACTCCTTTAGGCTGCCATACAGCTCATGGCCTTCAGTACCCTTAAGACAGTGAAGCACAGGAAGATTTTTACCTTCTCTAGTTTGCAAGTATTCCTTATAGTGAGTGTCATAGGTAAACAAAACCTTATGTCCTTCCTTTAAATATTGGCTAACCTTATTGTAGATGCCCTGCTCTAGGGTTGCTGCCTTTTCAAATCCCAATGCTCCATCTACAAAATCTTTTTGATAATCGATAACTACTAATAATTTTGACATTTTTAAAACCCCCTCATTAAATTTCATATACCTTAATTTTTTCGTGGTCCTTACTTAAAATGCTGTTGGTTGTATATATTCCGGTTATTAAATCACCGGTTAAAAGCTCACCTTCGAAAATAGTATTCTCACAGTGGGTAACTACTAGATATATTTCTGTAGCTCCCATTTCCTTTAGCTTAGAGGCTGTTAAGAGAAAGGTGCCGCCTCGAGAACATAAATCATCAACTATTACAGCCTTATAATTTTTGCTTTTTATTTCACCATTAATGTCCAGCTTATTTATATAGCCAGTTTTAAAGTCCCTTTCCTTACTTGCCGTTAGTATCCTATCATAACTTATCTGCTTTCCATATCTTTTCGCTGCTCCAGCATCAGGAAAAACCAAGTATACATCCTCGTCCCCTGTCCTTAATTCCTCTAAAAGCTTTTCCGTTAAGATCTTAGACATATTAACTACCTTAACTCTATCCAATAAAGCAGTACACACCTCTGAATGAGGCTCATATATAGTCACACTTTCAAAATTCAAGCTGTTAATAAGCTTACACAGATATTTTAAGGTGAAGATTGTCACTCCTTCAGTCCTATCCATTCTGCTGTATGGCATATACGGAAGCACCAAATTTGCTTTTAGTTTCATTTCATCTAGATGTCCCTTTAAAAATATTAAATGAGTTAAATCCTCGTCTCCTTCAAAATGAACCCTAATTTCATTAATGTTATTATTTAATTTTAAATTTTCACACTTAATAAGAGCCTCACCATTGGGAAACTTATTTACCTCTAACCTCTCATCATTAAGATAAATCATCTTACACCCTCCACTTATTAACTTTTTGTTATTATCATTTTGTTACTATGTAATTATAATATACCTTCCTCCACTAAATGTCAATAGGATTTTTTAAAATTATCTCCATTTTGTGTTAATTTTTATTATCTGATACAATACAACCTCCTGCTTTTTTAATATAGTAAATTTTTCCTGTCATATTTTTGGGATTCTTTCTAATAGTTTTTCTATCGTTAGCTGCTAAAAAAATGAACCAGCCTACTTAAATTCAGCTGATTCATTCCATCTTCTCACTGCATTATTACAATTATGTAGGCAATTACTTACCTATCTTTTGCAAAACCTAAGTATTTGCTTGCATAATTATTATGTTAATCAATTACCCTTTTTTGTAGTCAGTATAAATATTAATTTGCATTCATTTTACCTTTAACATTGCTTTTCTTTGTACTCTCTCAGCCACTCCTTAGCGCTACCGCATGCAATCAAAACGTCATGATGATTAAAACATAATAAGTAATCCGCTTCTTTATTGGTTATATAAAATTCGAATCCATATGTTTCACTAAGTATAGTAACAACATCATCCCCATTTGATAATCTATACGCTTTTTTCTCATCAGAAGGATTAAAAAACATAATTGCTTCTGAATTGCTAATGAATGTATTTATCCATTGCCAAGCATCCTTGTGATTTATAGCCACCTCATTTGTTACTCTTTCCCATATATATCTATCTATATTGCCTCTTGCATAAATAGTAATAACCTTATTTATAATTTCCTCTGCTTCTTTTGTTGGGATTTCTTCAGCTTTAATCATTAGTCGATTAGCTGCAGACCGTATCTCTTCACTTATGTTCCACATATTCAGTAACCTCCATGTAAATACTTTATCTATTTACTGGAACATCATCAACTAGTATATGACCTCTAACAGCACCTCCACTACCACGTTTACCTCCAGTTTGGTACCCTATGTGAGGTACATCTGGTCCATTAGATGTATGTCCAATATCAATATTAACTTCAGCTCCATTATTTGCTCTCCATTCCACAGGGAATAATTTTACATTAGCATCTTTAGACAATTTTGTAACTCTAAAGTCAGACTTCGGAGTTCCATTTCTAATAAAAGCCTCATCTAAAGCATCTAGGTATGTTTTACCTGACCCTCTTAGGTCTAAGTCAATTCCTTGCTTAAATTCATATCCTGTTACACTTCCCAGTTCAGGATTACCTACCCCCTCATTTCCATTATCACCACTACTCTTAGCCAACATTATATTCACATCATAATTCCTACCTGTTACATAAACAACCCCAAAACTATTAACAGCAACTACTGTACCTGCTACTACTAATGGTACTGATACTGCCACTGCTGGTACTCCTATTACAGTCCCACCACCTGTTGATATAAGTACCACTCCTGATGTTCCTATCGATACGCCGCTCATTGCAATAGAAATGCCACTTGTAAATTGATATGCTCCAAATGTTGTAGCTGCTAAATCTGCCGTTGCACACCCATAATAAAATGCTACTATATTATAATCAATTAGGACACATAGCTTCTTTAAAATACAGAAACCACGCATCCTACTATGAATAAATATTAATTAACTCAATTAAATTTTAGCATTGTTATAAAGTTGCGGCTGTTTACGAAAGCAAAAACCTGTAAAATTATTTTTTCTGATTATGTCACAGAATTTCTGAGATACATATATATCCGCAGGAATTTTAATGCTTCAAAAAATATCATATCCTTTACCAAAACTTTATCTCTTCTAATATTCCTGTATAACCTTTTACTTTGCAATATACATTTTTAACCAACGTCAACCCAATCATATAACATTAACTTTCTATTTTCTCCTTCAAAGCCTTAACCAAATCCTCTTCCATCAAAGCTTGTCCTCTTATAGGAAACTTATTAGCAACAGCTAAGGCATTATCACAATGAGTTGATGCTGCCTTATGGTCCTTATTTATGTAATATTCAAAATATGCTTTAACTCTAAGTCCGTTGACATCCTTATCTCTTTCAAGTATTTTTCCAGCCTTTTCATAATACTTTTTAGCCTTTTCTTCGTCACCAGATATGCAGGCCAAAAAGCAAAGTTCATAGTAAAGACCTGGTAATGAATAGGCGGGAAAAGCTTCAATATTCTCTTCTAATATCCTAGCATTATGTTCCATGTCCTCAAGATTATTGCTATCCAAAGCCTTATAGTATTTATACAAATTTACAACGCGATGAAACATCTCTGCTTTATCTATGTCTAAGGATGAATCTATATTCAGATCCCTTGGCCGAATTCCAGCCGAAAGCTGGGACATCATTTTATTCATTGCCATCATTTCTTCGGCAAAAGGCTTCTTAAGTATTTTGCTCCAAATTATCTTTCCATCTGTTGGGTGATTCTCTGTGAAAAAGGAAATTAAATTAAGGATGCCTAAAAATAAGCCCACTATACCTAAAATAAAGAAAAAACTACTTATAATAGCTGAAATTCCTAGCAAGAAAGATAAACCTATAAATAATAAGCCTGTAAGGATATTTAGAAGAATTCCACCAGCATAAAAGAGAAGCTCCTTATAGCCTTCTAGCCCTTGCTGCGGTGGAAGCATAGCACATAGTCCGCCATAGCCATTATTTTTTATTATAGAAAATTTCATCTTTCCATTCTCATAGTTCCATGTAAAAATACCTATTCTATAGGACATTAACTTATAGCCCAAGATTTTACCAAAAATATAGTGTCCAAATTCATGAATATTAATCTGGATAAAGGTTCCTATATATACAAACAATATAAACCAAATGATTCCTAACCTTCCCCATTTAGCCGATAGTTTTTCTGCAGCATATAGGCTCCCAAAGAACCCGATTATCATACCTACCACAACTTGTATTATAATTCCCAACCACTTTTTCATATCTTTTCCTTTATCTTTTTCCAAAATAGGTCCCTCCAATTTTATAATAAGACTCACTTATCCAAATATTATTGTAATTGTCATCCTATGGCCCTTTAATTTGAATATAATTATAAATTATCTAGATATAAATCACAATAATAATTATAAAACCCTCAGGCTTTGAATACCCGAGGGTTTTACTTATTCAATACTAATTGCAGCTACAGGACAAGAACTTGCAGCATCTTCAGCATCAGCAATTTGTGAATCAACTAATTCCCCTTCTATTGCTTTAGCTTTTCCATCATCCTCTATGAAGAATACCTCAGAAGCAATTGAAGCACAGAGTCCACATCCTATACAAAGTTCCTTATCTACACAAGCTTTCATAAAATATCACCTCTATAAATTTATAATGCTATATGTATTGTAACACAAAAGAAATTTTGCTTAAAACCAATCCTACACAACCTCATTAAGCTTTTCCATAAGCTCGTCTACATCAAAACCATGTACCATAGCTGCCTGTTCCAAAGTCTCTGCCTGAGAAGCAGGGCACCCTACACAGCCCATACCAAAATCCATTAATATTTCCACTGTTTGTGGATAGGTTCTAACCACTTCACCTATGGTCATATTCTTATTTAGTTTCATATTATCGTTCCCTCACTTCCTATATATCTTTTACAAAGCTCCTAAAGAAATATTTGCTATACTACTTCTTTCTTTAAGAATAAATCAAGCTTCTACCTTTGTATGTGATTTCAATCAAAATTTTTAGTTCTTTCATGACTAATTTTAAAAAGAGTGTCAGGTATCATGAATATATCTATTCCACTGATACCTAACACTCTATTATAAAACTGAAAAATTAAACTGAGTATATGCTTCTTCCACTCTTTCTGGAAGCATCATGCTGATTTCCTCGATATCGTCGTCAGTAACACCAAGTACCTCCATTACCTTTCTATTTAAAACATATCTAGTATTCATACACAATAAGCGTTCATAATACAAGGAACTAATTGAATCAGCTACACTCATGATATATACTTCATCTTTATACTCTTTGGCTTCTAATGGTGTGTGATGGTGAGTAACCACTGCCTTAATATCATCAGGTAGTGCTAGCTTTTCACATTGCCAAGCCCCTGCTTGCTCATGAGTGAAGCCTTCCATAATTAATCTTTCTGCCACTATCTGATGTAGACCCTTTCTTTGCTTTAATACCACTTCATCTACTATATCTGGTAAGCATATGTCCAATACCACTACACCTATATCGTGTATTAAGCCATAAGCAAAATATTTATATTTATCATTATATCCTAATTTTTCAGCTAGTATATTTGCTGCTATTGATGTTCCTAGACTATGCTTCCAATACTTTTCTCGATTTAGAAATTTGGCTCTTCCTATGTTATCAGGAATTACAGACTTCACTAAGTGTGCAATAATCATCCTTTCCACAGATTTTGCACCTAAGTACATAACTGCCTCTGGTAAGGAATTAACAGTTCGTTTGAGCTTGAAATAGCCGGAATTAACATTTGCCAGTAAATCATACTTCAAGCTGCCACATCTTTCAATTTTTTCAGCTAAGACATCCATATTAATTTTTTCCGTACTATCAATGAGGCTAATTATCTCCAGTACATTCCTGTTAATCTTAGGCAACTCCTTTGATTTCTCTAAAAGACTAATAATTTCTTTGCCATTCATATTATGCTCTCCTTTAAATTATCATTTGTTTGAAGCAAGCTTAATCAGTTTATATACTTGCTAGCCTATTATAGATATTCGCCACCTCTTCCTCTAAACCTTCCAATTTAATGATTTTTTTTACACTTTTATCTCTTGTCATTATCTCAACTTCACCATTTTTTATGTTTCTTTCTCCAACAACGATTCTAATAGGAACACCTAATAAATCAGCATCGGCAAATTGAACTCCCGGAGCTACCTTTCTATCATCCATAATAACCTCATATTCATCCTTTAATTTGTTATATATTTCTTCTGCAGCCCTTCTTACCTCATCCTTTTTATTATTTAAAGCACATATGTGAAGCTGCCAAGGTGCCACAGACATTGGCCAAATTGGTCCATATTCATCATGGCTAGCTTCAATTATACAGGCTAAAAGTCTTCCAACACCTATTCCATAGCAGCCCATGATTGGATACTTCCTTTGTCCATCACTATCTATATAAGTCATGTTCATAGCTTCAGTATACTTAGTACCTAACTGAAATATATTTCCTACCTCAACTCCTCTGGCTAATTTGAGTTCATGACCGCAATGTATGCATTTGTGACCTTCATTAACCTTCGCTACATCATAAAACTCATTAACCTTTAAATCTCTTTCCACATTGAGGCCCTTTAAATGATAATCTTCCTTGTTTGCACCGCAAATTAGTTTTTTCTCCTTTTCCAAGGACTTATCGAAAATTAGGTCTACACCATCAGCGTTCAAGTTATAGGGTCCTATAAAACCGAAGCATAGGTCTACATCTTCATAATCAGTTAGTGGATAAATGTTTGCTCCTATGAGTTTTCTCACCTTAGCTTCATTTACTTGTAGGTCTCCTCTAATAAAAACAATAAGAGGTTTCTTGCTGCCTTCTACTGCAAAGACTGTGGATTTTAAGAATCTCCTTGTAGGAGCCTTAAAGAATTCTGCTAAGGCCTCTATATCTTTGATATTTGGAGTATACACCTCTGATAGTTCTTCCCTTTCCTCTTCCGTATAATCAATAAGAGAAGATGCCGCTTCCATATTGGCTTTATAGTCACAGTTTGAACATAAAACTATTGTATCCTCACCTATATCAGATAAAAACATAAATTCATGGGCAACTCGGCCACCCATCATGCCAGAATCAGAGCCAACGGATATAACATTTTTCAATCCAACTCTTTTAAATATCCTTTCATAAGCCTTAAGGCATCTTTCATAGTATTGCTCCAAATCCTCCTGAGAAGTATGAAAAGAATAGGCATCCTTCATGGTAAATTCACGAACTCTAATAAGGCCTCCTCTAGACCTTGGCTCATCTCTAAACTTAGTCTGTATTTGATATATCATAAAGGGATACTTTGTATAAGAGGTAGCTTCTGTTCTTGTTAAATGAACTGCTGCTTCCTCGTGGGTCATTCCAAGGAGCATATCGTTGCCTGATCTGTCCTTCATTCTCATAAGCTCGCTGCCTACGCTATCAAATCTACCAGATTCCTTCCACAGCTCCGCTGGTAGCACTACTGGCATAGACACCTCCTGCCCATCAATTTTATCCATTTCTTCTCTTATAATTTCCTCTATCTTCCTTTGAATCCTTTTAGCCGGATGGAGCATAGAATAAATCCCATTGGCAACTTGTCTAATATAGCCTCCCCTTAAGAGAAAAATATGGCTGTCTATATTAGCATCTCCTGGCTTTTCCTTGTATCTTTCACCTATGAGCTTACTAATTAACATAATAAATCACTCCTTTGCTAAAGGTTAGAATATAGACGTAAAAATTTTAATTCTGGTACAAAAGGCACAAATAAACATATCACCATAATTATTGGTAGTATAGCATTAGTAATTTTACTAGTCAATGTAGGGATTGAAATTGGTTGGCTGCAAGCTTTTATCTGAAATACTCTTCCATTAAAGCTTCCAATTGCTGTTCCAATTCTAGCTTTTCACTATAAATAGAATTTAGCTTCTCATAATTATGGCTATACTCATTGATTTGAAATTCTAAATTGTTAATTCTTTCCTCTAAATCCTCTATTTGCTTTTCCATGTTCATTTTTTTCCAAGGATTGTTGGCCGATTTAGTGATTTTAATATTTTTAAATCCCTCTTCCTCCTTTGATTTCTTATTCTTTTTAGCTGCTTTTTTTACCACAGGCTCATTTTTCAGCTCAGCGGATTTTTCTTTATAATAGTTATAATTACCGTCGTAGGAAATTAATTTGCCTCCTGATAACTCTACAGTCCTGCTAGCTGTACTATTTATAAAGTATCTATCATGTGATACATAAAGGATAGTCCCCGTAAACTCCTTAAGAAAATCTTCTAGTTCCTCTCTTGAATCAATATCTAGATGATTTGTAGGCTCATCCAGAAGAAGAAAGTTCACTTCATTGTACATTATCATAGCTAGCTTCAGCCTGCTTCTTTCACCGCCAGAGATGGATCCTACCTTCTTAAATACACTCTCTCCATAGAACATATACTTTGCTAGATATTCTCTGGCTTTGCCTTCAGTTATTACAATATCCTCTCTAAAGCATTCTAAAATAGTCTTGTTTTCATCCTCAAATTCTATATTCTGAGGTAAATATCCCAGTTTAACAGATGCTCCTAAGCTTGCAGTTCCGCCATCTGCCTTTTCCATACCTAACAAGATTTTAATTAAAGTTGACTTCCCACAGCCATTAACCCCTATTAAGGCTACAGTTTCCCCCTTTCTCACTAATAAGTCAGCATTATCTAACAGAACTTTTTCACCATAGGCCTTATATAAACCTTTAATAATAACAACATCATTTCCCGACCTGCCTCCAAGGTTCCCATTAATATTAATACTGTCTCTTTCCATAAGAGGTTTTTCTATCTTCTCCATTTTATTCAGTAGCTTTTCCATACTAGCAGCTCTTCTAAAAAACTTGTTATTATCTCCTCTTGCTCCCCAGTCTCTCAACTGGGCTATAGTCTTCTCCATTGCCTTAATCTTCTTTTGCTGCTCCTGATAGGCTTCCAGCTGAAGCTTTAACTGTCTCTCCTTCTCATTAATATAAGCGGTGTAATTGCCCATATAGCTCCTTGCTACCTTGTCCTCGATTTCAATAATCTTTGTCACTACATTATCTAAGAAATATCTGTCATGGGATACTATAAGCACTATGCCCTTGTATTCCTTCAGATAGGCCTCCAGCCATTCCATAGCGTCTAAGTCTAAGTGATTTGACGGCTCATCTAAGAGCAGTATATCTGGATTTTCCAGCAATATCTTCCCAAGGATTATAGTGGTTTTTTCACCACCACTTAGCTGAGAAAAGTCCTTTTCTTTAAATTCCTCATTTATTTTTAGTCCCATACATACCTTACTTAATTTCTCTTCCTTTTCATAACCTCCTAGGCCTTCATAAGCAGTTTGCAGTTCAGCGTACCTATTCAGTAATTTCCTTGCATCTGCTTCTTCCACCTCTGAAAGCTGTTTTTCTAATAGCTGCAACTCTTTGTATATTCCATCAACCCTTTCAAAGGCTGTATTTAATACATCCACCACCTTAAAGCCTTCAGGATAGCTTGGTATCTGTTCAAGATATCCAATGGTTGATCCTTTCTTTATGGATAACATTCCTTTATCGTAACCTTCTATACCCTTTATTATTTTTAGCAGGGTACTTTTTCCGCAACCATTACTACCTACTATACCTACCTTTTCTAAGCTTTGCACCTCAAAAGTTATATCTTCTAGAATCAGGTTGGCTCCATAATATTTTTGTAATTTATTTAAAGCTAACTCTATCATAATTCTTCCTCCAACTATATAATTATTTTATTTTTACAAAATAAAATAAGCCTCCTATCTAGCAGCTAAATAATAAAATTTAGCAGCTACTAGAAAGTTAAGGCTTATGGAAAAGTGCGCTAAGTAATAGATTTTATATACCCAATTTTAGATAATAATAAAGACTCAAAGTATAAACCTTGAGTCCTAAAAATCTCAAACTATTAGCTTCAAAATCTATTTTAAAAATACCGCTAAAGAAAGATAAGGAATCATGGTATTATACTATAATTGGTACTTTTTCTAAAAATGGACGCACTTCTCCCGTCAAAAGTATAATTTCCACATTTTGACACAGAGCTGCTACACTTACATTGTTTATTCAATGTAAACATATTAGTACCAATTACCTTTGCCATGTCCTACCCTCCTTCTAAATAAACTATTTATATTGTATAGTAAATCCTACTAACTTTCAATATTTAGACACTATATTATATTTTGCATCAATATATTTTCCTTTTATTCAGTAAATCTATTATCTTTCTATTTATTTCTTCTCACTTAAATAAGAATATGGTAAAATTAACTTAATTACGACAAACTGTCAAGGACCTAAAGCTTATAATAAAAGCTACTTTATTTTTATAGGTCAGCTGTTAGAAGTAGAAATTAAGAAAATTTATGCCAATGTAAGGCCCTATTATTAATTTTCTATGGTAAACAGCAATAAATTTTATATGAGAAAAGAGGGATATAATGTCATTAACCGTTAAAAATTTAACAAAGATGTATGGGGACAAAGTAGTTGTGGATAACCTAAGCTTTGAAATTAAAGAGCCTGGAGTCTACGCCTTGTTAGGAACTAACGGCGCTGGTAAGACAACAACCTTGCGTATGATCTTAGGAATGTTAGCCAGCAATGGTGGAGAGGTTTTGTGGAAGGGAAAGGCCTTAAATGCTGTAGAAGACAATGTTGGTTATCTTGCAGAGGAAAGAGGTCTTTACCCAAAATATGACTTACTTGATCAACTACTATACTTTGCAAAGCTCCGTAAGGTACCTAAAAAAGAGGCTATGAATCGCATAAAATACTGGGCAGAACGGTTACAGGTTACTGAATATTTATTCCCACCTAAGGTTAAGGGCAGAAAGCTTGCAAAACCCTATAAGGCGGAGCAGCTATCCAAAGGAAATCAGCAGAAAATCCAGCTGATGGCTACCTTGATTTCAGATCCTGAGCTAATAATATTGGACGAGCCACTTAGCGGACTAGATCCAGTTAATACAGATCTGTTTAAATCCATAATAAAGGAGGAAATTTCTAAAAATAAGTATCTTATTATGTCCAGCCACCAGATGCCTACGATCGAAGAGTTTTGCTCCGATATCACTATACTAAATCGTGGTAAGGTTGTACTGCAAGGAAACTTAAATGAAATCAAAAAAAGTTATGGCCGAGTAAATCTTTTAATTAAGTGTGATATAGATATTGCTTCCTATATTTCAGACTTTAATTTAACTATAGTGAACAAAACGCCTAGTGAATATCATCTTAAGGTTAAGAGCGAGGAAGAAGCTATGACCTTCCTAGGTAAGTTAATTGAGGACAAGGTTCCCCTAGTTAAATTCGAATTGAGAGAACCGTCCCTTCATGAAATATTCGTGGAAAAGGTAGGGGATACTCATGAAGAGAAGTAATATCACAGGCTGGAAGGATGTCTTTAGCTTTACCTTAATTCAAACTTTAAAGAACAAGGCCTTTATAATTTCCTTTCTAATAACCCTTGTATTGAGTTTTATTTCTATGCCTCTCCTAAAAATGATAAAGGGTGGAGACGGTGTAGAAAATATAGACAATGGCGCTGCTAGTTTAGTTAAGAAGGTTTATATTAATAATAAAACTTCTCTAGGTTCTATGGACTTTAAGGAACTTAAAAATCTGGAGCAATTTAGCCATATTACCTTTGAAGTTATGGAAGAACCTTACGATGATGTTGCAAATCGAATCGAAAACACAGAAACTGATTCTATTATTCTAGATATTGCTGAAGAAGAAACCCAATTCTCTTTAACCTTTATAAAGTCTAGCGAAAGTACTTTGACACAAGGCGACCTAAATTCCTTAACTGAAGAGATTACTAAGCAATTTCAAATTTATAGAAGTACCGCTCTTGGGCTTAGTGATGAACAGCTAAGCTTGCTCAATGCAAAGGTTGATACCCTAGTTAATATGGTAGATGCTAATGGTGAGGAAATTGTAGAGGAAAATAATTCTATATCTGCAGCGGAATATGCTTTTATTTATGGGTTAATATTCATATTGATGATGATAAACAACACCGCTAGCACACAAATTGCCCATTCCATAGTAACAGAAAAGTCTACCCGAGTAATTGAATACCTATTAACTTCTGTTAAACCATTGGCAATAATTGTGGGAAAGATATTGGCTGCCTTAACAGCGGTACTATTACAGATGCTGTCTATGATTGCATTGATATTTATATCAAATAAGCTTGTATCTTCTCTAGGTTCTAAGGGCGGGGAAAACGTGCTTTCACAATATCTTCCCTCAAATTTATTTTGGAATTTAAATTTATTTAATATAGTACTTTGCTTGATTATTATTATCCTTGGATTTATTTTCTACGCCACCCTAGCAGGACTTGTAGGGGCAACGGTTAGTAGATTGGATGAGATAAATGAAGCCCTTAAGCTATTTATTTTTATTATCCTAATAGGTGTATATATAGCTTTTGCTGCTGCAATAGTATTAATGGCAGCTGGAGAAAATGGCTTTATCACTTTTTCCTTCTTATTCCCTTTATCTTCATCTTTTATATTGCCCGGTGCTATTTTGATTGGAAAGGTAAGCCTACCAATAGTGATAGGCTCCATAGCCTTACAGTTAATATTCATATTCTTCCTATTTAAATTTGTAGCAAAGGTTTATGAAACTCTTATTCTTCACAATGGAAATGTAATCAAAATAAAAGAACTATTCAAGATTTCAAGGACAGTATAGAAGGGAGATGGGAAAATGAATAAGAAGTTTAGAGGCTGGAAAACCGTATTTTCCTTTACTTTTCAGCAGACAACAAAAAAAACAAGCTTCAAGGTTGTCACCATTCTGATTTCCTTGCTTATATTTGGAGCATTGATACTAACCAATTTGCTTATGGCAAAACCAGAAAAACAGGATGAACCCCAGTCCTCTCCAATAAAGAATGTTTATGTTTTAGATAATAGTGGCTTGAAATCAACCAATTACAAGGACTTTATTGCTCAGGTTGATGGGCAACAATTTGACCATATTAGCTTTTTCAATGTTGATGAAAAATCCGAGGAGGATGCTATTAAATATGCTAAATCAAAGTCCTCTGACTCAGTAGCAGTAATTATCAGCTCTAAAGGAACAGACTATGAAATGAAAGCCATAATACCGGATAATTCCACCATAGGTAAGGAAGATGCTGAGGCTTTACTTGGCATAATGACTTCTGCCTTCCAATCCAACAAGCTAATGCAAGTAGGCTTGTCGGAGGAGCAACTTTCCTTTGTGCTTAAACCTTCTGTGTTATCCTTTGATACCACAGGAAAAAACAGCAACGAAACAGTTCAAATTGTTAAAACAGTGGTACCTATGCTGTTTAGCTTTATCCTTTATTTCATGCTAATAATATATAGCCAAAACGTATGTAGATCTGTGGCCATAGAGAAAACCTCAAAGCTAATGGATACTCTATTAACCTCTGTGCATCCCTACGCCCTTATAGCTGGCAAGGTATTGGCAAATGTAGTTATAGCCCTTGGACAGTTCACCCTATGGATTGCTTCAGGAGTAATTGGTTTATTTGCTGGAAACGCTATTGCTAGGCAGATTTATCCCGACTTTGAAAACATAGCTGTCACCTTAATCAAATTCCTTAGAGACAATATAGGATCATCTGCTTTATCAGTACCAGCCATAATTATGGCAATATTCATCCTTTGCCTAGGCTTTTTATTCTATAGCGTCATTGCTGGTCTTGCAGGTTCCACTGTTTCTAAGCCAGAGGAAACTGCTAGTTCACAAGGCTATTTCAACATGATAATTTTTGTAAGCTGGATTGTTACTTATGTAACCGCTGGTAGCTCTAATAAGGCCTTAACAACTGCTTTAAGATATATACCTCTTACTTCGCCCTTTTCATTGCCAGCAGATTTAATAATTGGCAGCATGAGCTTAGTACAAGGTTTATTATCCATAATAATATTATTAGCTTTCACCTTGTTAGTAATAAGGCTCTCTGCCAAAATTTATAAAGGCCTTGTATTATACAACGGACAAAAATTTAACCTTAAACTCATTGCTAATATATTAAAGAGCAACTAGGAAAATCCTGTATATTTTGTCCACAAAATCAATTTACAAATACCGGGACTTTTCTTGATAATTCTAAGAAAAGCCCCCTTTTTTTCCATAAAAACCAAGCCCAAAAACAAATTTTAAGTGTTTAAAAATAGTTAACTAATTCATATTGAAATAGGCTTCATTTACGTATACAATCAAAATATAACATAATTTTTTATCAGATTACTAATTAATTGTTAAAGGGGTGGCAAATTTGAAAAAAATGACGAAAAAAAGAAAATTTAATCGTCCTTCTTTAAAAAAAGAACTAATTATGTTATTAATGGCATCATCTTTTTTACCTTTCATACTAGTGATCATAGCAAACGTTTGGTCATTAGAGACATATCTTAAAAGCGACTTAAAGGAGATCATTTTAGGTAACGTCTACAGAATGTCTGATATGGTAGATAATATCTATACCACTAGCATAGATTCTGTAAACCTACTATCGAATGATCATAATGCAGTGAACTTTAAAGACAATACAGATACTTATTTATTAAAGTCAACTTTAAACAGATTCGTAAGCTCTAATAATATAATTGCCGCCTTTATGGGTAATAACAATAAGGATTTTATAATATCTCCAACTCAAAAAGTTCCAGAAGGCTTTGATCCCACAAGCCGAGACTGGTACAAGCTAGCTATAGAAAAAGATGGTCAAATCGTCATTAGCGAACCTTACAAATCAAGTAATGAGAATTCTGATTACGTTATAACTTTTTCAAAAACTGTTAAAACCGATAAAAATGAAATAGTTGGTGTTATAGGGGTAGATGTACCTCTAGCTAAATTAAGCGATATATTAGAATCAATTAAGCTAGGAAACAATGGATTTTTATTTGCAGTAGATAAAAATTATAATATTATTGGTCACACAAACAGAGATATGCTTGGCAAAAATAAAAATGATATTGCCTGGCTACAAGAAATTGAAGCCATAGATAAAAACGAACTTAATATAAGCATTGATAATGTTAAATATATAGGCTTTAAAAATACTAATCCTAAAACTGGAACAACTATAATTGGCTTAGTGCCATATTCAGAAGTAACTGACAAGGTATGGATTTCATTATCCTATCCTATAATGATAATTATTATATCAGTGATTATCATTATTGTAATGGCTACTATATTTGGAAGAAGACTAATAGTTCCTATAAAGGAGCTTGTTGCAGTATTAGATAATGTACGTAAGGGAGACTTTTCTCAAAAGCCTACACCCCACAAATATTCTAGCAAGGAAGTTGTCCTTATCAATGATTCAGTTAGTTCTATGATAGATGATATGGTAGTAATGCTTACGAAGGTAAAAAGCACTTCAAAATCCGTTAAGGAATCCTCTGAGCTATTATATTCCATCACTCAAAATTCCAGCTCCGTTGGTGAAGAGGTTGCAAAAGCAGTACAGCAAATAGCTACTGGTTCATCAAAGCAGGCTATCTCCTTAAATGATGGTGCTACCTTATCAGAGGAACTTGGAAAAGAGGTTGAAAATGCAATACTAGTATCCTCTGAGATGCTCAATGCAACTAAGGATGTAAAAGATAATACAGAATTAGGTCTAAACTGCATCGATGAGTTAAGGAAAACCTATAGCGAAAATAACAGTGCTAATAAAGTAGCTCTAGAAATGTCAGAAGCCCTAGTAAGCAAATCTAATGAAATCAGTAGCATTACAAATGCTATAAAGGCTATAACAGAGCAAACTAACCTATTAGCCTTAAATGCTAGTATAGAAGCTGCTAGAGCTGGTGAAGCAGGAAAAGGCTTCGCTGTAGTAGCAGAGGAAATTAGAAAGCTTGCAGAGCAGTCATCTATGGCTACTCAGGAAATAGCAAAGGTAATAGAAGATATTCATTCTAATATAGTAACCCTTCAACAGCGTATTAATTACAGCTTTGAGCTTAATGAAAAAACTGGTGAGAACGTAGAAAGCACAACTGAAGGATTTGCTAGAATTGAAAACTCCATGAACTTACTACAGGAAAATGTAAATAAGGTAACAGCGGCCTTACAGAACATCCAAAATCATAAGAATCAAGTTCTACAGACATTAAGTGAGGTATCTGCCTTGGCACAAGAAAATGCATCTACCACTGAACAGGTTAGTGCTTCCGCTGAAGAACAGGCTGCAGGTCTACAGGAGATAGTAATGGCTTGCGAAAAGTTAAATACTCTATCCTCATCCTTAGACGAAGTACTTAAAAAGTTTACACTATAGATAGCTTAAAGGGCTGTTGCATAGCTAGCAAAACTGTTGGTTATGCAACAGCTTTTTTATTGTTTCATATCTTATATCTCAACTCTTATCTCTAAAAGCCCTATAGCATTTTTCACCTATATTGCTTTGTTTTAAAAAAGTGTTGATGAATAAGGAAAAAAGCTGATACACAACTAACAATACCGTCAGTTGTGTATCAGCTTTGTAAACTTTCTTAATGGAATAATCCCAAATAACCAGTTATTAATACTATTACAGCAAATATCATTCTATATACAGCAAAGGCCTTCATTGGCTTCTTGCTTAAGTAGGCAATAAACTTATCCACTACAATTAAGGCAACTAAAAATGAAACTACAAAGCCTACTCCGAGAGTGATGATTTCTGCTGAGGTTAAAGTTGTTAAACCTCCTATTTTTATAAGCTTTAAAGAGCTCATTCCCATCATAACTGGAATAGCTAAGAAGAAGGAAAATTCAGCAGCTGCTACGGTAGTAAGGCCCATTACCCATCCGCCTATTATGGTAGAAGCAGAACGAGACATACCAGGAATTATTGCTAGGCACTGGAATAATCCAATTACAAAAGCCTGCTTTGGTGTAACATTCAATTCCTTGTCCCCAGATCCCTTAGTCTTAAATTGCTTCTCAGCATAAATCATCCAAATACCGCCTAAAAATAAGGTTATGGCCACTGGTATAGGTGCAAATAAATATTCTTCTGCCAAGTCGTCAAACAATATTCCTAGGATACCTCCTGGAATACAAGCAATAACTATCATTAACCAAAACTTAAAGCCTGACTTTTCATAGCCTTGTTTCGATGGAAAGAAATTAACCAGTGTGTTGCTTATCTTTTTCCAGTAAAGTATAACTACTGCTAATATAGCTCCTAGCTGTATAACATATGTATACATTTCAACAAAGTTAGGAGTTTGCCCCTGAAAATTTATTAGATTTTGAACAATTATCATATGACCTGTGGATGATACCGGCAAAAACTCTGTCAACCCTTCCACAATACCTAATATTATTGACTTTATTATTAATAATATAGTATCCATTTAATCACCTTTTCTAAAAAATATTACTTTCCCAAGCCTTTGTTACTCTACATTTTCTAAATTCAAAGAAAGATTTACTTTTCTAACTGTTCCTCCTTTCAAGTAGCTATAATTTTGTAGAAAGCTCTTAAACATTTCCTAAAGCAACTATATCTTCAGAAATTTATATATAAAAAACATACTAAACTGATTATATAAAATATACCTGCTGGAAACAAGAATAATTAATTGGGAATAGTAGAAGAAATGTCTCTAATGTTATTATAATACTTTTTCCATAAACTTCAAAATATATTTCTTGTATAATAAAAAAATCCGTTGCACCACTAGCAAATTTGTAGAGTGCAACAGACCATAAAATAGATGATAGGTGTTAGATGGTAGATTTAGAATACAGTATATTCTATATTAATTCCATTTAATATTGATTTTTGCATTCTTAGCTCCGTCATTGTTAATCATAAGCTTAATCTTGCCTGCTTGGAAGTCTTCTAGATCAACCTTACCGTCATAGCTTGTTAAGTCAACAACCTTAACCTTGTCCTGCTGTATAATATATAAAAAGGCATTTCCTTTTTCACAGCTGGAAGTAACGTAAAATTTATCTAGCTCTTCCTCAGTGAATTCAACGGTTCTTTTTAGTTCCTTACTAGATGACTTAAAGGAGACTTTCCACTTATCACCTATGTTGTTTTCTACCATTCCTATAGAAACACCGTTAATAATAGGAAGGTCATTAGAAATTACTACATATGAAATAAAAGCAGATATACTTACTACAAAGGCTAGCACCATGGATATGAGAGGAGCTTTGAATTTATTCTTAAAGCCTTCAAGCTTACCTTTACGTCCTATTAGGAAATATATGAGCAATCCAAAGAAATTTGGCACACACAAGGCAATTAAAACCCAGGTTAGTGGCTTCTCACCTCTTTTTTTAGCATCGTTATACACCCATAGACCTATGCAAGTAAACAAACCTATAAGGGAAAGAATAGTTAGAATCATTAATATCCAAAAAGTCATATTAATTAATACCCCCTTCTAAAATTAATTCCTTCTTAGGTATAAACATTAGTAATACACTTCCTATGACTGAGAAAGCAAAACTTCCTATGAGCACCACCTTTGCTGCAAAGCTTCCTAAAAAAACATTGATAAAGGCATACAGCAGTGCTGTAAACATAATGGTAAATAAAGAGCTAAAGCAAATTTGCTTCCATATAATCTCCCTCTCCTTTTTATCTAAGGCTGCATTAACCCTTCTAACAGCCTCTGTTGAAAGTCTCTCTTCCCTTTGGAAATACTCCATTAATATCTCATCCATATTATCCTCCATAAAAATACCCCTCCTTCTTTAATTCTTCTCTTACAATTTCTCTCCCTTTATGTAATCGACTCTTTATTGTACCCTTAGGCTTGTTACATACTTTAGCAATGGTTTCTAAATCATACTTCTCCTTGTAGTACAAAACCATTGGTATCTTATACTTGTCCTCCATCCTGCCAAATATCTTGTCTAAAAGCTCCCTCTGCTCCCTATGCAATAGACCTTTATCAGGATCTTCCTTGCTTTGTAAATCCACTTCCTTATTTTCATCGTATTCTGCCAAGGGAGTTATACGCATTCTTCTTGCTTCTTTTCTTTTTAGATTTCTCCATTTTCCAATGGCTATTGATATTATAAAGGACCGGGGATTTTCTCTTTCATTAATTCTATCTCTTACTTCAAAAGCCTTAAGCATTGTTTCCTGATACAAGTCCTCCGCCAAATCCTTATTCATGGTTAAGCTATAGCAAAATCCGTAAATGCTATTTCCATGAATATTCATTAACTGTTCAAAGCTATCTCTATCCACTGAAATCCCCCTTTCACCTATATATTGTCCTAATATAATAATCGGTTCATTTTTTCATAAAAATAGTTTAAATTTATACTTTTACCTATTTGTCAGCCTCATTATACTAACAAGGTACTTGTCCATTGAATTTTTGAAAAATTAAAATCCACATTAGTACTCATATAAGCATTAATGTGGATTGTCTATTTATTTGATAAATCTATATTCTAGATTAGGAAGCAGATTTGCCTGCTTCAACTAAAGCCTTATTAGCAATGAGGAAAAAACCTTCAATGAATGTTACTATGCCCGTACCTATTAATAAGTATTCAATTCTTATTATGTCAGCCAAAGGTCCAAAGACTAACATCCCTAAAGGCATCATGGAACTAGATATCATTCCCAAAACACCAAATACTCTACCAAGAAAGTTTGGTTCCACCTTCTGTTGCAATAATACCGTTGCAGGTGTATTAAACATTGGAATAACAATTCCGATTACAGCCATCACAAATAAGTATATCCCAAAAGAAGTAACCAAGCCTAGAGAAATAGTACAAGCACCTATCACAAAAGCTGTAAGGGTCATTGTGTAAATCTTGTTCTTGAAGCCTCCCCAAGAAGCCATAATTATACCGCCTAACATCATACCAACTGAAAAAGCTATCTCAATGGCTGTTAACCTCCAAACATCCTCGTCATAATTTCTTGAAACCTGAAGGGGAGTTAAAAATGAAGCTGGAGCTGCCAAGAAAAAGAAAATTGCACAAAACACCATAAAGGCTTTAACATAAGTATGATTTCTTATATACTTTATTCCTTCTCCTAGATCGCTGAAATAGCTTACTGTTTGCTTTTCTAAGGCTTTGGAATGGGCAGGAACCTTTAAAAACAAGAATAAGGTAATCACTGCTATAGCAGCTGTGATAACATCTATAAAGAATATGGCCTCAATGCTAGCCTTAGTTAATAGAGCACCACTAATCATAGGGGCTATAAGCATCGTTATGGATTGAATACTGCTGTTTACTGCATTCACTTTTGTAAGCTTTTCCTCTGGCACCAGCTGAGGAATAAAGGCATTAACTGCTGGTGTTTGGATGCCTCCTCCTAGGGCTCTTATGGCAGAAGCAACAAATAGGAGCCACATGGCATCATGTCCCATTATAAATAGTATTGCTATAATAAGGGTAGCTGCCGCAATCATGGAATCTGACAAAATAATAAGCAGCTTTCTATTATAGCGATCTGCCCATACCCCAGCGAAGGGTGACAGAAAGAAGGTTGGCAAAAAGCCGCAAATAATTGATATAGTCATCATTACACCAGACTGAGTATTTAATGTTATATACCAGGTTATTGCATATTGAACCAGCATAGATCCAAAAAGAGATATGGTTTGACTGCTCAAAAAAAGTATTATGTTTCTTCTCCAGTTATTGTTCATATATTAGCACTCCTTCTTTTTACCAATTATTATTGCTAAGTCAACAGTTATATTCATAACATCCTTCTCAAATACAAGCTCCTGCTTTTTAGTATTCTGCCCCCAGGTTAATGGTGTCATTTCAACTAGATATGGCAAAAATTCCTTATCAACAGTAAAGCTATAGTTAATATTTAGAATATCCTCAAGTTTTAATTTTTTACTAAAATAATTAATCACCTTACTATTAGAATATTTTGCTGCTTTCAAGCGGCTATAAAATAACTCCCTTAGCTCTATTAGATATTGACTGCCAGGAACCACTTTTATAACTATTCCCTCATCGGTTAATACCCTTTGAAATTCACCATAATTAGCAGGAGAGAGTATATTTAATATAAAATCAAAGCTCCTATTTTTAAATGGTAGTTTTGCTAAGTCTGCTACACACCAAATAATATCTGCCATATTATTTGCAGCTATGTTTATGCTATCCTTTGAAATATCTACACCAATAAAGCTATAATTTAAATCTTCACTAATTCTTTTATAAATATCATAAATATGTGTTCCTTCTCCACAGCCTGCATCTAAAATGTTAATTTCTTTCTTGATAGACTCATTCTTATATCTTGTAATTATCTTTGCTAGCTCATCAACTAAAGGATTATATAAGCCTGATTTACAAAGCTTATGTCTTGCTTCAAATAGTTCTTTTGAATATACGGGAGATATAGCTGATGTCAATAAATTCAGATAACCTTTTTTAGACAAGTCAAAAGAGTGTCTGAAGTTGCAAGTCAAGCTGTTAGTATCATTCATTAACATAGCTCCATTGCACACGGGGCACTTGAATAAGCTATCCTTTTTCTTAATAAGCTCCTTAGCTCTATCTTTTTTCTTCATAATATTAATGTTCATTTCTCAAATTCACCTCATCTATTTTTGATGTTAATCCTTGATAATGACCATTCCAATAAATTTAAAAGCACTGCAAATGAACCTACTTCATCTACAGTGCTTATATCTACAGAAGTATAAATCTAGAAAAGTCGCACAAGTCAAACTGTTTCTAGAAACGCATTAAGATACGCCCTTAATTGTGTAGGAATGTTCATCGCAAGAATCCGTAAATAAGGTATCACAAAAAAGCCTGTATTATTAGGCATTTTTAACCTTATTTTATTTAGTTAAATTAAACTAAACGGATTCGTAATCTTACGCTGTACACCGACACACCTCTTCTCAAAACATATTTTTCATTGTATCATATGGGCAATAAATTAGCAATATGAACCATATTCATTGGCTTTATTCTAATATCATGTCCTCAAGCTTTCTTTTTGGAACATGATGAATTTGATTCTCATCTCTCCAATACTTAACGTCCTTAAGATCTTTAATTTCTTCAAGAACAACCTCTTCCTTTGGCTTTCCAAGGGCAATTACCATTATAATCTCATAATTTTCTGGTATATTTAACTCCTTCTTAAGTGCTGCCTTATCCACCGAACCAAATTGGCAACCACCTAGGCCCTTTTCTACAGCCCCTAAGAGGATGCTTTGGCTTGCGATTCCATGATCCCACATAGGATTTTGAGAAATATTTTTATCTAACATCATTATAATATAAGCTGAAGGTCTTTCTCCTGGAACTGGACCATCCCAATCCTTCAAATATCCAGCCCACTTTAAATGGGAAAATATTAAGTTATTCTTTTCTTCTGTGTAAGAAATTATGTACTTTAAAGGCTGTAGGTTTGCACCAGAGGGTGATAGCCTAGCTAAATCAATTAATTCCTCCAAGGTACTTCTTTCGATTTTTACATCTTCATAAAATCTTCTGTAGGATCTATTATCTTTAATAAGATCTCGCAACAAGGTAATTACCTCCTTTTATATCTTTTGTCTCTATTTATCTTTTGTATCTTTTATATATTTTATCACACTATCAGCATCAAAGTATATGAGCTGCGGTGAAATATTTTCACTAATTTCTATAAGTCCAAAAGAATAGTATGGATTTCTTCTTTTATCCGTTGGGGAGCCTGGATTAAACACAAGAATATCTCCATGCCATTGGCAGTAAGGTATATGGCTATGGCCGAAAATAATGCAATCCACCTTATCATTTTGAAAGCACTGTATAGTTCGTTCTAAGGTCTTGCCCTTCTTACCATGGCCATGAAATATGCCAAAGGTAAATTTACCGAAGCTTAATATCTTCTTCTCTCCTAAACTTTCAATTAGATCTGGAGGATCAACATTCCCCGCCACTGCCGTCACTGGCGCCAATTGGCTCAATATGTTTAAAATATCCATACTCATTATATCTCCAGCATGGACTATAGCGTCAACATCTTCGAAGGTCTTTAAAACTACTTCAGGCAAGGTCTTTGCTCTTTTTTGGTATATGGGTATCTGATATAATTCCTAGCTTCATATTATCAATCCTCAAAAACTCATCCTGTACTGGCTTATTTGATATTTTATATTAAGTTATAGGTATATTATTTGACATAAGATTTAAAATATAATAGAATATAATCGTTGCGAACAATTTTTATGCTTTGTATTTTAATATTCGTATAGGGGTGTATATTATGGATAATGTATTTGATTATGAAGACGTTCAGCTAATCCCTGCCAAATGCGTGGTAAATAGTAGGTCTGAATGCGATACAAGCGTCAGGTTAGGAGGACGAACTTTTAAACTACCAGTGGTTCCTGCTAATATGCAAACTATCATAGACGAGAAAATTGCACTTTTTCTAGCAGAAAACGGCTACTTTTATATTATGCACCGATTCCAGCCAGAAAAGAGACTATCCTTTGTTAAAGAGATGCAGGCTAGAGGATTGTATGCCTCAATTAGCGTAGGAGTTAAGGAGCCTGAATTTAGATTTATAGAAGAATTAGCTAAGGAGCAGCTTACTCCTGAATATATAACCATAGATATTGCTCATGGTCATTCTAATTCCGTAATAAACATGATTAAACATATAAAAACATATTTACCTAACAGCTTTGTAATAGCTGGTAATGTAGGAACTCCTGAAGCAGTAAGGGAGTTGGAGCATGCTGGAGCCGACGCCACAAAGGTGGGCATTGGTCCTGGTAAGGTGTGCATAACTAAGATTAAAACAGGCTTTGGTACAGGTGGCTGGCAGTTAGCTGCCCTTCGCTGGTGTGCAAAGGCCGCTAGCAAGCCAGTTATAGCTGATGGCGGTATTCGTACCCATGGTGATATCGCTAAATCCATAAGATTTGGTGCAACTATGGTTATGATTGGTTCCCTATTCGCTGGCCACGCGGAATCTCCTGGCGAAACCATAGAGATAGACGGCAAGCTTTATAAGGAGTACTTTGGTTCCGCTTCTGAGTTTCAAAAGGGTGAAAGAAAAAATGTTGAAGGTAAGAAAATGTTTGTAGAATACAAAGGCTCACTAAAGGACACCTTAATAGAAATGCAGCAAGATCTTCAATCTTCCATATCTTATGCTGGCGGAACTAATCTTGATGCTATCCGTACAGTGGACTATGTAATAGTTAAGAACTCTATTTTCAATGGAGATAGGGTATACTAAGGCTTAGAAAAATTTATCCACACACTCAAAATATAAATCCACAATAATGCTCTCTATTTCAACATTATTGTGGATTTATTTTTAATCCAATTATCTCTCCGCTTCAACATAAGTACCATCACTATCTACTTCTAAATCTATAATCTTTTTTCCATCTTCTTCATCTATAAACCTACTTACAAGACCTAATTCCTTTTTATCTTCAATGGCCATTATTAGACTCATAGCTAGAAGCCCCATTCCTACTACGGCACTAAGCAACAGAAGTACGCTAATTAAATTAAAAGCAAGGCTAGGCTTCTGACTTTCTATACTCATTTCTTCCTCATTATAACTAGGAACTCTTTCTACACGACGAGGCTTGTAAATAGCCTGGGAGTTATAGGAGTAAACTATCCCTTCATTAGGCTCATATTGTACCTCTATACCGCATCGTGGACAATAAGCTCCTCCTTGGCCTAAGTAATAACCACAATTAATACAAAACATAGCTTCAGCTCCCTTAATATTTCCTGTGGTTATTATATTAAGCTGGCCTTTAATTGGTGACTAAAGGGCTATGCCCCATCCAATCAATACTTTAAAAATGTAATGGTGAATCTTGTTCCCACTCCAAGGTCGCTTTTTACTTCTATTATGCCCTGGTGGGCTTCTATTATGGATTTAGCCAAGGCTAAGCCTATTCCTACAGAATCGGTTTTCTTTGAACTCTTAGCCTTATAAAATCTTTTGAAAATATTAGGCAAATCCTCTTTACTAATCCCTTCACCAGTATCCTCTATTATTATTCTTTTATATATAGGATTTTCAAGCAAGTCTATCTTTACTTGACCCTCAGCCGGAGTATGCTCAATGGAATTTTTCATAATATTTATAAGAGCCTCTTCCATCCATAATCTATCATGGTTTAGAAGTACATCCCTATCTCCTTGAAAAATAAGCTGAACTCCCTGCTCCTTCGCCTTGCCTGCAAGGGTATCGATAGCTTCCTCAATGGTTTCCTTTAAACCTTGCTCCGCCTTATCAAAAGTTATAGCGTTAGCATCCAGCTTAGCTAGCTTTAGCAGACTTTGGATTAACCAATTCATTCTATTAAGCTGACTTTCATTATTTAATAAAAAGCTCTCCCTCTGATCCTTAGTTAAATCCTTGCTTAGCATAATATCATTATAAACAATCATCGAAGACAAAGGAGTTTTCAACTGATGGGATATATCCGATAATAAATCTACTAAGAACTGCTTTTCCTTTTTCAGCTGGCTAAGATTATTCCTAATAGTCACTCTCATAGAATTAAAGGCATAGGCTAGCTTTGAAAAGTCTCCTTCCTTATTTTCATTTATGCTTATATCATAATCACCCTCTATTACCTTTTTAGCTCCTAGGGTTAATCTCCTTATCTTATTATAAAGGAGTGTGTATTGAAAATAATTAAAGAGAAAAAGCACCGTTGCCATTAACGCAAAAATATAAAGTCCTGATAAGTTGTTTTTGGCAGAGGCCTTATTTATATATGGAAAAAGCTGATTTTCTAGCTCCCTTGTTAGTCCATACTTGGCAAGGAAGTTCTTACCCTTCTCTGCCTCTTCCTGAGATATTTCCTTAGTTACCAGAGGAAGTATCTCATCCTTTAGCTCAGGATTTTTCTCCACCACCCTTGCTGTAATAGCCCCAATACTTTCTATATAACTTTCCTTCAGATTATCATTATGTAGCTTTAAAGTAAGGATATTCATTGTAAAGAATAGGACAATTATGGATAAAAGAATAACTGAGCTTACCTTGAGCTCAGGATTAGTAAAATATCTCTTCATATTGAATTTTCCCTTCTATCAAACTATTGTATAACTACATCCTTATTCCACTTGTAGCCTAAGCCTCTTTGAGTGGCTATATATTCTGGTTCTTTAGGGTTATCTTCTATTTTTTCTCTTAATCTTTTTATATAAACAGATAGGGTATTCTCATCAAAGAAAGCCTCTGCACCCTCCATCAATTCACCTAGTAAATCATTTCTCTTTATAGTGGTACAGGGTTTTCTCATAAATATTAATAAAAGCTTGTATTCTTGAGCTGTAAGGGCTATTTCTTTATCCTTTTTCTTCACCAAAGCACAGGAGGTATCCACTACTATATTGCCACTAACTAGCTTAGTTCCCGCAGAAGCTGTCTTTGAATTTCTTCTTAATAGCGCCTTAACTCTAGCAAGCAACTCTCTGACTCTAAAAGGCTTGGTAATATAGTCGTCTCCACCGATTTCCAGACCTAGTACCACATTAACCTCTTCATCCAAGGCTGTGAGAAAAATAATAGGTACCTGACTTTTTCCCCTTATATATTTACACAAATCATATCCACTGCCATCAGGTAAATTAATATCAAGTAAAATTAAATCTACTGCTTGCTCTTCAAAAAGTCTTTTTCCCTCTTCTAAGGTTCTAGCCTTACAAAGGTCGTAACCTTCATCTTTCAGGGTAAATTCTATGCCTAAGGCTAAGGCCTCATCATCTTCTACCAATAAGATCTTACTCATGGATTTCTCTCCTTGCTATATAGTATAATGGGCTTCATAAGTATAATTATACCTATGAAACCCATTGATTTAAAGTTATTCCTCTCTTATAGCCTCAATCAAGTTTTCCCTTTTTATTCTAGAAAGTGGTGATAGCACTGCTATATAACCAATTAACAAGGAAGCTACTGTTGCAATCAATATAGCGTTCCATGGTACTGGCCACTTAAATTCTCGCAAGCCCATGAACCCACCATACATAAGATATGACAATCCTGTTCCTATAATAGAGCCATAAATAGAGCCTACGATACCATAGAAAAGACCTTCTAGCACTATCATTTTTCTCAAGCCTTTTTGAGATAGTCCAATGGATTTTAACGAGGCAAATTCTCTCTTCCTTAATAAAATATTTGTAGTTAAAGTATTAATTATATTAACACAGCTTATTAAAGCTACTACAATAACAAAACCATATATTAATATTTCAACCATTAGGGTTGAAGCCTTCTGCTTTCTATTTTGATCTATCTCATTTATAAGACCTAAGGATGGATTTGAACTTATTACATCCTCTATTTTCTCTTTTGCCATTTCTTCATCATTAGGATTCTTAATTTTTAACTGCACATTATAGGGATATATTTCTTCGTCCTCAAGAATAGTTTTTAGACCTTTCTCTGAGGAGATAAGCTTTAATTCTGAGGGAGACCCGTAAAAGTTAAAGGGGTCATCAGAAAGTATAGCTAGTACCTTTACCTTTTTTACCTTACCCTTTCCAAACTTTATCCAATCCTCTCCTCCCTGTTCCATATGCTGAAGCTCTATCTCGTCTCCAATCTTAATTTCGGCCACTGGTCCAATATAAAACTTCCTAGTATTACCGTTATAAATTTGATTTTTATCAATTATTATGACACCTTCTCCAGAATTTAGCTTTTCCATATCTATGCTACCAGCTTTAAGATACTTTTTAGCTACCTCCAAGGAGCTGCTATCATATACATCAATATTGGCTCCTAATCCTATCTTTTCCTTACCATTAACAGTAATATCATTATATATATACCCTATATCCCGAACTTCTTTAATTTCACTGTTTTTATTAATAGCTGTATAAAAATGGATAGTGTCGTATCTTTTATAGACATTCTCAATAAAAGTTAAATCCTTTAAGCTCTTAACCAAATCCTCATGAATTTCCTCCTCATTTCGTCCATATCGCTTGTATACAGTAAAATGAATATCCATGGAGTCATTTGGTCTTTTACTCACATTAAGAGACATATCCATAAAGGACTTAAAGGTTACAAATAGAACCACGCTGATTACTATTGAAAATACTGTAATCCTGTATCTTTTTCTATTTCTCTTTATATTTTTAGCAGCCAAGGCCCCCTCAAAACCAAATATCTTTTGAACAAGCCTATGCTTTCTTCTCTTTATTTTCTCCTTAGTTATAGCAACTCTGCTACTTATAGCCACCAAAGGAGATATTCTGCCTGCAAATATAGCTGGTAGCAGGGCAGAAAGATATATAGAAATCAAACCCACCATCAAACTAATAATCAAAACAAAAGGATCTATCACTAGCTTAGTTATTGTTAAATCATCTCCACCAATTATTTTAAAAGCAAAAGTAATGGCCCATATAGCTACAATACCACACAATAGTCCTATAGGTATACCTATACACGCTAGTAAAGTAGCCTCTCTTAATACAATACTTCTGATTTGCTTTGGAGTAGTACCAACAGCTCTTAGCAAACCAAATTCCTTAATTCTTTCTACCACACTAATCTGGAAGGAGTTATAAATTACCGCTATTGTTGCTATTACTACTATTAAAATTACTATGATTACCACTTTAAAAATACTATCTAATACTAAAGGATCTCCTGAAACTCCCATTCTTAATAATAAGGTAGAATTTTCATCAATATTTTCTTCTTGACTTAAAGCCTTTAATTCTTGCAAAGCCTTATTCATATCTGTCTTAGAGCTTATCTCAATTAACAATACTGAATTCTCTATGTCTACAGTTTCACTCTTAGTTAAAAAAACTATTAAACCACTATATTGATTGTTTATAATGTTATCTAAGATTCCTGTCAGCTTATAAGTCTTACCATTAAGCTCTAATTTATCACCAGGCTTCTTCCCCTTATAAAGGTAGTCCAAAGCCCATTTTTCTATGGCTACTTCCCCTTCATTTTCAGGCATTTTCCCCTCTTTAATCCTATAGGGCATTAACTCTAAGGCTTTATTTGTAGCTCGTATTTCCTGTGCAATATTAGTATCATCCAGCTTTGTTTCTTCATCTTTAATATAAAATCCATATCTAGCTATCTTAGGATTGTTAATTATTTTTGAAGCTGTATCCTTATCAAGGTTTTCATAGGCCAAATGATAAGCACCATGCTGATTTATGGCATCCTCTATCTCCGCTGCCTGTATCCCCTTTATAAAAAGTCCAATAGTAGAAATGAGGGCTACAGATAAGATTATTCCTATTAATGTTAAAACCGTTCTTTTTTTATTTGCTTTTAAATACCTACCTGTTAGCTTTTTGTAACTACTTATCATATCTGCCCCTCCTAGTTGCTCTTAGTATACTTGTCAGATATTATCTGACCGTCTTCAATGGTTATGATTCTATCTGCCATGGAAGCTATATTATAGTCATGAGTTATCAGCATTAGGGTCTGATTAAATTTTCTAGAGGTATACTTTAACAGTTCTATAACTTCCTTTGAGTTCTTACTATCCAGGTTTCCAGTTGGCTCGTCTGCTAGAACTATGGAAGGCTTATTAAGCAAGGCCCGACCAATAGAAACTCTTTGCTGCTGACCTCCTGAAAGCTCTGAAGGCAGGTGCGTTTTTCTATCTGTAAGTCCTAATATGCCAATTAACTCTTCTAGGTACTTTTTATCTACCTTCTCATTATCTAATAAAGCTGGCAATGCAATGTTTTCTTCAACGTCTAGAACTGGTATTAGGTTAAAGAATTGAAAAACAAAGCCTATTTTCCTTCTTCTGAATATAGCCAACTTTTCTTCCTTATAGTCATAGATGCTTTCCCCATCAATAATAACCTTACCAGCAGTAGGCCTATCCAGCCCCCCTATTAAATGTAAAAGAGTACTTTTACCAGAACCAGAGGCTCCTACGATTGCTACAAACTCTCCTTTATTTACTGACAAGCTTACATCCTTTAAGGCCTCTACCTTATTTTCCCCCTTGCCATATATTTTGGATAACCCTTCAATTCTCAATATCTCCATACTTTTCTCTCCTTCTATGCCTTCCCGCATTTTGTATTTCTTATCAGGTACGGCTTTATTATACCCTGTCATACAATAGTACTCCATAGCAGTTAGCTTACAAAAGGGGAAATAAATCTTACAAAAAAGTAAGAAAGCTAACCTGCAAATGCAAGCAAGCTTTCCTAGTCTAAATCCACTATAAACTCTAAGATTCTACAATATTCTATACAATAAAAAGGATTTCTGTGGTAAAATAATCCTTGATTAATTTCAGCAACAGTCGTGAAAAGGAGAATTTTGATGAACGATTCAAAAGAAACTAATTCTAATAAGATACTCAGCTTTATGGAAAGGTATTATTATCCCCTGCTTGCTATAGTATTCATAGTACTTATATTCAACTTACTATATAGGATTAATATACCTAATATTAGCTTTGATGAAGCAAGGCATGGAACCAGTGCTTATGAAATGATAAAAAATGGCGATTACATTATAAATACCTACGGCTATAAAACAGACTATTGGAATTTAAAGCCTCCTATAAGTTTCTGGTTTATCATTATCGGTTATAAGATATTTGGTTTTAACACCTTTGGCTTAAGATTTTTTTCAATTATTAGCGCAATAATAACCATAGCAATGGTTACAGCTTTTACAAAGAGTAAGCATGGAAAAGGGGCAGCAGTGATAGCTACAGCTTTAATGGTAACCTTTGGCCAGCATATACTTTTCCACTGTTCTCGTGGTGGTGAGGCAGATGCCCTATACGTCTTATTCTTTACCGCTGCTATTATTTGTAGCTTATCAATGGACAAGGGGTATAAGTATTTATATCTAAGCTACTTTTTCGCAGCCCTGGCCTTCCTTACAAAGAGTTGGCACGTGTTCCCGGTTTGTCTTGCTATAGGCCTCAACCTTATCTATAGCGGTCAGTTTAAAAAAATGAAGCTAAAGCAATGGCTACTAGCTATACTGTCCTTCCTTGCCCCTATTCTTATATGGGGTCTAATGCGATACTCTAGGGATGGGTTTACTTTTTTCAAAGAAATGATTGAGTACGACCTCCTAAAAAGGTCCTCAACAGCAATTGAAGGACATACTGGAAGTGCCTTTTATTATATTAGTGTGGTGGGAAGTAACTATTTTTTTTGGCACCTGATGCTAATAATTTCAATAATATTATTGAAGCCTTCTACTTTTAAAGCTATAGACAAAAGAAAATGGCCTTACCTACTAGGTGTGGTAAGCTGGTTCCTATTACCTATTGTATTATACAGCATGGCTAGTACAAAAATTGAATGGTACATACTGCCCGTTTATCCTCCCTTCGCCATAATTTGCGGTGCTACCTTTTCAGCAGTGATTAAAAGCCCTCATGTTAAAACTATATTTAGAAAGTTATTTACCGCAGCACTGGTGATTATAATACTATGCTATGAAGGCTTTATAGTATATAGGTTAAGCAATATGCAAATTGATAATATTCAATTGGCCTTAAAAGAAATTGGACAATCATCCTCATATAAAGGGTGCAAGCTTTATACTGCCGCTGGCTATTTTGCAGAAAAAGGTTCCTGGGAGCAAGCCCATCTGCTATCAGCAGAGCTTTACGGTGATTTTATACCCTGTCCAGGAGGATTAAAAGCCTTTTTAGAGGACACATCTAAGGATTCATTGCTTTTTATTGAAGATACTGAGAAAAGCCAACAATATATGGAGGAATACAAGTTAAAGATTGTAATATCTAAAAATGGCTTTTCCTTATTAGCAAAAGAATAGAGAAAATAGTATATAAAAGGGCAAAGGCTTATGGAATTATAATTCTCATAAGCCTTTGCCCTTATTTATATTATTTATTTTCAGCTTCAAATTTCTTCATAAATTCAACTAAAGCCTTAACACCTTCTATTGGCATAGCATTATATATACTTGCTCTCATTCCGCCAACTGTTCTATGCCCCTTAATATTTTCAAAGCCTGCTGCCTTAGCTTCCTTTACGAACTTAGCATCTAGCTCCTCTGAACCAGTTACAAAAGGTACATTCATCAAGGAACGATCCTCCTTAACAACAGTTCCCTTAAATAAACTGCTGGAATCTAGGTAATCATATAATATAGCTGCCTTTTCTTCGTTAAGCTTCTTCATAACTTCTAGGCCGCCCTTTTGCTTAATCCATTTAAATACCTTACCACAAATATAGATTCCGTAAGCTGGTGGTGTGTTGTATAAGGAGCCATTATCTGCATGAGTTTTATATTTTAGCATAGTTGGAGTTCCTGGTAATACTTCATCGGTAATTAAGTCCTCACGAATTATTACTATAACTACTCCAGCAGGTCCTATGTTTTTCTGAGCACCAGCAAATATTAAACCATACTTAGTAACATCCACTGGCTCAGATAATATATCAGAAGACATATCTGCTACTAGAATCTTATCTCCTACCTCTGGAAGCTCATTATATTTAGTTCCATAGATAGTATTATTATGACAGATATAAACATAGTCTGCATCTTCTGATATCTTTATGTCCTTTAGGTCAGGAATATAGGAAAAGGTCTTATCTGCAGATGAAGCGATTATATTAACCTTTCCGTATAGCTTAGCTTCAGCAGCTGCTTTCTTAGCCCACTGTCCAGTTACAATATAATCTGCCACCTTATTCTTCATAAGGTTCATTGGAACCATAGCAAACTGTTGAGAAGCTCCGCCCTGTAAAAACAATACCTTGTAGTTGTCAGGAATATTCATTAATTCCCTTAAATCCTTCTCAGCATTTTGAATAATTTCTTCGAAAGCTTTGGAACGATGGCTCATCTCCATTACGGACATACCTGTTCCATTATAATCTAGCATTTCCTCTGCTGCTTCTCTGAGAACCTCTTCTGGTAACACCGCTGGTCCTGCAGAAAAATTGTAAACTCTTTTCATAACATTGCCCCCCTCTAATACCGCGGTACTGTCAAAGTTTTTTATATATCTAAGACAGCTACCATTTGATTTTACTTAATTTTTATATAAATAACTTGCCACCCCCTAAAAGTTCGTGTATTTTGAATTTGCAGTAAACAAAATTAACAAC
>Ga0209537_1000766_pt1 | contig 38538 bp, 34 predicted proteins | sample BioPla4DNA1_FD_187698 | JGI IMG/M metagenome (GOLD analysis project Ga0209537, IMG submission 187698) | Biogas fermentation microbial communities from Germany - Plant 4 DNA1 (SPAdes) (version 2) | ecosystem: Engineered > Bioreactor > Anaerobic > Digestate | place: Bielefeld, North...
CAATCCTCGCTTACGCTTAGCTGAAAAAGCGGGGCTCACACCTAAGTGATGTAAGCTTTCCTCTTTTTCCTTTTCTTGCTTTGAGGCTTTCTCGCTGCTGCCTATGAACTTGTCAAGGTGCTGATTTGGTGCGCGCTCCGTTCGAGCGACGCAAGAGATATCTTATTCGGCTTTTGAGATTATGTCAAGCCCCAAAATATGTATACATATATTTTTTTACATTTCTCTGTTCTCACAAATCTTTATGAGTTCCTCCAAAGCCTCTTCCTCCTTGTCACCATCAGCTCTTAAAATAATCTTTTCGTTTGGCTCTACTCCTAAACTCATGACGGCCAATATGCTTTTTGCATCAACCTCCTTATCGTTTTTGGATATGGTGATTTTGCACGGAAAAGACGCAGCCTTTTGAACGAACACCGCAGCTGGTCGGGCATGTAAACCATGCGGGTTTTTCACAATTACCTCTTTTTCGACCACTGCTTTAACCTCCTTGAGCAACAGTATCGGCGGATTGCTTTGCAGGCAAAGATCTACTCGCCACTATATCCACACTGGTATCACATACATTTTTAATTATGATCTGGCCGATTTCTATAGGAGCCTTTATTTTTACTCGGGCAACGGCCTTTGTTATGTCAAATATCTTGTCTTTGGGAACCGGTTCCTTGCTACGCACCGGGCATACAGACAAAACTCCCCCCTCAACCCTTATGGTAGAGGCAAACACCCTTCGCGGATCGGTTAACTCTACTTTGGCGTATTCTTCTCCTCTAGGACAACTACTCCCTGAAATCGATACAATTTTTCCATTTTCCTCCGTGACTATCATGAAACAGCCAACGGGACAAGATGTACATATTATTCTCCTTTCGATGAACATTTTTAAGCCTCCCTTATATCCACAAGAATTTCCGCGACATCGCCAAGGGATTGTACATATTCAGCCTTTATCTGAACTTCGCTCATTTCGCCCGGCCTAGCATACCTCAACTGTTTTTCGTATGCACCTGGTTCAACAATGACCTTACACCTTTTTTCTATAGGCTGCGCAACTCGCATATAGATTGTCGCATCTGCCTGACCAGACAGCCATTGAGGAGAATAAAGTCTCACGTTGCTACCTCCCAGTATCTTAATCTTTCTTGCTGGTTCTTTTAATTCTCCTGCAGCGAAAAGGGCAGCATTTTTGCCAGCCCTCTCTCCTTCTTTGCTCACCCAATCAACGAGATCGTAGACGATAACAACATTGCCAGCAGCAAATATCTTTGGCTTTGAGGTCTGCAAAAGTTCATTAACATAAGGCCCTTGAGTAACCGGATTTATCGCAACACCAGCCATTCTGGAAAGTTCGTTCTCGGGAATAAGGCCTACTGCCAAAAGCAGCGTATCGCAACCTACAAGACGCTCAGTTCCTACAATGGGTTTGCGATTCATGTCAACCTTTGCAACAGTTACTCCTTCTAGCCTATCCTTTCCATGGATCTCCACAACGGTTTCTTCCAAATGAAAGGGAATGCCATAATCATCCAAACACTGGGCTATGTTGCGCCTAAGCCCACCCGGCCACGGCATGATCTCGTAAACACCCAATACTTCTGCCCCTTCCCATATCATCCTCCTTGCCATTATGAGCCCAACGTCGCCTGAACCCAAAATGACAACTTTATTCCCAGGCATGTAACCTTCCATGTTGACCAATCTTTGAGCCGTACCGGCAGTGTATATCCCGGCAGGCCTTGTCCCAGGTATGCCTAAAGCACCTAAAGGCCTTTCTCGACATCCCATCGCCAAAACCACGGATTTAGGCGTCACCTTTTTGATGCCAAGCGAAGGGTTCATTATCCAAAAAGAACCATCGTCTTCCATGTGAAACACCATACTGTTCATCAAAAACTCCACACCGACTTCCCGAGCCTTGCTAATCCATCGGTGCATGTACTCGGGCCCGGTCAATTCCTCGCCAAATATATGCAATCCAAATCCTGGATGTATACATTGCTGTAATATACCGCCAAGATCCCAGTCTCTCTCGAATATGACAACCCTTTCGGCACCAGCCTTTTTTGCACCTACGCCTGCTGCTATTCCAGCAGGACCGGCACCAATAACCGCTACGTCTACGGTAATATCACTCATAATCTGCCCTCCCTAAACCAATACTCCTTGGTTTTCCCCACTAACATCCTCGAATGACCGCCGTGTCTCGTGACCTCTTCCCTCGGGATGTTAAGTTCTCGAGCCAGTATATCTATAACCCTGGGTCCGCAGAAACCGCCTTGACATCTTCCTGCTCCCGCGCGTGTCCATATTTTCACAGCTGCAACGGTCCGAGCCCCTCTTCTTATGGCTTCTATGACTTGGCCTTCTGTCACGCTTTCGCACCTACACACTATTTGAGCATATCTTGGATCTTCTTTAGCCAAATCAGACCTTTCTTCCATCGAGAGATAGGCAAACCTGGGAATATGCCTACGCTCCGGTACAAACTTTCTGTTAGGCTTAAACTCGACTAAATCCTTCAACTCATTTTTCATTCTTTCAACTATATGCTGTGCAATGGCAGGGGCGGAGGTAAATCCAGGAGATTTAATTCCAGCAACGTTGACGAAGCCATGAGGTTTCTTTAAGATTCCTATGACGAAATCACCCGTATCAGGATCTGCCCTCAATCCGGCAAAAGTTGTTATAGCCATATTAATTGGAATTGGTGGGATGAGTCGCCTTGCCCCTTCAATGACCTGATCTAATCCCTCCGCAGTTGTTGCAGTTTTATTTCTATCTACTTGAAATATAGATGTGGGGCCCATTAGCAAGTTATGGTCAGTTGTACTGGCTACGGTTATGCCCTTACCAGCTTCGGAAGGACATGCAAAAAAGAAACTTTTAACCAGATTTCCGACATATTTGTCAGAGATAAAATAGTCTCCTCTCCTTGGGTGTATGATAAAACTGTCGTCACCTACCATGCGTGCTACCTCGTCTGAATGCACCCCAGCTGCGTTTATGACTATGGGACTTAAAAACATTCCCCGATTCGTTTTAACACCAACGACCTGTCTTTTATCCTGAGAAAGGATCACATCCAACATTTCTGTCTCTAAAAACAATTCCACTCCGTTTTGCTGCGCATTATCCATGAAAGCAAGTACAGCTTCAAAATTGTTAATGGTACAACCAGTGGGAGCCCAGAGGGCTGCGATGATTTCCCTTGATGCATTGGGTTCACGCGACCGCAATTCATCGCCACTTATTATCTCTACCGAAGGAACCCCGTTCTTCTTGCCTTGCTCAAGCAGCAACTCCAGATGAGCTATCTCATCCTTGTCTAAGGCACAAACATAAGAGCCAACTTCATTAAGCGTGAAGTCAAGTTCTTCGCGCAAATTCTTGTATATTAGGTTGCCCTTCGGGCAAAACTGAGCTTTAATAGAACCTGGTTCGTCGTCGTAACCTGCATGAACCATGCCACTATTTGCCCTTGAAGCACCTGAAGGTAATTCCGACGCTTTATCAAGAACGGCTACTTTAATATCATAACGGGACAACTCGCGGGCAACTGTGGAACCTACAATTCCACCACCAATCACGATCACATCGTAATAACGGGTACTCACAAAATCACCTCCAAAAACTTTATAGCCCGTAAAACAATTTAAAAAGGGAGAAAGGCACAACCTTAAGTGCACCTCTCTCCCTCTCATGCACATCACATAAAATTTCTTAGGTCTTCGCCAAGTTCTAAGTCAACAGTTTAAATTAATCTATCCATCCCTTGGCCCTTTCGATCGCTTTTTTCCAGCCCCTGTACATCTCATCCCTTGTTTCTGCGGCCATAGCAGGTTCAAATCGTTTATCAACCTTCCAGTGATGTCTCAACTCATCCAGGCTTGTCCAAAATCCCGTAGCAAGGCCAGCTGCGTAGGCAGCTCCGAGAGCCGTCGTCTCGTTAACCCTGGGACGCACTACAGGCACACCTAAAAGATCGGCTTGCAACTGCATGAGAAGGTTATTACGCACTGCGCCGCCATCAACTTTTAGCTCTGTCAGAGGTACCCCCGAATCGGCCTCCATTGCCTTTTGGACATCTAAAGTTTGATAACAGATGCACTCTAGGGTGGCTCTAATTATATGCTCTTTTCTAATATAGCGAGTTAATCCAACAATACAACCCCTTGCCCTCATGTCCCAATAGGGAGCAAACAGCCCTGAAAAGGCTGGAACGAAGTATATTCCTCCTGCATCTTCGACCTTGCTAGCAAACCATTCGGAATCAGCCGCATCATCGAATAACCTTAAGTTATCGCGCAACCACTGTATCGCAGCTCCAGTAATGGCCATAGATCCTTCAAGGGCATAAACTGCTTTGCCTTCCTCGAGTCCGTATGCGACCGTCGTTAGCAATCCGCTTTTTGAAAGAGTAGGCGTTTCACCTATGTTCAATAGCATGAAGTTTCCTGTTCCGTACGTATTTTTAGCCTCTCCAGGATCGAAACACACTTGACCAAAAACGGCCGCCTGTTGATCGCCTAAATCTCCTGCTACGGGGATGCTTGCTTTAAATGCTCCATTTGACGTAGTATGGCCGTAAACACAGCTACTGGGTTTAATTTCAGGCAGCATGGATTTTGGAATTTCTAGGAAGTCCAATATTTCTTCGTCCCATTCTAACTTTTCGATGTTCATGAGCATTGTCCTAGATGCATTGGACACATCCGTGACGTGTACTCCACCATTTGGGCCTCCTGTTAAATTCCAAATGACCCAAGTATCGATATTGCCAAACAAAAGCTCACCCTTTTGAGCCCTTTCCTTCACACCGGGGACATTGTCTAATATCCACTTAATCTTGGGTCCAGAAAAATAAGTGCTTATGACGAGCCCCGTCTTTCGGTTAACCCATTCGTTTGCACCAGATTCTTTTTCCCATTCTAGGCAAAAATCCTGAGTTCTCATGCATTGCCATACAATAGCGTTGTAGACAGGCTTACCCGTATCCTTATCCCATACAATCGTGGTTTCCCTTTGGTTTGTTACGCCAACGGCTGCAATCTCGTTAGGATCTATGTTGCCCTTTTCTAAAGCACCTCGGATGACGTCCTGAGTACGTGACCAGATCTCCATAGGATCATGTTCTACCCACCCAGGTTGAGGATAAATTTGCTCATGCTCCATTTGGCTACTGGACACCGGATTGCCTTCCTTATCGAATATCATGCACCTCGTACTCGTTGTCCCCTGGTCAATGGCCGCCACGTATTTTTTTGCCATTCTTATCTCCTCCTTGTTTTTTGTTCTTAATTAACAAGTTTTTTGAGCAAGTGGGCGCTCTCTGCCACTTGCATAACCTTTTCTTTTGGGGAACCAGTACTAGCTTCTACAGCTGCCATCATGGCTCCTTCTAAAACAGGGGCATCGGCGATGATTACCTTGCTTTTCTGTTCATCTGTCAAAAATTCTAGAGCAGCTTTGGTGGACAAAACAGCGCTTCCCAAATCAGGAATGACCACGATGCTTTCGCATTCATTTAGGAGTTCGCTCAACACGGCGTAAATATCAGCAGTAGAAGTTCCGATTCCGCCTTCTTCATTTCCTCCTACCCCTACTACTTTGACTTTTTCGCCAGCCATCTGAGATGCTATTTCTGCAATACCTTTCGCAGCCTTAGCGCTGTGACATACTACAAGAATTCCAATCATGACCTCAATTCTCCAAAGCCTCATAAAAGGCCTTTAAGATTAAATAACTGGATGTCGCTCCCGGATCTTGATGCCCGGCCGACCTTTCACCCAAATAGCTTGCTCGTCCTTTTTTTGCCACCAACGGTATAGTATCCTTCATCCCCTTTTCAGCCATTGCTAAAGCCTTTGCCAACCCATCTTTTAAAGATGATCCTTCCTTTGCGGCCGTTTCTAAAGCGTCTATGGCGGGGATGAGAGCATCGACCATAGTCTTGTCTCCCGGCTGGGCCTTGCCCAAGGCTATCACTCCATTTAACCCTTCGCGAAAGGCTTGGGCCAATAATGTAAGATCAGCTTCTTTATGACCGGCAAGCTTCATTGAAGCCCTCATGAAAAATGTACCGTAAAGAGGTCCCGCCGCTCCACCAACGGTACTCATTAAACTCATGGCCACGTCTTTGAAAATTGATCCAATATCGAAGTACTGATTGTTCCGCACCTTTTCTATTGCTTTTGAAAATCCCCTGTTCATGTTGATGCCATGATCGGCGTCCCCAATCGCAGAATCAAGCTCTGTTAGATAGTCTTTATTTGCCTCAATTATGTCTTTTATGCGTTCCAATATTGCGATGGTTGTATTGACATCTAACTTCTCATTGTCCAACTTATTACATCCCCCATCTAAGTCCCGGAGTACAAACAGGAGCATCCCATAACCTTTTCATTTCATCGTCAAGGCGTAAAAGGGTTATTGAACAGCCCTGCATCTCAAGGCTAGTAATGTAATCTCCAACCAAACTTCTAGCGATTTTAATGCCTTTCTTACCAAGGAAATCGCTCAGATCGTTATAGACTATATAAAGTTCAGATAGAGGGGTCCCTCCCATACCGTTCACAAAAGCCAAAACTTCATCTCCGGCTTTAAAGGGCAAGTCTTCTACTATAGCACTTGTTAACATCTCTACTATTTCTCTAGCAGGTTTAATTTTCATACGATGTCTTCCCGGTTCTCCATGAATTCCAATTCCTATTTCCATTTCATCGGGGCCAAGTTCAAACGTGGGCTTTCCTGCTGCCGGGACAGTACAAGGAGAAAGAGCCATGCCCATCGAGCGTACATTAGCGTTCACATGCTCGCACATCCTCTTGACTTCTTCCAGCGTTCCGCCTTCCTCAGCCTTCGCACCAACTATTTTCTCAGCCAGGACAGTTCCTCCTACGCCACGTCGACCAGCAGTATAAAGAGAATCCTCTACGGCAACATCATCATTGATGACTACCTGTTCCACATGTATACCTTCGGCAGCCAACATGTCTGCGGCCATCTGAAAGTTCATGATGTCCCCTGTATAATTCTTAACTATAAAAAGAATGCCCTTCCCTCCATCGACGACCTTTGCAGCCTCATACATCTGGTCCGGAGTAGGAGAAGTAAAGACTTCGCCGGGACAAGCCGCATCCAGCATGCCAAACCCAACATACCCTCCATGCATGGGCTCGTGTCCGCTGCCACCACCCGAGATTACAGCAACTTTTTCCCGGGGAGAGTCTGCCCTTAACACTGCCCTTACCGACGGATGTAATTTCACCATGTCAGCATGAGCCTTAGCAAGACCACTAAGTGATTCTGCAACTACTTTTTCAACATCATTGATGAGTTTCTTCATCTTTCCCTACACCCCCTCATTCATAGTAACATTCTACTAATTTAGCATATAATAAAAGAGAAAGCACGTGGCGGCAACTGTCACCAGGGCTTTCTCTTTTATTCTCCCTGCCCAAGAAATTTTTGTGTCGCAAATTTTTATTTGGTCGTTATCGTTCCCACAAGCTTTTTTCGCTGGTTGAGACCGCCAAAACTCCCCTTGAAAGTATTTCGTTTACTTGTTCCATTGTTTTTATCAAACCTCCTGCGATTAAAGGAGATGGTATTTCTTTCAGGATGGCATCATCGACAGAAATCATTGAAATGCCTGGGAGCACTTCAACAAAATCTGGATTCACGCTGTAGGCTAACTGTTTGCCTTTTCTAAAGGCTTGAGAATCCAGCAAAAAGATTCGCAATATGGTTAGTAAATGTAAATCCCTGGCATTTTCAATAACACTTTTATGAGTACTTATCAAGCCATCAGGATTAACTTCACGAACTAAGAATCTTATTCCCGAGGGATCGGTTTTTAACCCTTCTACTAGGTCTGCATGGACAAATACGATATGGCCTCTTTTTTTTAATTCATCAACAACACTTCTTAAGGATTCGATCGAGGACTCGAGGACAAAAACGCACTTTGGCGCTATCTTCAGCGCTGCATCGACATCTTTACTGGACCTCAAAGCGGGAATTATTGAATTTTTCCTTAGCAAATTCTTCAAATCGCTTTGTCCAACCACAGGAATTCGCAACCCCTTTAATATTTTTCACTATTTATCAAGGCTTGCATTTGCTTGACTTCCTGTAATCTATTCTACCAGGTACAGCGCCAGCGTACAACTAAAAATGTAATTTAATTGTACGCTTTATCAAGAAATGGCGATCAAATTCCCCATTTCCTTCGCGCTTTTGCCATAGAGCATCATTTCATTAGCGCCATCCACTGCATCCCGGAAACCCCAGCAGGCAAAAATGACTTCTGATAAGGAAAGTAAACACCTGGTGCGTAAATCTCCCCACAAGGGCATACTCAAGCTCAGCCATGTATATAAGGATTGAGCTTCAAAGGCTTCTTTAAAATGATAAATATACCGCAAAAGGTACGAGTCTACGCCTTTGATGACTGTAGGATTGCTTTTACTGAGCTCAAAATGTCTCAATTGATCTGTCATAAAGCCACTTTCTTCCCACTCGTGTAAAGTTGATTCATCTGGAAGTTTTGATAAAGAAAACCACATCGGGGGAGGAGGAATGTAAGAGGGATCTAAAACATCAATAGCTCTAGATAACCATATTTTCATGCGAGTTACGGATTCAGTCATATTCCAATGCAAAGCCCATCTTAGTCCCCAATAAGCAGTTTCCAGTGTGATATCTTTAACGCAGCTATCTAGAGTATTCATATAATAAGGCTTTATAATTTCGCTCTTTTTGGTTGTTGTTGCAGTTCGTTTACGCATAATACTATGCAGAACGGAAATAGTCATCTCATGATCCCCGGGCGGTTCTAAAAGCTCGAGCAATCCTTTACGCAACATGTTGACCGATTCTTTCGTCAGTAGAATTCTCCCAAGCAAGCCCATGTCAAAAACTTTCGCTTTATTATGACATAATGTAACTTCGTTCCATTGATAGCTTCCCATTTTACCCCAATGCCATACTTCGTAACTCCCGCAAAAAGCGCTTCCGATTAAAACTCTATTAAAGGGCATAAAGAGCACAACAAGGGGGGAGAATTCCACTGGGATACCTGCCACAGAGCTACTATCAGGCAATCTTGCTATCTCTCCTGAGGACATTAATTCATATAAGCGCATATTGCGCTTCACCCCCTCTATCTCCCATTATAAGTTTACCCTTAGATTGCCCCAGAAACAAGTCCTGGCTTAATGTTAATAATGCTTATAGGATAAATTTAAGACCTCCATCGCCTATGAAGCCACAACCACTGTTCGGGATGTTTCTTGACAAAACATTCCAATAACTCGTTAAACATCTCGGTCATCTTTTTTATAGCATCGTCCCTTGATAAATCGCAAAGTGGCTCTATGGGAGGCAGAACCAATACCTCATGCTTAAAGGGGGCAACTCTATAGGAAACAATGGGGACAACAGGGGCCTTCACTAGCAGACTTAATGCGGCCGGCCCCCCAACTGTGCTGGCCACTTTGCCCATAAAAGAAACATTGATCCCATCTTTCCCTCCATCTTGATCGGCCAAGATTCCAATAAACTTTCCTTGTTTTAATAACTTAGCACCCCTCAACAATAATCTCTTTTTAGGTATGGTTTCCACGCCTAACATTCCTCTATAGCTCGCTAATAACTCAGAAATATGCACATTGTCGGGATCACGAACTCCCGCAACTAAAGGATATCCCCTGTAAATTAACCAGGCTGCCAAAAGTTCCCAATTTCCCATGTGACCAGTGAGCAATACTACCCCTTTTCCAGTTTCCGTCATGCTCTTTAAATACTCTTCACCCTCTACCCTAGTCACCCATTCCGATACTGCTGATGGATTTTTGGTTAAGGCAAGAAACTCCATTACGGACAAAGCTAGATGATAATAAAGCTTTCTTAAAACCTCTTTCCTCCATGCAGGGCTGCTATCGGGATAAGCTATCTTTAAATTCATCAAGGCAACTTCTTTGCGAATTCCAACAAGACGGGCCATATTATACAATAGACATGTTAATATGTTGGCTCTTATGCCTGGCTTTACAAGGAGATGCGCTCCTTTTATAAGGCTGGCCGTTACGCTCATTTTATTTTTTCCCCTTATTTCTAGATATTACCCCTACTATAATATACTACAAATAAAGCAGGAAGCTGGCTTCCTGCTTTATTTGCTGCTTCAACTCATATTGTCGCTTAATTAGGGCATCGCCATGCCAAGAAACTTCAATCAGTCGCCACCATTACCTCGGATGCCTTAATCACAGCATAGGCATCCATCCCTTCTTTTAGCCCCAGTCTTTCTGCCGAGGTCTTGGTAATAATCGAAACTATTTGCTGTCCTCCGGGCAATTCCAACGTAATCTCAGAATTAACAGCACCATGAACGACCTTTATAACTTTTCCCTTTAACACGTTCCTTGCACTTATTTTCATCGAATGTCACCTCTTTTATCAAGAACTAATACATTTGATTAAATGATACCTCTTCTTCCCAAGTTTTAACAACATATATTTTCCGTACAGAAATTCATTGTTGTGAACTTCATAATTTTCATCAACCACTTTCTCGCCATTTATCGCAACACCGCCGCTACGGATTAACCTGCGTGCCTCACTCTTACTGGAACAAACACCCACTTTTACCATCACATCAATGAGGGAAGCAGGAATTCCAGTAATATATCCACTTGGAACCTCCCGGCCTATTTCCTCCAAAAGCTCCAAAGTAAGATCATCAAGAGTATATGATTCTCCGAAAAGTATTTCGCTAACTTTTTTAACCCTTTTTACGATTTCATCGCCATGTACAACACGGGTTACTTCGTAAGCTAACTTCTTTTGAGCCAGGCGCAGCTCCGGACACTTGTTGTGCTCGTTCATTATCCCCTCTATCTCGCCAAGCGGGAGAAAAGTAAAAAGCTTTAGAAATTTAGACACATCGCGATCATCTGCATTTATCCAGAATTGATAAAACTTATATGGCGTAGTGCGCGTTGGCGAAAGCCAAACTGTCCCTTCTTCAGTTTTGCCAAATTTTTGCCCCGAGGCAGTTAAAAGCAACGGGTATGTAAGTCCATAGGCTTTGGCTCCAAGTTTCTTACGAATGAGATCTATGCCGGCAATTATGTTGACCTGTTGATCATTTCCACCCATTTGTAGCGCACAGTTTTCATTTTGATATAAATGGCAGAAATCATAGGCTTGTAAGAGTATGTATGAAAATTCTGTGTATGTAATGGATTTATCAGGATCTTCAATCCTACTTTTGACGTAATCGCGGGCAATCATAAAATTAACGGTGAAATGTTTTCCAATATCCCTTAAAAATTCAAGCAATCCTAATTTAGATAACCAGGTATAGTTATTAATGATCTTGGCAGACGACGCCCCGCAATCGAAATCCAAGAAGTGTTCAATCTGTTTTTTTATTGAGTCCATATTGCGCTCAACTTGCTCTAAGGTCAAAAGCTGTCTTTCTTTGGTCTTTCCAGAAGGGTCGCCGATCAAGCCCGTGCCTCCACCCGCCACGGCTATGGGTCGATGTCCAGCACGTTGCAGCCATGCTAAACCCATTATTGGAACTAGATGTCCAACGTGAAGGCTATCTGCAGTAGGGTCGAACCCTATATATCCAGAGGTAAGTCTGGTCCTAAAAACGCGGGATAATTCATCAGGATCGCTACACCATTCTACAAATCCTCTTTCCTGCAAAATTTGGAATAAATCCCTTTCCATTGATATTCCTCCTGAAATACGTAATATTTTTAAAGTCTATTTATACAATTCGTATAAAATGCCACCCATATAAAATACAACAAATGACAGTCATTGCATCTAATTATTGTCCATATACGTTTAAATTATTATACTGCCAAACTATCTCACCATTACTAAGATTATGTATTCCAATAAATAAGTGACCTGCGTTCCTTAGCTCATCTGCAACTTTAAATAACTTCCCAAATTTCTTATCGAACGGCATGCCTTCAGACACCTCAGAGTTGAACATGTCACCTATAATATCCCCTATAGAAAGAATTCTTTCAATATCGTTAGCCACGGAGCCGAAATCTATATCGACCCAAAGAAGAAACTCCCGCTCCACAATTTCAGGAAAAGCTTCTTCCAAGGAAACTCCGCTTGAGAGACTCTCCTTCGAAATAAGGCCAATCAAAGTCAATTCGTCGCTAGAAACTGCTATCAGGGATATCGGCAGCTCAATGGCCCCTCCACTTTCATAACCTGCTATAGAACTTCTGTTAATTGATAAACTTTTAAGCCTGTTTCGCCATATATCGCTCACTATGGTTTTGCCAATCTCTCCTCTATTGGGAAATTGAAGAAGTATCCCTGGCAAAGAAAAGGAAAACACATCAGCTTTCCCTCCAACTGTTAGGATCATTTGGCCCTTCAAAAACTCCAGCATTTTTTCGTTTGTTTGACCAAACGCGTTAGCAAGTAGAGGTACGCTTTCCATAAGCTCGGGGGTATCGACCATAGTGACCCCCAAAGACAAAGATCGCTGAGTTGGCAATACATATTTCCCAACCCATTTTTGCGGTTGAAATAACTTTATTTCTTCGTCAGAAAATATTCCTTCTATCCCCTCTATCATCCATTCTGCTTGAAGCTTTTCGTTATCCGAAAACCAAGCCAACTCTACCCCCGAAGGAATATTCTCAAAACCATTAAAGGATACGACTCCAGATGGCATGTGACATGTCAAATGACCGGGCCAATCTTTTTGTATGCGCCAACAAGGAAAAGATGGCTTTCTTTTATCAGTTATGTTTTGTTCCATGAGGTTTAGATCATCGATTGAAGTGGAGATAAAAAGAACATTTTCACTGATAGTCATCCACAAAGAAAAATCATGTGACACATCGACTTTGAAGCGACCTTCTACAAGTTCATAGCTTATATCAGGAAAGGGCTTCTTCCAATTTGGAGGCAGATCGCCTGAGGCAACTGATAGAATCGTATCTTCTTCGGGTTCGATCGCCAAATAGAACTTTCTTTCCAAAGGAAATGCAATGAAAGCAGTGTTTTTTGAATCCTCAAGAATAGTTAAAAACATGCTAATAAATCTGAAGTCAAATCTATCGAAGAACGGAAACGCAAGAAGAACTTTATTTAAAGAAACAAAATTCCTCATTTGTAATAAAGTAGGACTTTCGTCTACATACAATATATAAAATGACCCTTCGTCAGGAACCGGCAGTGCACCAACTAAGCTTTTTTTCGTTACTGGCTTACCCAAAAAAAACAGTCCTGATATCAAAATGGCCAATGCAACCATACAAGAGAACCAAAAGACAAGGGTGTTTTTTAATCTCTTATTCTGCAAAGAACTTCCCTCCTCAGTTAAAAATATAATACATCATAATAGCTTACAAGGATTCCTTGCCGTTATTATTCAGGACAATTTATAAAAATTCAGCAGCCACTTTAGTATCCAGCAAAGCGCGACTAAAGGCTGACCAAAACGTGCTTGCTAGTTTTAGTTTAATTTACAATAATAGAATAACAGTATTAGAATAACACTAGGCAAGATACCTTTCATGATAACTCGTATAAATATATCATTTTGCCGATGACATCACCACCATGATAAAAACGTTAGGAGCGATGAACAATGACGACCGTCTTGGGCCTTTTTTTCATTTTTTTCGCTAGGATGGCGGACGTTTCGATGGGGACTTTCCGCATTCTATTATTGGTTCGAGGCATGAAATTAAGAGCTGCTTTGATTGGTTTTTGCGAAGTAAGTATATACATAATTGCCCTTTCCGTCGTCTTGGGAGGGGGAAAATTAAGCCCTCCCGAGATAGTCTTTTATGCCGGCGGATTCGCAGCGGGCAATTATCTTGGGGCGTTCCTTGAGGAAAAGTTGCTCTCAGGATATGCGCTGGTCGAAGTGATAGCCGAAAGCAGTCCCTTGTTATCAGAAAAAGTTGACACCTTAAGGGAAGCTGGATATGGCACCACCGTTCTTTCTGGCAGAGGAAAGAACGGTGAGAGGATGATCCTCAAAATCGTTTGTGAAAGAAAAAAAATCAGCGATGTCTTGGGCAAGGTAAAGGGATTAGGTTTCGTTTACATTTCAGATGTTAAAAGCGTCTCGGGGGGTTTCTTCTCCACTAATAAGGGGAAATGAGACCTTGCAAGTGATCGTTGTTCCTTTTTCTAAAGAGGACGACTGTACGTCAATTTTTCCCTTAATCATGCGCATTCTCTCTACCATGTTGGCAATCCCCCTGTGCCCTTTCACTCTTAAAGCCTCTACATCCCCTTCAAATTCAAACCCACTGCCATCATCTTCAATTTGAAGCACAATAAATTCTCCATCATATGAAACTTTAACCCAAACATTTTTCGCACAACCATGTTTCACCGCATTATTAATTGCCTCTTGTGCTATCCTAAAGAAGGCAAGAATTATGTCTTTGCTCACTTCTGGCAGTTCACTCGCCTCTAAATAAATCTTAACTCCATATGTGCGAGCAAGTCGATCGGTCAGCTCCGTTAAAGCTTGTACTAATCCCAAGTCTAGCCAAGGCGGTGAAAGCGTATCGCATAATACACGCAACTCCCTTACGGCAGCAACGGCACTTTCTTCGGCTATTTCTATATATTTTTCTGCTCTTTCGTTCCAGCTCTCTTGCTTCAACAGCAAGATTCTCTGTAACAACGCCGTAACGTCCTGGAGGGGGCCGTCATGTATCTCTCTAGCTAGTTTTGTTCTTTCTTCTTCTTGAACCCTAACTAAATCCGAAACATATCTCTGCCTAAGCTCCTCTCTTTCTCTGGCGGTTTGAGCTAACTGGTACAAAACTTTCCTGAGTCTCCGAAGTTCCCATACGGCAGGTGGGTCATCAGGTTTAGGAAGATCTTTCCCCCACTTCAAAGTACTCACTTCAGACTCCAGCGAAAGTAAAGGCATTATGAGCCATCGCCAAAAGGCCCACACCGCGCACATCCCGGCTATGGCCAAGAGCCCAACAGCAGCAGGCCACAAATGAGAAAAGCGTACCATTGGCCCCAATAATTGCGACCATGCTACAGCAGAAATCACATACCATCCTTGCGACGTAGGAATCGCTGCAATCGTATAGGTATCGCCAAAAGGACCTTCCACCAATGTCGTCCTTCCCACAGGAATGCCTCCCTGCCAAATTTGCGGCAATACATCTTGCGCCCGCGAAGATGCAGCTAGCAAATTTCCGCTTTCATCTACCAGAGCAACCCATCCCGGCAATGAGATATCCAAGACAAAGGAATCAAGTACTCTCGGCGGTGTCATCATCTGGGCACGATGCATAAAACGCGGCCTGTCCACTCGCATGGCCACTGATTGTGCCAAGTCCAACACGTAAGATTCAGCTATCTTTTTCATGGCCCTTTCATGTTCAACAACTCCCCACCCAGTAACAATCAGGATTGCAAGGGAAGGGATTAATACCAACAACGTAAGAATCAAGAGCAAATGTCTTCTCATTATTCCAGCAATTCCTCCAAAGTTACTACACCATATTTTAAAGCCAGAAGCAGAGCTTCAGTTTTGTTGCGCGCTCCCAACTTATCGTATATTGATGCCAAGTGCGTTTGCACGGTCCTTTCGCTTATATAGAGCTTCGAAGCTATTTCCTTGCTCGATTCTCCTCTTCCGGCCAATAATAAGACTTCCCTTTCCCGTGGAGAAAGTTGTTCGGGGCTAAAGCCTGGTTCCTCGACAGCCAAAGCAACTTCCTTGTCCAGGTATACCCCTTGCGATGCCACTATCTTTATAGCTCGCAAAAGCTCATCTGGCGACGCGGTCTTTAGAATATAACCCTTTGCCCCTGCCCTCAAAGAGGCTAATACGTATTGTTGGGCATCATAGGAAGTTAGCATTAGACAAGCTACATTCAATCCCTCCTGCCTTACCCGACGAACCAAAGACACGCCATCGATACCAGGCATTCGAATGTCGATAAGTGCAACATCAGGAAGTTGTTCTTTTATCACTTCCCAAGCGCTCTCACCGTCAGAAGCTTCTCCTACTAGCTTGATATCTTCTTTTCCTTCCAAATAAGACTTAAATCCCTCTCGTGTCAAGGGATGATCATCAGCTAATACGACCTTTATGACCATTTTGATTCGCCTCCAATATAACAATATTATCCTGTCTATCGTCTTCCTCTACACTAGTATTTTAACTATAATCCTTCAGCTTAATTACGCAAAGATGCTTATTATTGTCACCGTGCTGGTTTCTGGTGTATCATAACTTTTGTTTAAAGGAGGTGGAATTTTGTTAAACTCAAAGAAAATACTCATATGCATCTCATTGGCCTTGATCGTCATTTCACTTTACTTGGGAGTGGAGTTACATAATTTAAAGGACAAACTTGCCTCGCTCGAAAGGGAACATCAAAAAATGCACTTAACGATTCCTCCTTCTCCCTCTTGGCCAGAGGGAATTGCGAAGGAAGAGATGATTGATCAGCTTGCCAAGCGCTCTGACATCTTTCCATGGCAAGGTGTGCTCGGAGGAACTATGGGGATTTACGATCAAAATTTAGTTTGGTTCATCGGCCCTTCGTGGTGCCTCGCTTACATAGAAGACGGACACATTGGCGGTTATATTTTATTGCGATATGAGATCACACCTCGCGGGATCGAGTGGCAATTATTGGATAGCGAGCAAATTTAATTTACGTGGCGCTAGCTAACATATACACTACCCGCTAACCTACAAAATTAGCCCCAAAGCAGGATGTTAACATCATCAGTGTTTAACCAGCCTAATTCTACCCGCCTCAACCTCTATACGCTTTGGAAAAAGGGACGCAAAATCAGAATCATGTGTTATGACCCCAACGAATGCTTCCCTGCCTAAATCATCAAATAAGTCTAACATCATTTCTAAATTCTCGTCATCTAGCATGGCCAGGCCCTCATCGATAAATAGAACTTGTTTAAAACCAACTTTATTGGCCAAATGTCTGAGCATTAGAAGGGCTACTATCGCTCTTTCTCCTCCCGATAAACTCGCAGCATCCCGCTTAAATCCATTGACTACCGCATAAAGCTTTCCGCTTTCCGCCGTCAATGAAAAACCCTTGGATAAAAGACTCTCGTTAACGGCACCAAGTAGCTCTTTAAGTATGGTATCGCTTAAAAATCGAACAAAATTCTTTCCATCGGAGTATCTCTGAAGTTTTAAGGCAACATCATATGCCTGGTCAAGACATTCGTAGCGTTCCCTTGTTGACTTCATCTCTTTTTCCAATTCTTTCCTCTGTCGTAAATCGTACTTTAGCTTGCTCATAGCGTCTTTGAGGGCTTCTTTGTCCACCTCGAGCTTTCTTTTCCGGTCCAGCAACACGCTCGAATCTGGAATATTATCTGAGACTTCAGACCTAAAACATTGAAGTTCCTCTTGAGCTCGGTACAACAAACCCCGCAACCACTCGAGGTGGTTTTGTGCTTTTTCAACATCTACTTGCCTACAAGGAGTCAAATCGGGACAGTGCACCAATGTACGTTTGTCTTCATGGCTTAACTGATACTTCATACATATCGTTTTAAAGAGGCTTGCGGCCTCTTTAAGTTTTTTATTCGCACTTTCGCATTCCCATCTAATTTTGGCCAATTCAACTTCCATCACATGTTTTCTCTCGGTAAGATGGTTAATCTCTAAGTTCAGCGCATCGCCATTGTTTCTTATCATTTCCATTTCTTTTAATAAATTTTCCCTTTGCCCGCATGCTTTAATGATATCATTTGGCGAATGCCCATTAAGTTTTTGTTTTAGCTGAAATAAGAAGGCTTTAATTTCTTGAAAGTCGCTTGAGCTTTTTTCAAAGGCACCTGATAACTTTTGCCTCTTATATTCAAGCATCTTTATGTGCTCTTCTAAATCGTTTAGAGCAGTTTCGATTTCGCCGTTAAAAAGTTCGGCTACAACTATATCGTTGCCCAAGGAGTCAATCTCTCTCCTTAACCGTCGACCTTCTTTTAAAAGCACCAGGGATTTATTTTGAGCGTTAGCCCATTCAGAGAAAGCTTGACCTAAATCAGAGGAAATTAATGCTTTGGCCAGATCAACGGCACCTCTGCCCTTGAAACGATCAAAATCAACAATGCCATCGGGCGCTAATTGCTTAATCCAGTCGATCAATCTGCTTCTTATTTGTTCAAGGGCAACCGCCATAATACGGGCAGTGCGCTTATGGTCACATATTATCTCAGATAAATCCTTCTTGAGTTTCTGGTAAATTAAGGCTTGGTGTAGTCTCAAGGCATCATCAAGAGCTTTTCTGTTTTTTTCTATATCTTCATTAAGAATTTTAATCTCTTCTTCACACTTCTTTAAGCGTTCACTTAAATCTATACACTTATACGCAACATCTCGATATACGATAGTGCTATTTAATTTTTGAATTTTAATATATAAATTTCTGTAACTATTTCTTAACAGATCTATCTTATTTAATTTTGGCTTTAAAATCTCCTCGATAGCATTAATATTGGCTTTAATTTGCCTTTCTTCTTTGCGAAGGTCACCATAATCTTTGGAAATAGCAATGAGTTTTTTTAAAGCTTGCTGTGCATCATAGAGCCTGAGATTGTCATAAAGCCGCTTAGAAGTAATGCTGGCTTCCTCTCGCTCCATTTCGAGTTGGGCTACCCGTAATTCAAGCTCCTCAAGTTTTTCTCTTTTTTTCATCGCCTCCTCATTCGAGGCAATCTCGTTTTCCAGTAGTTCCAATTTATCTTTTAAGTTTCTCAATTCCTCATTTATTCCCTCAAAAGGTGGTAACTTTGCAAGGAAATCTGAAATTTGAGATAGATTTCCCTTAATATTCTCAATTTCAGCAGACGCATCCTCTACCACCTTACGAACCCTCTCCTGAAGCTTGCTTTCGCTCTCCAAACCCAAGGAAGCAACCAAAATTTGCCATCTCTCTCCAGGAGAAACATCCACAAATTTAGTGACCATTCCTTGAGGAACAAACACGGTAGATATAAAAGCATCACGCAATCTACCCAAAGTTGTATCTTCAATGCTTCCAATGAAAGGCGAAAGCACCTTCGCGATTCCTTCATTTACTTCTCTAACGGTAGAGGCTAAAGATGTCCAATCCTCCTCAACGTATTTTTCCAAGAGCGCCTCCTGTTGCCCCTTGGGAGCCTTAAACTTTCTCGTCACTTTATACTTAAAATCGCCCTTGGCAAAGGTGCAAACGACGTAGCCCTCTGATGCACCTATTCTGATAATATTTTGGTTACTGACGGTCCTTACAGGGGTAGTAGAGCCAAAAAGAGCCAACACCAAGGAATCGAGGATCGAGCTTTTCCCCGCTCCATTCGGGCCAACTATAGCTACAGCTCCTGGTTCAAAATCAATAAAGGCCTCTTTTAAACCAAGAATATTTCTTACGCTTAACTCTAAAAGTCTCATTCTTGCTCGCCCATTTCAAAATAAAACTTTAATTCTTGCCATATGGTTGAGGGGTCCTTCCCTAACAACAAACTTTCGCCAACAGTTTTCAAAATTTGCTTTGTTACATCGTCCTCTTCTTGGCATTCTATATAGCGTTTCCATAGAGCGACTACATCAAAAGGATCTTGAGTCGAACTGGTAATGGGGGTAAAACCTTCATTGATCGAGACAACAACTATCCGCTCATCAACCAAAAAACGAAATTTTTCCAGCAACTGTGACGCTGGCAAAGACGATCGATCTAAAATAACTCTGATGTATGCATCTTGCGAAACAGATTCAACCGATTCTTTTAATCGCGCTGATGCTTCTGCTTCGTCTTCATATTGCAGGGTGACTAGCGGCCTGCCCTCCAAAGGAATATCTAGCACATTTGCTTTTTCATCAATGACATACACTCCAAGATGATTATCTTCTTCTGTAAAATCCAAACGAAGGGGTGAACCAACGTAATACACCGGTACATCTCTGTCCATGATCCTTCCGTGTCTATGGATATGTCCACATATCGTTTTATCGACCTTTAAGTCTTTCAAAATATCCTCTGGAAGAGTAACTTCCGAAAGACCCGGGACAGTCTCGTCTAACGCCATATGGGCGAAACACAGACGAACCCCTCCTTCGGGCGCTGAATCCCATTGTGATTCGAGGAATTCTTTTAATTCTTTCCCCTTTGGTAAATTATGCTTGCGCAAATAAGGCACTAAAAATACCATAAAGTCATCAAGTCTTAGAAAGGTTACCTCATCCACGAAGATAAACCTTCCATCGTCTTGAAAAAGCTCCCAAACTTTAATTCCACTCCAATCATGGTTTCCCTTGAGCATATACACAAAGGGCTTGGAATTAAGATTTAAAATCTTAGAAAAAAATTCAGCTACTGGCGTTACAATATCTTCGCCAGGATATCTAAAGCTATGAAAAACGTCTCCGAGCACAAACAAAGCACCAATATCAAAGTCCATAGCAACATCGTATATTTGAGATAGTGCAAACAAAATTTCCTCTTTTCTATCAACTCCCCACGTACGTGCCCCGGCATGCAAATCAGCACAAACGAGGATCCTCAAGCTTGTCCCAACCCCAATTCTCGTTCAATGGGTTGCAATGCCTGAATAACATGTTCAATTAATTCCTTCAAAGGCATGTTAAGCATCTCTGCTCCTTTTTCGATAATTTCTCTGTTTACCCCTTTAGCAAAGGCTTTGTCCTTCCATTTTTTCACGACCGATTTTGCCGTAAGATCTGAAAGCGAACGGCTTGGCCTAACCAAAGCCACCGCAATGATAAACCCTGTAAGTTCATCAATAGTATAAATGACCTTTTCCATCAAAGAAGTAGGCTCAACACCTGTTATGTCCCATGCATGGGCCAGCACTCCACGTATCACTTCTTCGGGATATCCTGCTTCCTCTAACCATTCCACTCCCTTTTTTGGATGCTCCTCAGGACATTCCTCCCAGTCCAGATCGTGGACCAATCCCACTATACCCCATAGATTTTCGTCTTCACCATAATATCTTGCAAAATACCTCATAGCCGCTTCTACAGCTAGAGCGTGCTTAACATGACTTTCGTCACGATTATGGGAGGTGAGCAGTTCGTAAGCCCGCTCTCTCGAAAGCTCGGTCATCACTAACTCCCCTTTCTATAGTCAATAAATTTAAATTGATTCAAATGAAATATGTTACTTTTGATTAGCCCTGGAGGAATAACTTGAACGACAGTTCATTGCAGAGCCTTAAATAGATAGACCTAAACTATCACCTTTAATGATCAATAGAACCTAACAAGGATATAATCTCCTCAGTCTCGAACTCATTGCAAATGCTCGATATGGCAAGCTCTATCGGATCGTCGGTTTCATAGGGAATGAAAAAGCGACGATAACCAAATTTTTCAGCAAAATAGGATAGTGATGGGGTAGCTTTGGCGTCAACGTTCTTCGCAAGTTCTTGAACAAAATGTTCCAAAAAATTTTTGTCGTCAAAAAAAGGATTACTGCTTATTAAAGCAATTGCTTTGTATTTCCCCAAAGGCATTTCCCTATCCCAAAGGTCGCAAAAACAAACGCCAACCTTGATTTCGTCCATTTCCTTAACAAAACGCGAGACAAATTTTTCCATCGCCTTAGAAAAGGAAAAAATCACTACAAAACCCAGGGGGAAAGATATGCTTCTTCCCGGATCTATGGTCTTATCATAAGAAACGACTCCAACTTCTCCATATCGCATTCCGCTTAAATAAATAAGCTCGCTTTCAAGGTCCATCGCATAAGTCGCAACGTCTTGCAACAATCGATCTGCCCCGCCTACGAACGATACCGGTTTATAGTCAAGCCCATATGGAGTCCATATTGGCACTTCAAAGCTCACAATTCTATCCCAATGAGGTAGTCCCATCATATTTTCTCCCTTTATCCTCCCGACTTTTCAAAAGCTCACTAACCTGCACTATTAATTGTTCTATCTCTGGCTTGGTAATATGGCCATCTGCACCCACGCTCTGCGCCTTTCTTTTAATGTCATCAGCCATAATTGAAGAAAAGACAATCACGGGTATGTTACGCAAACACTCATCTTCTTTGATTCTTTTAGTTAAGCTTAAACCATCCATCTTTGGCATTTCAATATCGGTTATAACCAAATCGAAAGCTCCATCCTCATCACATAACCTGTCCCAAGCCGCCTTGCCATGTGATACCACTTCTACGTTGTGAAAACCTCCTTTACCCAGTACGTCCTGAATCATCTTTCTTATCAAAGGAGAGTCCTCGACAACCAATATTCTATATTGATCAGGATCGCCCAACTCGGAAATAACACTTTGTATCTTAGCCGAATCCATCTGGTATTGGTCTGCAAGTTGAGGATTTACTACTTGTACTATCCTTTCAAAATCCAGCAATAATATGTTTCTATCGTCCCTTTTAATTACATATAAAACGTTTTCTCCCAAAAAAGTGCCGGTTAAGGTTGCATCTAGCTCTTCTGAGTGTATGCGATAAATTCTTTCTACGCCGTCCACTACGAATCCTAATTTCATCTGATTAAACTCCGTGACGATCACTTTGCTCTGTTCTTTGGAAACCGTAGGCGTAATATTCAAATAAATGCGAAGGTCAATTAAAGGTATGACCTCTCCTCGAACAGTGGTAATACCCAGCATTGCCGGATGCGACTGAGGAACGGGGCGGACTCCGGTCCACCGCAAAATTTCTCTCGTTTTATCAACGTTTATGGCAAAACCTTGATCTCCCAAGGTAAAAACGACCACTTGCCATTCGTTAGTGCCAACTTCCGTGATGATACGATCTTCTCGCATTTTTCCACCTCCTTACTATCGACCTCTTTAGCATCTGTCTGCAAGTCCGGTGATCTCCTTAAACCATTTTAGCACCGGAGCGCTCATCATGTCCTCGTGCATCCGCCATCGCCAATTTCCTTCCCTGCTAGCAGGCTTATTCATTCTAGAGCTGGAATCTAATCCCAGTATATCTTGAAAAGGAATAATTACCAATTTCGCAACAGAAAGCTCAACCAAACGAATCATGTCCCTGGATACGGAACTTACATCCGTTTTATGGCCTAAGTAAAGAGCCAAATTCCTTATAGCCTGAGGTGAAGCTTCCTCTGAATACCAACCTGTCACGGTATTATTATCATGTGTTCCGGTATATGCGACACAATTTTCCTTGTAGTAGAAGGGTATATGTATGTTACCTTTAGGATTTTCCATTCCAAAAAGTAAAACTCTCATTCCGGGAATATCATGATCATCCATAAATTGACGTACATCATCCGTTATATCCCCGAGGTCCTCTGCTATTATCGGAAGATCTCCCAAACGATTTTTTAAGACGGCAAACATCCTTTCTGCCGGACCTTTAACCCATCTTCCATTGACAGCAGTGGATTCATAGAACGGTATTGCCCAATAAGCCACTAATCCTCTAAAATGATCTATTCTAACCATGTCGTATAGGCTAAAAGCATGTTCGAACCTTTTTATCCACCATTCAAATCCTCGTTCTTCTATTATTTCCCAATCATACAAGGGGTTACCCCAATATTGCCCTGTTGTGCTGAAATAATCGGGAGGAACACCCGAGACTTCAAGCGGCATTCCCTCGTCATCTAGGCAAAACATCTCTTGGTTCGCCCATACATCAGCACTATCGTGCGCTACGTACAAAGGCATATCCCCAAATATGCCAATCCCTCGAGACTTTGCATAATGATGCAGCTTGCCCCACTGATCATAAAAGACGTATTGAACAAACTTTTCTTTATTTATATAATCAGCAAACTTTTCTTTAGCCATATCAACGGCTCCAGGTTCTTTCATTCTCAAATCTTGTGGCCACATGTACCAAGGAAGGCGATAATAAGATTTAAGAGCTTGGTACAATGCATAATCCTCTAGCCACCACTCGTTTGTTTTGCAAAAGAGTTGAAACTCGTCGCTTGGGAAGAAGCAATCATACGCTTTTTGTAATAGCTTTTTGCGAACGCTCGAAGCGCGCTTAAAATCGGCATCTGGGCTACCGAATCTTGAGGGGAGGTCATCGTTACACAAATAACCCTCCTCAACCAACATCTCAAGGCTTACGAGCAAAGAGTTGCCAGCAAAGGCAGAAGTTGAGTTATATGGAGAAAAATCATAAATTTCCTCCGTTGGATTTAATGGTAAAATTTGCCAAACCGACTGGCCGTGCGCCCATAACAAATCAACAAAGCGATACCCCATCGGCCCCATGTCCCCAATGCCCCAACCGGATGGCAATGATGTCAAATGAAGTAATATCCCACTTTTCCTGTGAACCATAAAATCATATTCCGTCCTGTTTGCGATATTTTTCATCATTTGGTAAAATGATATACCAAAACATCTGACTTGTTAGTATAATGTTTTCGAGTTCTTGGTGTCAATTTACGCTTTCTTTAAAAAACAATTCTCACGTAAGGAGGTTTACGTAATGCCAGTAAAAAAATATGTTACTATCGATGGCAACGAAGCCACAGCATCAGTCGCGTATAGGCTATCTGAAGTTGCTGCAATATACCCCATAACACCTTCTTCTCCGATGGGCGAGTATGCTGATGAATGGGCTGCGAAGGGTGACCCCAATGTATGGGGCTTCGTCCCAAAGATCGTCGAATTGCAGAGTGAAGGAGGAGCTTCTGGTTCTCTTCACGGAGCACTTCAAGGAGGAGCACTTGCCACGACGTTTACTGCATCTCAAGGATTACTCTTAATGATCCCCAATATGTACAAAATTGCAGGAGAGTTGACATCCGCTACCATGCATGTCTCAGCAAGAACCCTCGCTACCCATGCACTTTCCATATTTGGAGATCATAGCGATGTCATGGCAGTCAGGCAAACAGGATGGGCCCTTCTAGCATCGAATTCGGTGCAAGAGGCACATGACCTTGCAGTTATAGCCACAGCCTCGACACTAAAAAGCAGGGTCCCGTTTCTTCATTTCTTTGACGGCTTTAGAACGTCCCACGAAATCAGTAAAATAGAGTACATTGACGATGACACACTGAGACAGATGATAGACTTTGATTTAGTTCTAGAGCACAGAAAACGTGCACTTTCCCCTGACCGTCCCTTCATCCGCGGCACAGCCCAAAATCCCGACGTTTTCTTCCAATCTAGAGAGGGGTGCAATCCCTATTTCATGGCTTGCCCCAAAATCGTACAGGAAGTGATGGATCAATTTGCGAAGCTAACTGGCAGGCAATATCACTTGTTTGACTACGTGGGCGCACCTGACGCGGAGCGAGTGTTAGTTTTAATGGGCTCAGGCGCCGAAGCGGCCCACGAAACTGTAGAGTACCTCACCGAACATGGAGAAAAGGTTGGTATCATAAAGGTGCGGCTTTACAGACCCTTCTCCATAGAGCATTTCGTAAAAGCTCTTCCCAAAACCACTAAAGCAATTGCTGTACTTGATCGCACTAAAGAACCCGGCAGCTCGGGTGAACCCTTGTACCTCGACGTCGTAAACGCCATATATGAAGCCAAACGTAACGGCAGCCTAAGCCCCGATTTCGATCCGACTGTTATTGGCGGACGATATGGTTTATCTTCCAAGGAATTTACACCGGCCATGGTTAAATCCGTCTTCGATGAGCTAAAGAAATCCAGCCTCAAAGACCATTTTACCGTCGGTATAGAAGATGACGTAGCCGATACAAGCCTGGATGTGGATCCTAGCTTTTCCATAGCAGATCCCGAGTCCACAAGGGCAGTATTTTTTGGCTTGGGCGCGGATGGCACGGTAGGTGCAAATAAAAATTCGATCAAGATAATTGGCGAGGAGACCGATCTTTATGCTCAAGGTTACTTCGTTTACGACTCCAAGAAAGCAGGTGGTTATACCATCTCGCACCTTCGTTTCGGACCAAACCCCATTCGTTCAACTTATCAGATCGATAAAGCCAACTTCGTAGCTTGTCATCAGTTTGCCTTTACAGAAAAGCTAAATATTCTCGATATAGCTGAAGAGGGAGCTATATTCTTGCTCAACACTCCCTACACTGCCGGAGAGGTGTGGGATTATTTGCCACGGACGATGCAGCAGCAAATTATAGACAAGAAACTGCGTTTCTATGTAATAGATGCCTATAGCGTGGCAAGGGAAAAAGGATTAGGCCCTCGCATCAACACTATAATGCAAACATGTTTCTTCTACTTGAGCAGGGTTATTCCTTTTGACCTCGCCATAGAAAAGATAAAAGAAGCGATAGTACAAACCTACGGCAAACGCGGAGAAGCCGTAGTGAACAAAAATATAGCAGCGGTCGATGCTGCTTTAGAACACCTGCACGAGGTCAAGGTGCCTGGCGAAGTGACGAGCAACTTTGACATCAAACCAGCCGTATCCGATAAAGCTCCGGAATTTGTCAAAGAAGTACTCGGTCCCATGATGGTGCTACAGGGGGATAAGCTTCCTGTGAGCAAGCTTCCAGATGATGGAACCTTCCCCTCGGGAACCTCGAAATGGGAAAAACGCAACATCGCCGTTGAAGTTCCTCAGTGGAACCCGAGTGCATGCATCCAATGCGGTCGTTGTACCTTCATTTGCCCCCATGCCACTATAAGAGCAAAGGTATATGACAAATCATACCTAAACGACGCTCCAGAAGGATGGCAATATGCTGAAGCGAAATGGCCTCAATATAAAGAGCAAGTCTTTACTATTCAAATCGCACCTGAAGATTGCACGGGATGTGGCAGCTGTGTCGCCAATTGTCCGGTAAGCAAAAACGAAGACGTTTCTAAAAATGCACTTACCATGGTGCCTCAAATTGATGTACGCGATAAGGAAATCCCCAAGTGGGATTACTTCCTCTCGCTCCCAGAGATCGACAAGGAAAAGCTAAATACCCAATCGATAAAGGACCTAATGTTGATTCAACCCCTGTTCGAATTCTGCGGAGCCTGCGCTGGATGCGGAGAAGCCCCTTATCTTAAGTTATTAAGCCAATTGTTCGGAGATCGAGTTACGATTGCCAACGCTACTGGTTGTTCATCAATCTACGGTGGCAACCTGCCCACGACGCCATGGACAACAAACAGAGAAAACCGCGGACCTGCCTGGGCTAACTCACTTTTCGAGGACAACGCCGAATTTGGATTTGGCTTGAGGTTAGCACTGAATGCCAGAAACGCCAGGGCAAAGCAGCTTTTAACAGAGCTTGCGAGCGAAATTGGAGATAGATTGGTGCATGACATCTTGAACGCCGATCAAAGCACTGAAGAGGGCATAAAAAATCAGCGGGCAAGAGTGGAGGAGCTCAAGAAAGCACTAAAGAACATTTCAAACATCAAGGCTAAAGAGCTACTACATTTGGCTGACGACCTGGTCGAAAAAAGCGTCTGGATTGTTGGTGGCGACGGATGGGCATATGATATTGGTTATGGCGGCTTAGATCACGTACTTGCTAGCGGCGAGAACGTAAATGTCTTGGTACTCGACACGGAAGTTTACTCTAACACAGGAGGCCAGGCTTCAAAAGCGACGCCTTTAGGAGCATCCGCTAGATTTGCCTCAGCCGGCAAACCCACCGGCAAAAAAGATCTAGCTTTGATGGCAGTAACATACGGCAATATATATGTTGCAAGAATTGCCATGGGTGCCAATCCCACTCAAGCAGTAAAGGCCTTTCACGAAGCCGAATCTTATGAAGGGCCTTCCTTAATCGTGGCTTACTCCCACTGTATAGCCCATGGGTACAACTTAAAACAAGGCGCAGAACACCAAAAAATGGCCGTTGATTCGGGACAGTGGATCCTTTTCAGGTATGACCCGAGGTTAAAAGAGGAAGGAAAGGCCTTCCAGCTAGATTGCAAAGAGCCGACTTTGCCTCTAAGGGATTACATGCTTTCTGAAACAAGATTTGCAATGCTTCACAGAGACTTCCCAGAAAGGGCGGAGTTGCTCATGAAGGAGGCCGAGAAATTTAACCAGGAGCGCTGGGCCTTGTATAAAGGCTTAGCCGAAGTGCTTAATAAGAAGTAAGCCGTCGCATCGCATGCGATAAGCTTAATGAAGACAAGCATAATAAAAGAGAGAGATTAATCTCTCTCTTTTATTATGCTTGAAAACTCCAACGCTTCTTTATAATTCATTCCACAATATGGTATATTTATAATCGCACCAAAAAGAAATCTTGAAAGGAGAGTGACAGAGAAATGGCAAAAGGCACCTACAGTTACATTAAATGGTTTGAAGAACTCAAAAAAGAAGACATCCCATCCGTCGGGGGCAAGGGAGCCAACCTTGGAGAAATGACCAACCACGGTATTCCTGTACCGCCAGGTTTTTGTGTATTAGCAAAGGCCTATAAAGATTTCGTAACCCAGTCTAATATCAACAAAGTAATTGAAGACTTAGTCTCTAAGATTAATTTTGAAGACGCCAATGACCTTGAAGAAAAAACGGCTAAAATACGCAACCTCATTGTGGAGACAGATATGCCTGTTCAAATCGAAAGAGACATTTTGCAAGCTTACGCTGAGTTGGCAGAACTTGTTAATTTGAACGAACCTGAGGTAGCAGTTAGAAGCTCTGCTACCGCAGAAGATCTTCCCGATGCTTCCTTTGCCGGACAGCAAGACACTTACTTGCACATAAAAGGTAAGGAAAACCTTTTAAAGAACATAAAGAAATGTTGGGCCTCTCTTTGGACATCTAGGGCTACTTATTATCGCCACGTTAAAGGCTTCGATCACATGAGCGTTCTTCTCAGTGTAGTGGTTCAAAAGATGGTAAACGCCTCTAAATCTGGAGTGATGTTTACGATTAATCCAATCAATAACGATCCCAACGAAATTATGATCAATGCAAGCTGGGGCTTGGGCGAGGCTGTAGTATCTGGAGCTGTCACCCCCGATGAATATATCGTCGATAAAAATACTTTAACCATAAAAGAGAAAAGGATCGCTAAAAAGACTGTTATGGTTGTAAGGGAAGCTTCTGAAATCGGGACAACTAAAGTTAAGGTAAAAGACATATTAGGTCCCGGAGCTATTTCAGAACCCTGTCTAACCGACGATGAAGTCAAGAAAATCGCTAGTATGGGAAAGAAGATAGAAAGCATTTACAAATTTCCTCAAGACATAGAATGGGCTATAGACAGAGATACAGGTGAACTTTACATACTTCAATCAAGACCTGTTACGACCTTTACGCCTCAAGAGGAAAGGGAACTAGTGACGCTTAAGGCAAAATCAGAACCCGAGGTCTTGGTTAAAGGTCTAGCGGCTTCCCCTGGAATAGCCGTGGGCAAAGTTAAAATAATACGTAGCATTAATGAGTTAGATCGCGTTCAAGAAGGAGATGTCTTAGTAACAACTATGACTAATCCAGATATGGTTCCTGTGATGAAAAAAGCCGTAGCGGTCATTACAGATGAGGGCGGAAGGACATGCCATGCAGCTATAGTATCCAGGGAATTTGGGATACCCTGCATAGTTGGCACACAAAACGCCACTTCCGTGTTAGAGGATGGCATGGTAGTTACGGTCGATGCTACAAGGGGCGTAGTATATAAGGGCGATAGGTTGATTCAATTACAAGGAGAAAAACCCAAGGCAATTGCCCAGGTAGGCGGAGCAACCGAGCAAAAAATAAGAGAAATAGTGGAACATTGGAGTCCCATAACGGGCACGAAAATTTACATGAACCTAGGAGAACCTGGATTAATAGACAAATATAAAGATCTTCCCTTCGACGGCATTGGCCTGATGAGAACCGAATTCATCTTCACCGATATGATCGGCATACACCCAATGTACCTGGTCAAACAAAATCAAGGAGATATATTGATCAATAGAATGGCTGAAGGAATTGCCCAAGTCGCACAGGCTATATATCCAAGACCTGTAGTGGTTCGTTTTAGTGATTTCAGGACCAACGAGTTCAGGGGATTAGAAGGCGGAGATGAGGTTGAACCCATTGAAAACAACCCTATGATAGGTTGGAGAGGGGTATCTAGGTATATATCACCTGAATACGAAGAGGGGTTCAGGCTGGAATGTCGGGCTATTCGCAAAGTCAGGGAAGAATTCGGCCTAACGAATGCCTGGGTTATGCTACCCTTCGTCAGAAACCTATGGGAACTGGACAGGGTTAAAAGTATTATGGCCTCTGAAGGCCTGGTCCAAGGAGGCGCGCTTAAAATATGGATAATGGCTGAAGTGCCTTCAGTTGTTATGCTGGCGGAAGAATTTGCTCAAAAAGTCGATGGGATAAGCATAGGAAGCAATGACTTAACCCAGCTTACCTTGGGAGTAGACAGGGATTCAGGAATACTTAACCGAATGGGTTACTTTGACGAACAGGATCCAGCAGTATTAAAAGCCATCGAGATACTTATCGCAGCAACGCACAAATATGGTAAAACGTGCTCTATATGTGGTCAAGCACCATCTGTGTATCCTGGGTTTGCCGAATTTTTAGTTCGAAAGGGTATCGACAGTATCTCCGTAAACCCCGACACTGTTGCTTACACTAGAAGACTGGTGGCCTCAGTTGAACAAAGACTGATGCTTGAGAGAGCTCTTGACAAATAATCCCATTAAGTTAAGACATGGCATGGAAAGGAAGGGTTCTTATCTTTTTGTCATGTCTTTCCATGTTTTAATCGAGGGGGGGAAATCAATATGACGATACTAAAGCAGTCAAGCGAAGGCGTGACGCGCGAAAACATGAAGGGCGGTTCTGGCAAAGCTACTTTTTACTACGTTCCTATCCCCGACGATGATGGGGCTATTACAATGGCCTCTCGCATAGAATTGGAACCCGGCGCATCCATAGGCTTTCACGAACATTCAGACGACGAAGAAGTATACGCCATAGTATCGGGCAAAGGCGTTTTCACAGATGGCACAACAGAAACGGAAGTGAACCCTGGCGATATACTTTTAACGCGCAAAGGAATGTCGCACAGCTTGAAAAATACCGGAAATTCTAAGTTGGTGTTTTTCGCTGTCATAGCCAAAAAATAAAACACTCTATTATTATCGAGGTGCTTTTGCTCGACAAGAAACTATGCCAAAAATTTGGGAAAAGGCATTAAATAACATATCTTAGGGGGTTAGATTGGAATTTAGCCCCCTTATTTTCATACTGCTGAAGGCCGATCTTGAATTTTAAGATTAGCCAGTTTGATATTTTTTGGACAAGGCATTCCATTTCGGAACTTCAGTAAAATTGGTGAATTTCTCAACATGTTCTATTAACATAAGGGTGAAACAACGCAATGAGGAAAATAACATATGTAAACTTGAGTAAAACAATAGCCCATGCTTTGAGGCATGCGCCTGAAAGATATGATTTAATTTTGGATGAGAAGGGTTGGGTCAGCATTGATAGGCTGATAGAGGGATTAAAGAATCACTCTAGAATGTTTAAAAATGTATCCATACATGATCTTGAAGAGATTATAAAAGAATCTCCCAAAAAACGGTTTGAAATAAAAAATGGAAAAATCAGAGCAATCTATGGCCATTCTGTACGATATAGGATAGAACAACAACCTAAAACGCCCCCAGAATTTTTATATCACGGCACAACACCTAAGGCGGCAGAAAACATTTTACGAATGGCCCTAAAACCAATGGGCAGGCAATATGTACATCTTTCCATTGACGTTGAATCTGCATACACTGTAGGACGGCGTAGAACAAAAAATCCGACCATCTTAAAAGTCTTTGCACAAGAGTCTTATAAAGCAGGGATTAAATTTTATGAAGAAAATGACGGCATATGGTTAAGTGATGCTATACCGGCCGAGTTCATTGAGAAATTATAACAATAAACAAAGATTCTATGCCAAAAAGAATCTTATTGGCCTCCATGTTTCCCTATGCATCTTAAGCCGTCTTACTTCTTCCTTACAATATGACAATATGGAACTTGAGGCATTTATTTTTATACTTCAATCGTTTTCCAGTATTCTGAATTGTATCTTGCATAGATGAAAATTGAGCGGAAAAGCTGGTCTAGGAGCTGGGCTATCCAGGCGCCCATTAGACCAAATCCCATGCTAATAAATATCTTTGCGAACACAACTCGGATGCACCAAATCCCGATCATGGTAGAAAACAGGGGCCAGACTGTATCTCCAGCACCTCGTAGCGCACCCGCCAGAATAAACTGGGTGGACTGTAAGGGTTGCATGATGGCAACTATCTTCAGGGCTCCGGCAGCCATGAGCGCGACCTCCGGGTCGTTGGTATATATATTGGCGATTTGTTTGCCGAAAAAGAAAAACAAGGTAGCAATAGAAGCGGCTACCATCATACCCAAGCGACGCGTTTCCAATCCGCATTTTTCGGCAATATCAGGCCTGTTGGCACCAAGGCTTTGGCCTACCAATGTTGTTGCAGCTATACTAAAGGCTTGGCTCGGAGCAAAGGAAAGACCGACAACATTTAGAGCTATTTGATGAGCGGCAAACAATGTAGTACCAAGGCTCGCTGTAGTACGGGCAAATTCCACCTGGCCCGTCCTCAACGCTAACTGCTCCACTCCGGAGGGTAGGCCTATCTTTAACATGCGCTTCATGAGGTCAACATCGATCAATCTTTTTGGCGGAGCAGGAAGAGAAAACAGAGAATTGGGGCGAAAAACGGTATAAAGCGCCATAATCATCGCCAACCCGCGGGAAATTGTGGTGGATAGAGCGGCACCTGTTACACCTAAAGCAGGAAATCCGAGCTTTCCGTAAATTAACATGTAATTGCCAAACACGTTTATAAAGTTGGCTAATAGATTATATCTCATAGGGCTCGCTGTATCACCAGCACCACGCAATGCAGCGCTTACGCCCATGGTAACGGCAACGAAAAAAGCGCCCGACGACACAATGGAAAAATAGGACTTAGCCAAAGGAATTACATCAGGCTCTGCCCCCATGAAGGTAACCACCCTATGAGCACAAACAAACCCTATTATGCTGGTTATGATGCCCAGCAACATAGCAAGGATAATAGTTTGTTTCAGTACCAAATAGGATGATTGACGATCACCTGTGCCCATAAAACGAGCAACTAGAGCCATGGTACCCACATTTAACGCCTGGAATACCGCGAGGATGAGCATCATAGGTTGATTACTTATTCCTACCGCTGCCAATGATGCTGTACTGACATTACCCACCATAACCATGTCTACCATTCCAAAGAGAGTTGCTAATAAGAGCTCTATCAAAGAAGGGAGTGCAAGGGTCCAAATATGTTTGTTCACTGATTTTATATTTAGTTCTTCGCCATCGAACAAACTAGCAAGGCTAGTTGACTCTTTCTCGACATTCATTGTCTAAGCTCACCTTCTAATTCTATTAAATATTGTAGCACGGGTCGTTGTGTTAAGACGAAAATTGATAAACGTAACGCTAACCGCCTGCTCACCCATTCAAGTGGTCAAAAAATAAACGAGGGCAAGCAATTTACTCTTGCCCTCGTTTATCGAACTAAACTTGACCTCAAAAAGGCAAAAGACAGATTCTCTGATGCTAACCGAGTATCGCTTTTAAATCCTCATGAGGCGTTGTAATGGGCTTTAAGCCAAGATTTTCGCTCAGGTAAGAGATGACTTTTGGTTTCAGGAACGCGGGGAGAGTTGGTCCAAGCCGCATATTTTTGACACCAAGCGCAATCAGGGACAATAAAATGCAAACTGCTTTTTGTTCATACCACGATAGAATTAACGAAAGTGGAAGGTCATTTATATCAGTGTTAAAGGCATTAGCAAGAGCTTTGGCCACCACTATGGCCGAATAAGCGTCATTGCACTGCCCCATATCGAGCAACCTGGGGATGCCTTCTATTTCGCCAAATTCAAGTTTGTTAAAACGATACTTGCCACATGCTAAGGTCAATATTAGACAATCCTCTGGCACGCTTTTAGCAAGATCGGTATAGTAATTTCTTCCTGGCTTCGCTCCATCGCATCCGCCGATCAAAAAGAAATGGCGAATTTTACCCCTCTTTACCAGATCTACGATCTTATCTGCTACAGATAGGACCGTACTCCTTGCAAAGCCTATGGTGATGAATTGTTCAGGAGCATCTTGGGCATAACCGGGCTGAGCTTGAGCAGCTTCTATAACGGGAGAAAAGTCCTTGTCAGGTCCGATATGACGCACCCCGGGCCATGCGACAAGGCCGGTCGTGAAAATCCTGTCCTTGTAGGAATCCTTGGGCTTTTGAATGCAGTTAGTCGTCATCAGGATTGCACCGGGGAATTCGTCAAATTCGTTCCTCTGATTCTGCCAGGCGCTTCCATAATTACCGACGAGGTGGGAATATTTCTTAAGACCAGGATAGGCCAAACAGGGCAACATTTCTCCATGAGTATATACGTTTATACCTTTCCCCTCGGTTTGCTTTAAAAGTAGGTCCAAATCCCTCAAGTCATGTCCTGAAACGACTATGGCCTTTCCTTTTACGGGAGTTACTCTTGCTTTAGTTGGTTCCGGGTGACCGTAAGCATCGGTATTTGCTGCATCAAGCAGCTCCATCACCTTTAAATTAAAATGGCCCGCCTCAATGGCTTTCCCCAGCAATTCCTCCTCGGTAAAACTTTCTTTGGAAAGAAAATTGAGAAATGCGTGAAACCCCCCATAAATTTCATCGCTTCTCTTGTTCAAAATTTGTGCATGATCAGCATAAGATGCGCTCCCCTTTAAACCAAAGAGGATTAAATCATGAAGTCCACCAATGACCTCGCCAAATTTTTTAGCGCGTGATTCAGGCGTTACCTGTTCACCTTGAGATATCAAACCGGTTCTGTCCTTTGTAAGTTCAAAGATAGCCGGCCCGCTCAATGTTTCAGGAGTTAACCCATTAGCTTTGGCTGCATTTTCATACAGTTTACGCGCCCTGTCTCTCATATTTTCTGCCCTTCGAATCATTTGTTCCATGCGCTCTTCGTCGAAGTTTACGTTTGTTACGGTCGTAAATAAAGCTTCAACGACGAATGAGTCTACTTCTGGGTCCGAAGCTTCAAGGGAACGGGCACGATGGGCGTACATTGATATTCCCTTCGTGATGTGAATAAGCAAATCTTGAAGATCTGACACCTCAGGGCTCTTGCCACAGACTCCAAAATTCGTGCAACCGCTACCTTGTGCTGTCTGTTCGCACTGATAACAAAACATATCAATATCCCTCCTTTTTGTTCGATTTATCGTAAAAATCGGCATCGTCCAACTTGGGACAACCGATGAACAGCGCACTTTTGCCGCCTTTAAGAAAAGCCTACCGAAAGCTAGGGATAGCAAAACCCATACGATCCGCCGCCAAGACAATAAGCGCTCCTTGCAAGTAAGGCGCATCCTTCGTGACATGTACTTGCACAAAGGCCACAACCATCACATTAGCTTTCGTCAATTCTTATTATCCGCCGCAACACTTTTTGTTTCATTAATCTCACTTCCTGCTAAATCAGCCAATGTCATGCTTGACATATACCTCACAAACTCATTGTTAATATTTTTCAGCATCGAACCGAATATGCATGATCCAAAGGGACAATTGTCTTGTTGGAGCAAACAATAGTCCGATTGAGACGAGCCTTCTATCGCCTCATAAATCTCAAAAAGGGTTATCTTTGAAGCAGGAAGAGCTAATTCAACCCCTCCTGTCGGGCCCCGCGAGGAGTTCACCAATCCAACTTTTACCAATCTTTGAAAGACCTTCGCCGCATGTGTTTCAGATGCAGACATCATCTCTGAGAGCTCCCCTATGCTCATTTTTCTGCCACGTAAAGCAAGCAATCCCATTCCGTGTAATGCAATTGAGACAGCTTGTGAGATTTGTACCACTCCGCCCTTCATTTTCCTACTCTCCTTTCAATACTAGAATTATGGTACCTAAATACCTATTTGTCAAGAAAAAAATTTTTATATCTCTATGTCAATTAGTTGCAAATTCTAACGCTTCAGGTTGAGTAAAACCACATCATAGCCTCTTCCTTCCATGCCAACGTGAGAAAGGGCAAAATCATACCTCAATGGATCGTCCGGGCGTATAGTCTTAAAAGCTTCAGTAAGTTCCAGTGCAGCCTTTACGTCAGGCGTAGATCTTTTAATCCACCCCAATTCCTTGCCAATTTTCCACATGTGAACATCCAAAGGCACCACAAGGTTCGAGGGGGTTTCAACAGTCCAGCCCCCTGGATCTACATTGTCGCTCCTCACCATCCACTTCACGAAAAGTCTAAGCCTTTTGCACGGACTTTTTTTGCTGAGATCGGGAACCAGAGCGCTTATATCGCAAAATGATTCACTCCTGAAAGCTGTGGCAAAGCCAGCCAAGGGATCTTTGTGCTTATTCATGCACGATTCATAAAGGCCTTCTAATGAACCATATCGCTCTATCAAAGTTTTGCAGGAATATAAGAGACCAGCAATCTCACATCCGCCGACCCATCTATGCTTAAAACCATCAAGTCTAGCCATCAAGGTTTCTGCTGACGTCTTTGCTACGAAGCCCACTGGATCGTCTCCTAGTATGGATATGATTTTTCCGACCGAGTCTATTATCTGAGAAACCCTCCCAAAGGCTAACGAAGACGAAACTATGCCTATAATTTCCCTGGCGCGAATATCATTGAAGCAATGCAAAAACCTAACAGGGTCTTCTTGAGCCTTGCTTAAATTGTTATACTTTTCATACAAACTTTCTAAAAACTTAAAAGCGTACAATTTTGTCTTGGTCCTCCTATTTCAAATCAGTTATGCCAACAAACAAGCGGAGGAACGCTTTATTTGTTGGCGCTCCTCCGCCATCGAAATTTAAACTACGCCTTGTTAAAGACAAAGGTTGGTGCGTTCTTTGGGGATTTCCCTCCCTTTATTAAGCGATAGTTAGCGTATGTCAGGACTGTACCGCTTTTTATGGTCTCTGCAGATACCACCTCGGCAATAAATAATTTATGCGTATAGACAGGAATTATATCTATTACTTTTGCCTCGATAACGGCAAGGGCATGGTCTAATACCAGAGGCACTCCAGTATCGCCAACTTTATATTGGCATTGGCGCATCTTGTCTATTTGACGTCCGCATTTAAAGCCAAATGTCCCTATAAAGGTCATTGGTGTTTCCTCTTCAAGCACCGAAACACCAAAGGCCCTTCCCTTTTCAACCAACTCTGTAGTTAAGTTATCCCTATGCAGAGCTGCTACTAAGCATATCGGCTCTGCCGTGACTTGCATCAAAGCATTGGCAATTTGGCCATTCATTTTCCCACCATAAGCCCCGGTAACTACATAAAGCCCATAACTAATGGTGAAAAGGGCTTGTAAGTCTATCTTATCCGCACTCATGACCCTTCCCCCCTCCTGACATAGATCAATCTTCCATGACAGCTAAACTTAATCTAACATGAATAAAGCGCTAGGCGAGTCGCCACGAAGATTGCACTGCAACCTCGCTAGATTCTTGAATTCATTTTATGAATGTCTTCCATTATGCTCCTTGCAGAAACTAGACCACTGGCTGAAGCCTGTATGACACCCCTGGTCACTCCCGCGCCGTCGCCAGCAGCATATAAGCCCTTGACCGAGGTTTCCAACCTTTCATTTAAAGAAAGCTTCAGGCTATAAAATTTTACTTCAATGCCATACAGCAAGGTATACTTGTCGTTTACATGAGGAATGATCGATTCTAACGCCTCAAGCATTTCCAGGATGTCCTTTAAATGCCTGTAGGGAAGAGCGAAAGAAAGATCTCCGGGTTCGGCTTCAGCTAGCGTCGGCTTTACTAATCCCCTCTCTATCCTTGAGCGAGTTGAACGCCTACCTAACTTCAGGTCACCCAAACGCTGAACTAAGACGGTGCCACCTAACATATTGGCAAGCCTTGCTATATGAACACCATAACCATTTGGATCATGAAAAGGTTCAGTAAATTCAGTACTTACAAGTATGGCAAAATTTGTGTTGTCAGTTTTTTTGTCCCTATAACTATGGCCGTTTACAGTAACTACACCTCCATCGGATTGAAATTCAGTCACAACTTCTCCGTGAGGACACATGCAAAAGGTGCGAACTTGGTCGTCAAATGTTGGGGAGTTATATATGGCCTTTACTTCATAAAACTGCTCCGTCAATTCTTCGGCTAACTCTGCCGGGATTTCAACCCTCACGCCCACATCAACAGGTAAAGAATCAACGGAAAGTCCGAGTTCCTTGCTTGTTCGTTCCATCCAAGGAGCTCCTTCCCTTCCAGGAGCAAGCAACACATACTTTGAGTTCAGCATTTCGCCGCTTGCAAGCTCTACTCCTTTTACCCTTCCATCTTCGACCATGATGCGCTTTACTTCCGTATTCATCAATATGTGAACTTTATCGCGCAACTTATAGTATATGTTGCGGAGAACCTCTATCGTACGATCGGTTCCTATATGGCGTATTCTCGCTGGAATCACCTGTAAACCCGCGGTACGAGCTTTTTTGATAACCTTCGATGCGAACTCCGGATCAGGCTCATAAAGAGGAGCAGAGTCAG
>Ga0209537_1000768_pt1 | contig 38508 bp, 38 predicted proteins | sample BioPla4DNA1_FD_187698 | JGI IMG/M metagenome (GOLD analysis project Ga0209537, IMG submission 187698) | Biogas fermentation microbial communities from Germany - Plant 4 DNA1 (SPAdes) (version 2) | ecosystem: Engineered > Bioreactor > Anaerobic > Digestate | place: Bielefeld, North...
TCAGGTATTTTGAGATAGTATCTCGATGGTGCCCGGTAATTTTACTTATTTCCCTAATACTTAGGCCTTCTAAATGATACATTTTCTTGATATGCTCTAATTGCGCCATCTTAATCATGTCCTTTCCTCCCGTATGAAGATGTCTTAGCAACATTCATCATACAGGAAAGTTCGATTAAGGTGGCCTATTTTTTGCCCGGCATCTGGCCTAATTTTAGGGTAGCATTAACAGCCGACAGGTGCACACAATTCGGCAATACCTTCTTGGGGCTTCCTAAAGAGAACCGCCCTAAAACATCCAAGCAAGCATCAGAATACATAACCCTGCCGTCTGCTGTAACGTGTCAGGCCATTCGGGACATCAAGGGTAAACCCAAAGCTAGGAAATTTAAAAGACTTTGGCCGGGCTTCAACAACCAGAACTTCCGAATTGAATCCGCAGGCGGAGCCTGCTGGAAAGCGTCTTTTCCAACCTTGGAGAAGAGAGTAGGGGTTCCTATTGAAGTATCCCAATACCAAGTAAAGTATCTAAACGCGCTTCTTAACGGAGAAGCAAAGCAGGGCACAGCCTATCTCATCAAACGCGGCAAAGAATGGTATCTTCACCTGTCATTAACCTTGACGGTCGAGAAAAACAGTCAGGGCAAGACAATGGGCATAGACTTAGGCTTGACTGATATAGCCGTTGCTGACATCGAAGGGAAAACATTGTTCTTTCCCGGAGGTCAGGCGGCTTATACTAGGCGGCACTATGCCAGTCTACGAAGACGGCTCCAGAAGAAACAGGCGCATAGGGCTTTAAGAAAACTGGGCAATAGGGAAAGTCGCTGGATCAGCGACCAGAACCACAAGATCAGTCGCAGGATAATCGCCTTTGCCCAGGCTAACAACGCTTCCACGATTCGCATGGAAGATTTGACTGGCATTCGATTAACCAGCAAGCAGCGGAAGAAACAGCGACGGGACAAAGGGAGGAGTCTGCACAGCTGGGCGTTCTATCAATTACAACAGTTCATCGAATACAAGGCCATTCTTGCCGGAATCAAGGTCGAATATGTTAATCGAGACAAAACCAGCCTTGTTTGTAGTAGCTGTGGAACCGAACGGAGCCGTCCATCTGGAAGATGGTATGTTTGCGGACATTGCGGCAGCAGAAAGCACATCGACGCGAACGCTGCCGCCAATATTGCGAAAGCAATCAGCGGGCTAGCCGCTTAGCAACCTGGTAACAGGGTTGCCGCCCTGGTGGGTATAACCATCAGGGGCGGGCCGATTGGCACGGCCCTAAAGGGGGAGCAAATGACGTTGGGCAGAAATGTACCGACCGATACGGACCCCAACCAGGAATCCTGCGACTTCAGTCGTGGGGGGATGTCAAAATACTGCCTGAAAACCTACGAACGAAACTCGGCGAGGACGCAGCCAGAGAACTCGTTGTTCTTATCAACAATACAAAAGCTGATTTGGAAAAAGAAATCGCCAACACAAAGGCCGAGCTAATCAAATGGATGTTCATATTCTGGCTCGGTCAAATAGCCGTAGTAGTGGGCGTTTTAGCCTACTTAAAGTAACTTGATCCTAACGGCCGTATCCTATACAATATATGCAAGAAGGCTTGTATCTGCAGGTTAGTGAACTACTCACCCCCTAAAGGGGGTTAGTAGTCTCGCGCACGAGCTTAATAAAAGATGTTCATAACTCGGGAACCCCGAGTTTTAGTGTTTTATGGGGACACGCGTCCCACACAAAAGCCCGGTATTATACCGGGCTTTTTCCGTTTCTTGGCGAGTAATAGGACATCTTCGGCATCACATACAATTTGTCGAAAGGAGTTGATGGTACTGAAAGCGAAGAAACCTATAGCCGAACCAAGAAAGGCAAACGTGACCGTTGTCTTTGCTGGCGGGAATGGGATACAGTCAGCTTATGATGTGTTAGCAAAAATCTTAATCAATAAAAAATTAAAAGAGGGGGAGCAGAAATGCGGGCGGCGGTCTATGCCAGGGTAAGCACAGAAGAACAAGCACAGCATGGATACAGCCTGGCAGAGCAAAAAGACTCCTGTAAGCAACGAGCTAAAGAGTTGGGAGCTACAGAAATACTTGAATTTGCGGATGAGGGCATCAGTGGCGCGACACTGGACAGGCCGGGCCTGGAAGGATTGCGAGATTCAATAAAAGAAGGCATTATTGATCTTATTGTTTTAAGAGACCCCGATAGATTAAGCCGTAAACTCGCACATCAGCTTATCTTAACTGAGGAGTTTGAAAAAGCCGGAGTGCGTTTAGAGTTTTTGGATTTCACCTGGCAGGACTCGCCCGAAGGAAAGCTGTTTTATAACCTAAAAGGAGCCGTCGCCGAATACGAAAGAGAGAAGATCAAAGAAAGAATGATTCGCGGGAAGAACCAGAAGGCCCGCCAAGGCGGGATACCGATGAATTTTTCACTGTATGGATATGATTACAGCCCCGAAAAAGGGGTTCAAATAAATGCGCAGGAAGCTGAGATTGTCAAACAGATTTTTCATAAATTCGTAAGCTACACAAGCCCTCATGCGATTGCTATCGAATTAACCCAGAGCGGCGTCCCAACTAAGAGGAACACAAATTTCTGGCATAGACAGGTAGTCAGGCAGATATTAATGAACCCGGCTTACAAGGGAGAATGGGTATACCAAAAAAACAGCGACAGCCCCATAATCATTCCTGTGCCGGCCATTGTGAGCAAAGAAGTGTGGGAAACTGCACAACAGATATTAGCGGAATCACGAAGGCTTTGGGCAAAGAGGGGCAAGCAGCAGTATCTTTTATCCGGCCTGATAACCTGTACTGACTGTGGAACCCCTATGGGGGGACATTACGGCACACATTGGGGTAATAGAGTTCGTAATTATACATGCCGGAAGTCCGAATCCACGAACCGCATACCAGGTTGTAGTCCGGCCAAATTAATCAACGCAGACAGCTTGGAGTTGATAGTCTGGAACGAGGTAAAGAATCTCTTAAACGACCCGGACAAACTCGTGTCGGCAGTAAAAAGGAATCTTCCTACCGATGAAGATTCAAAGAAAGAGATAGACAACCTAAAAAGACAATTAAGCGATACCGAAAAGGGGATGACGCAGTTAATAGACCTTATTGCTTCCGGTATAGTAGAGTTAGACAGCAAGATAAAACAAAAGCTGACTCAGCTAAAACAACGCAGGGAGCTGCTGGAACGAAGAATTAAGGAAGCAAATAAGGAATCAGGTTTAGCCTTGTTTTCCAGACAGGATATGAAAAATCTAAAACGACTGGCATCTGAAATAATAAAGAACATAGACGATCTGGAGTTTGAAGAAAAGCAGCAGCTTGTAAGAAGCATGGTATCCCAGGTATATATATCTGGTAGAATACAAGGGACATACCATCTCCCGGATGACCTGCCGGGTGTAGATGTTAAAATAATGCTCCGCGCAGAGATGGTTTATTCACTAAAAAATCTAGCCATATCATAGTTGTCCGAAACCCCTCAAACCCCCAATTCTCTAAGGCCGAAAGCCGTTTTTGTATATTGACATTGAGCCTTCATTTTCGATACAGCGGGCGGCATAGGTAGCCAAACGGGTGCCCCGGCTCTCGTCAAAGGTGTTGATTGCCTTGATAAGTCCGATAGTGCCAATAGATATCAGGTCTTCCACGTCTTCGCCGGTGCTTTCGTATTTTTTTATTACGTGGGCCACCAGGCGCAGGTTGCGTTCGATCAGGATATTTTTCGCTTCTTCGTCACCGGATTTCAACTTCTTCAGGCACTCCCGTTCACCAGCCTCGTCCAAAGGCTGTGGAAACGTAAGGTTGTTTAGGTAGGAGAATAGTAGAAGTGACCCCTTTAGGACGGACCCCAGGAAGATAATCCAACCCATGATGGTCAAACTAACACCTCCATACGTGTCGCGCCCTACTATAATATGAAGATGTTGGTCGAAAATTGACTGTTATTTAATCCCATTATGAGCCTTGCCCGGTTACGATTCTGTAATGCGAGGGAGTGGTTCAGTGCCCAAAATGAAACGTTGACTGTTTTCTTGGTTTATTAGGTGAGTGGCACAGGATATACAAGGGTCAAAAGATCTCAAAGTGCGGAAAATCTCCACCGGGCGTTCCATATTCCTTATCCTGATTCCGGTCAGGGACAACTCTGCCGCTCCTGGCTGGTCTCTCTTGTCACGAGGGGAGAAATTCCACTCGGAAGGGGTGATGATTTCGTAATTGGTTATGGTATCTCCCCGGCTTGCCAGGTGGTGCAGCAGGGGACCCCGCAGCACTTCCGCTGCTCCATATGATGAACTGAGCTTAGTACTCTCGCATTTTTGCGGTTTGGGCATGGCAGGGTCAAGTTGGGGCAGCCACTGCGCCAGCAGACTCCCGGTCCAAATGGCTTCCCGGGCCCGGGCCACTATGCGGTCCATGGTGGACGAACGTGGGGGTACCTGCCCGGCCACGACCATCCGGGCCAGGGGACCAACTTCCATGACTTTCCCATTATAGCGGGGGGCTTTTATCCAGGAGTACCCTTCCGGCTTGTCGGGCGCGGGTTGCGTTCCTCGAATTGAATCATCCTCGACAAACCAGGATCGATCCACATCCAAACCAATCAGGTTCAGGTCAAGCGGGTGTCTGGTCCCGTTATAAAAGGCACCGGCCGGGAGCAGATCCGCTCCGGTGGCCGGATCGGTATAAAGCCCGAAAGACAGATAATTGGAAGGTCCGGCCCCCAGGGAAAAGTAGTCCTGGTAGCGGTGGGACAGGAGTTCCACATCGCGGGCCAGGCTTTGGGCCAGAAAGCTGTTTATGAGATCCAGATTGGCCATAGCTTTGAGTATGAGATCACTCCGGGGACTTACCGCGACCCCGCCGGGTACAATGCCGTGCTGGTGAGGTGCCTTGCCGCCGAAGAGGGCAATGCATTGGTGACAGAGGAGGCTGGCGTCAATCGCTTCGTAATAGTGGGACACCAGGCGGTGGGTTTCGGCCAGTGTAAAGCGGTAATCCCCGCCGCCACCCGGCTGGAAGGGCAGGGCCCTGCTTTCCACATAATCCGGCAGAACCAGCAGGTAGAAGTGGCGGATATGGTTCTGCAGCAGCTCAAAACCAAGCAGTACGTTGCGCAGCAATTCCACCGCTGGCGGGAGCTTTATCTGGCAGGCCTTTTCCACAGCCCGGGAGGCCACCAGGCCGTGGGCCAGAGAACAGATCCCGCAGATGCGCTGGGTAAAATAAGGGGCATCCAATACCTTGCGGCCGGAGAGCATCATTTCAAATCCACGAAACAGGGTGCCCTTTACTCGGGCGTTGACAACAACGGGGTTTTCCACCTCCACCTCTACGCTTAACAGACCGCTGATCCTGGTAATGGGGCTGAGCTCAATCCGGGTTGAAGTCATAACCGGCCACCTCTCCTCGTAATCCGGGATTTAACGAGATGGCAGGGGTTCACGGGGTTGGCGGTTTGTTCATCCCGCTCGGGCAGGGGCTCGAAAAAGGGTTCCATCTGGTCGGGGAATCCCGGATTGGTGCACCCGATACAGGGGGTGTTGGCCTCCACCGGCCAGCTTACATAGCTGTTCCACTGGCGGGTGGGGCAATCCGCACCGGTTACCGGTCCTTTGCAGCCCAGGCGGAGCATACATTCCGGGTCACCCAGGGATTGGGCGAATATACCCCGTTCAAAAAAGGACCTCCGGGTGCAGCGGCGGTGCACCGTCTCTCCATAGAAGATTCGGGGGCGGCCATGCTCATCCAGTTCGGGTTCGCCAAACATCAGGATGTAGCCCAGGGTGCCGATAATCCAGTCAGGGTGGGCCGGGCAGCCAGAAGCCTTGATCACCTTGCGGTTGATGGCTTCTTCCAACCCTACACTTCGAGATGGATTGGGGTGGGCGGCGGAGGGACCGCCAAAAGAGGCACAGGTTCCAACCGCCATCACGTGCTGTGCCGACCGTCCCAGGAAGCGCACCATTTCCAGGGCGCTGTAATCCTTTCCCGCCCGGCGGTGGACCACGGTATAACGTTCATTGAGGGCAATGGCTCCTTCCACAACCAGAATGAACCTGTTTTTGCGGCCGGCGGCGGTGTTATGAAGCAGTTCAATCGCGCGGTCGTCCTGAGCCGCCATTAAGAAGTTCCAGTAACGGAGGTCAATCATATCTTCCAGTATCTGCCCCAGGTCAGGACCAATGGCATTCCAGAGTGATACTGAATTACCGGAGCAGCCGGTGGTTTCAAGCCAGATTACCGGCGGTTTCCGGGAGTCTTTATCGGCAAAGAATTCCCGCAGCCGGGGCAGGACTACCGAGGCCAGACGGCCGCCATACTGCGGGTCCTGACACAGTTGTATATAGAGGTCCATACCTTTTCCCTCCTGCAGAACATAATGCCTATCGTAATTAATGTATATTCTGTGAAATAGGTGAAATGACATCACGGGTGCGGAAATCAAATAGCCTTTTGCCCAATAGCGCCCTATTAGCGGGCAATTGAGTGTATACCTGGTTAACGGAGAGAATCTTAACCATAATTTCTGCTAATTGGCTATTAATGCAACATTTGATGCCCTGACATGTTTGTTATTATCGTAACATTCTGTTAAAATGGCACAACAAATGGCCGAAGCTTCATGTCGAAGCGCGGGGGAACCAATAAAGGGGCGAATTTCCGTATATTCGGGCGCGGATTACGGAATAGGGCTACCCAGGCCCGAGCCCGTCAGCTAACCTCGTAGGCGGGAATGGGAATGCCATTAGTAAATCGGTTTGACAGGCAGTAGGGCGGGTTCTACTGTTTCTGCTTGATATTACCTCTAAGCGCTTTCCGTCATCTCATTTCTCACCTTTTCCCCCGGCTTTGTGCTGGCTTGCGGCCGGGAGGAGGGTTTTTTCATGCTTGGACGTAACCGCATACCCGGCGGACCGGCATCGAGGATGCTGCTGGTAATGGTATTAGTAATCAGTTTGCTTATGATAGGCTGTGGGGGAGACCCGAAGGTTTCCTCGCCCGATGGGGGCGAAAAGGAAAGACTGGTCCTGGCTGATATCACCTGGGACAGCGTAAAGGTGCACAATCGCATACTGGGTTTCATTCTCCAACACGGTTACGGCTATCCGGAACCGGAATACAAATTTGGCGAGACTCTGCCCCTTTTGCAGGGCCTAATCCAGGGTGGTATTGACATCACCATGGAAGTGTGGGTAGACAATTATCAAGAGGCCTGGAGTGAGGCTCTAAAGGGCGGAACCGTGAAGGATATGGGTATAGTTTACCCGGATGCTCCTCAGGGATGGTATGTGCCTACCTATATGATAAAGGGTGATCCTGAACGCGGTATTGAGCCCGTCGCACCCGAGCTGAAATCGGTAACCGATCTCCCTCGGTACTGGAAGCTCTTCCAGGATCCCGAAGTTCCCACCAAAGGGCGTTTTCATAACAGTCCTCCCGGTTGGGCGGTGACTGAAATCAACGAATCCAAGATTAAAGCCTATGGACTCGACAAGACTTTCAACATTTTCAGCACCGGTTCGGACGCGGCTTTGTCTGCGTCAATGGTCAGTGCTTACGAAAAGGGTGAACCCTGGGTGGGCTACAACTGGGAACCCAACTGGGTCATGGGACAGTTGGACATGACTATGCTGGAAGAGCCGCCCTATGACCCGGTCGTATGGGAAGAAGACCAGGGCTGTGCCTTCCCGGCCGCCACCGTATTGAAAGCAGTCCATGTGGATCTGGAAACGACTGCCCCCGAAGTTGTGGAGATCGTAGCCAAGTATCAGACTACCCTGCAACAGAACAACGATTTCCTGGCCTATATGAGTGAGAATGATGCCGATGAAGAAGAAGCAGCCATCTACTTCCTCAAGAAATACCCGGATACATGGAAGTCGTGGATACCGGAAGATGTAGCACTCAAAGTCGAAAACGCTTTGAAAGAGGTTTGATATCCATGGATAAAGGTTCAGATTCCTATGAGGTACTGCTGGAAGTAAACGGTTTGTGGAAGATATTTGGTGAAAACCTTACTGACTTTGTCCCCGACAACCCGGATTCGATTTCCAGGATACAAGGGGAGGGGGCTGTTCTGGCCGTCCAAAACGTGTCTTTCTCCGTCAGGCGGGGCGAGGTTTTTGTCATCATGGGACTGTCGGGCAGCGGCAAGTCAACTCTGCTCCGGTGTATCCCGCGGCTGCATCAGCCTACCCGGGGAGAGGTAATCATTGATGGCCGTAATGTGCTGGAGATGGATGAGAAAGAACTTATCGAGTTCCGCCGCCATGAAGTGGCGATGATATTTCAGCACTACGGACTGCTCCCCCATCGCAACGTTTTGGAAAATGTAGCTTTCGGACTCAAGCTGCGCGGGGTTCCCCCACAAGAAAGGATGGAACAGGCCCGCCAGGCTATTGTTCGTGTGGGCTTGGAGGGCTGGGAGAATTACTATCCTTCCCAGCTTTCGGGGGGGATGCGCCAGAGAGTAGGGATTGCCAGGGCACTGGTTCAGGGGAGCGACCTCCTGCTCATGGATGAACCGTTCAGCGGACTGGATCCCCTGATTCGGCGTGAGATGCAGGATATGCTTATCAGTCTGCTCAAAGAAGAAAACAAGACTATTGTATTTGTCACCCATGACCTGCATGAAGCCGCGCGGTTGGGTGATCGCATGGCCGTAATGAGGCAGGGGGAATTTGTTCAAGAGGGAACTCCGGCTGAGGTGATCAGGAACCCGGCCGACGAGTATGTGGCCCGTTTTGTCGCCGATGAACGCCAGCTTATTGCCGGGAAGAAAGTTCGCCAACAGCCGACAACTGCTGCTTCCATGGCGCGGGCTTCTGCGGCGCGGAGGTGAGCCGGGTGTTTCCTGAAGAGCTGCAATACCATGTGGCACCCTATATCGCAAGCTTTGTCAAGTGGTTGACGGTAGAGTGGAGTCCCTTTTTTGACAGCCTGTCAAACCTGCTCCTGGGGATGCTGCTGCAGATTGAATACTTCTTGAAATGGGTTCCCTGGTGGGGTTGGATATTATTTGTGGTCGTGATTTCCTGGTACCTTACCCGGGACCTTTTGAAAACCCTGCTTCCCGGGGTGCTCATATTTACCATTGGGTTATTCGGACTCTGGGAAGTGGGGATGGAGACCCTGGGTATTGTTATTGTAGCCGTGCTGATTTCACTGGTGCTGGGTATCCCGCTGGGTATCGCCATGGCCAACTCCGACCGGTTCAACGCCATCAATACTCCGATCCTTGATGCCATGCAGACCATGCCGGCCATGGTTTACCTGATCCCGGCTCTGATGCTGTTTCAACTGGGCAAGGTGCCGGGGGTAATAGCGACGGTTATCTATTCGCTGCCCCCGGTAATACGGCTGACCAATCTCGGGATCCGCCAGGTTTCCCAGGAGGTGCAGGAAGCGGCCCTGGCTTTTGGCGCCTCTCCCTGGCAGATGATGTGGGAGGTGCGCTTCCCCTTGGCTGTGCCTACCATTATGGCCGGAATCAACCAGACTACCATGATGGCCCTGTCCATGGTGGTAATAGCCAGTATGATCGGAGCCGGCGGACTGGGCGAGGAGGTGCTCAAAGCCACCAATCGGGTTGCGGTCGGCATGGGGTTCGAAGCCGGTTGGGCTATTGTTGTACTGGCCATTGTTATCGACCGTATTACCCAGGCCATAGCCAAAAGGTGGGAGCCGCCGCAGCAGTAGGCTTGAGTACAGTCCTCATCGCCGTTAAAGCGATAATTGAGAAAAAACCTGGCCTTTTTGGAGGCCAGGCTGTTTATTTCTGTGGCTGAATTATTTGGATAATGAGAATGGCAGGCAAATATCGTTTCTGATTAACCGGACCGAGGTTTTTTTATATTTGGAGGTTATATGGCTTGTCTCTGGTGCCCGGCTTATGAAGCCAACCGGACTGCGAACAAAACCGGGGAGTTTCGAATCCCGACCAGTCCGGGATATCATTCAACCGCAGAGTTGAATCGACTCAATGCGATAGATAAAGGTCCCTGCGGGTGCCTTGACGGATACCTCATCATCCACCTTCCGCAGCAGCAAAGACTTCCCCATGGGAGAAAGACAGGATATGCATCCACTGGCTTTATTGCCGGGACAGGGTCCTACTATTTGAAACTTGAGCGATCTCTGCCGGTTAAGGTCAAGCACTGCCACTTCACTGCCCACTATAACGAAGGGTAGAGTTTTGTCGTCTTTATCTGATTTCTTCGCACTATTAATCAAGTTGGCAATCTGCTGGATGTACTGGTCCAACTGCCGCTCGAAGTCGACCCGTTCCCGACAAATATGGGGAAACAGCCGATCAACCAGGACATCTCTCTCATTTTGGATTGTCGCCATTTGTTCAACCAGGTGTTCATAAACAACAGGCGATAAAGTAACTTGCATGCCATTAACCTCCAGCAAAATGCTATAAATTAACAAAAACTCCATAAAACTAGAGGGCGCCTCGCCGGTCAGGCGAAACACCCGTTACTAATAAGATAGCACGAAATACAATGATTGTCAATTGAGTATGAGGTTGCCATTTAATACAAGTGGGCTTAGTTTCTGGAACGGTTCGGCAATCGGTACTTGGCCGTTGTCGGTGATGGGATGGAAACCTTGGCCAAAAAGCAGGATTAAAGTCGTTCCAGGCAGTATTCTTGGATATAAGTATACCTGAATGTGAGCTCTTATTTGCACTAGGCGCTTGGGGCGCGAAAAACCGCAGAAACTGCCGCTTGCTGAAAAAGTTGGAGCCGGCTGAACGTGTGGAGAGCAGGAGCAAAGATACCGGTTAAGTAGACTGAGGGGAAGGGACAGATGATTGTACCCCAGGAGATTAGAAATCGTGAGTTTAAACGGTGTTTCAACGGGTATGACGAGGAAGAGGTAGCTTCATTTCTTCAGGAGCTGGCTGAAGAATTTGAGGAGCTTTACAGCGAAAAAGAGAGACTGAAAGATCACCTGCGCCAGGTACGAAACCAGATCGAGGTTTTTAGGAAATCTGAAAAGGAATTTGATCAGATACTGGGTCTGGCATACCAGAAGTCTGCCGATTTGGAAAAGCAGGCAGAGAGAGAGAACCAGAGCCTGCTGGATGAGGCCTACCGACAGGTTAACCAGACCCTGGACTCCTACCAGGAATTGATCGACAGACTAAATGCCATCTCGAGTGAGGTCAAAATACTCCTGCAGGAGAACCGGTCTTTTTATGAGGAGGCTGCAGGATTGCCGGTTGCTGCTGACGAGGAGGGGGTTGATCTGGCGGGAGAGGCCGGGCGAGCTGCCGCTCAGGGCAAAGAACTATTAAAGAGCCTGGAGGAGTGTGAAGCCTTTATTGGCGAATATACCCCGGCTGAGCCCGGAGGGATAACCGTTCAATCGCTGATGTCGTCATGGGAGGGAGAGACAGCGGAGTTAAGGCCAGGAGATCAAGACCCGATGCCGGCCGCTTTCAAAGAGATCAAGGCGGAAAGATGGGAAGAAGAGTTTTCCAGACCTACTGCCGGCGCGGTTCCGCAACCAGAAGGGGAAAGCATGGCGGGGTCTGATGAAGCTGCCGGTGCGGAGCCGGCAGATGTTGAGCAAGGGGCGGGGGCAAGTGGGGGAGAAGCATCCCATACAACCACCATTGGCGCCGCTACCCGGCAGATAGAAGCGGAAACCGCAGCAAGGTCTGATCTGGACAGCCGTATGGAGTCGGCGGGAAGGGAAGAGAGAGGGTGGGAAATCCCCAGTGTTATAGAGCAAACCCCACCGTCGCTGGAGATCCCCTGGCAGATGCCCAGGGTCGGCAGGCGGAGGAAGAAAACTAGTGGTCAATTCAGCTATTTATTCCTCTTGGTCCTGGTTGTGATTCTGGGATTGATTGGCGGCTACTGCTGGCGACACGGGCTGATTCCTCACCTTCCCTGGAGTGAGGCGGGTGGGGTAGCCCGGAACCCGGCCGCCGAAAACGGGGTTCCTAGTGAAACAGTGGGTGATGACGGAGGCTCGGGGGCGGTTTTGCTGCCGGCTGTTATGGACCAGGATCCGGAGGAGATCCGGGAACTGCTGGCTGCCGGTGTCTCACCGGATGTTACCAATCAGAATGGAGAAACACCTCTGATGGCGGCGGCCTACCTCGGAGATGCAGAGATAACCCGCTTGCTTCTGGAGGCCGGGGCCGATCCCGATAAGAAAGAACGGCAGTGGGGGAATACCGCGCTGATGTACGCCGCTTTCCGGGGCCACCTGGAAGTAGTGGAGATGTTGTTGGATAACCAGGCCAATCCTGATATCAGTAATCGGGAGGGTTGGACAGCCCTTATGTGCGCGGCTTATACCGGACGTCCCAAGACGGCACAGGCGTTAATTAAAGGGGGAGCCGATCCGGATAAAAAGACCAATGATGGGTGGACCGCGTATGAGTTGGCTCTGGCAGCCGAGCGTGAACTCACGATGAAGGCCATGAAGAGCGAAGGAGTGAAGCCCACAACCCGGAACGTATTGGGGCGGGAGCCTGACGTCAACCAGGATATGCTGAAGCTTATTGAAAATTAGTGCCGCATGTGGTAAACAGAATAACAGGTGGGAGACAGCACCGACGGCCGCCTCCCAGGGATGGACCAAGCCCTGGGAAACGGTGTGAGAATAGGAATTTATGCGTATTATGCTCCTGCCTTAGTTTCCACACTCTGAGATTCCCGGTCAGCCGCAACCGGGAGCCGCAACCCCAGAAATCCTCAGTTTGGGATGGTTTGGGGTTAATTTTTCTAATGGGAATCTATATAAAGCATCACCAAAGTACCCAGGATTGATGTACAATAAATGGCATGAGAGTAAATTACTGATAACCAGTAAACTTGGGCTCATTTCGCCGAAAGGCTTTCGATAGGTCGGCCGCCGGTTATACTGAGATAAAGATTGGTGGAGGAGGAGTTGATACCACGGTTACCCTGTTAGTATTTATCTTTGGGGTCTCCTGGGGAAGTTTCCTTAATGTCTTCATATACCGCATTCCGGCAGGGCTATCGTTGGTGTTACCGCCTTCCCGGTGTATGCACTGCGGTAAGCATCTGCAGCCGCGAGACCTTATTCCGATAATCAGCTTTGTTCTCCTCCGGGGCCGCTGTCGTTACTGTCAGGCCAGAATATCGTGGTATTACCCCCTGGTGGAAGCGGCTACCGGGACCTTATTCACGCTGGTTTGGCTGTCCTACGGGTATTCCTGGGCCACCCCGGCCGGGTGGGTCTTCGCTGCTGTCCTGGTGGGGGCGGCAGCTACCGACCTGATGCACCTGGTCATACCGGATGAAATACTGGCCGCCGGTATCCTGGCGGGAGTTCCCTTCCTGCTTCTTGATTCCTTCCCGGGTACGTTGTGGGGCCTTTTAGCCGGGTTGGCGGCAGGCGGGTTTATGCTGGCCATTGCCGTGGTGTCTCGCGGCGGCATGGGCGGAGGAGACATCAAGCTGGCCGCCTTTATGGGGCTTTTCCTGGGTCCCAGGTTGGTTGGCCTCGCTCTGTTCCTGGCCTTCCTGATCGGCGGGATGGTAAGCATAGCTTTGATCCTATCGGGGAAAAAGGGGCGCAAAGAATTAATCCCTTTCGGCCCCTACCTGGCTTTGGGGGGAATTCTGGCCCTCTTCCGGGGTGACCATATCATAAACTGGTACTTGGGCTTTTGGACCTGATAGCTTTTCGGAACCGGATGGCAGAAGGCGGCGAAAAAGCAGATTCTTCATTTACTCACCGGTTGATGGAGCAGTTTCCAAAACGAGGCTGGTCGGCGGGTTCTAGTCGTATGCAGGGCACTGGGTTATGATAAAAGAGGACCCTTTACTGGAGGTATGGCTTTGAAAGAATACTTGTATCCCGATGTATACGTGGAGTCGATTCTGGACCTTCCCCTGGGAAAACTGTACCAATACGGCATCAGGGCTTTCATCATGGACCTGGATAATACGGTGACCGAATGGAACAGCTGCGAGGTCAGAGATGAAGTGGTGGCCTGGATGCAGGAGGTTAAAGACCGGGGCTTCAAGGCCTGTATCGCCTCCAACAACGGCCGCGAACGGGTGGTTGCAGTTGCTGAAGGGCTGGGAATACCATTTGTGTCCAAAGCGGGCAAACCGCGCCGCCGGGCTTTCCAGCGGGCTTTGGAGGTAATGGGCAGCGCGGCGGATGAGACTGCTGTCATTGGGGACCAGATCTTTACCGATATTCTGGGGGGTAACCGGATGGGTCTTTTTACCATACTGGTGGTGCCTATAAATAAAAGGGAGTTCATCGGTACCAGAGTGATGCGCAAGTTTGAGATCATGGTCTTGCGGAATATAAGGAAAGCTATTAAACAGGGTGATGTTAATTCACTCCTGAACGACTGACTTGCCAGGAACCTCTGCTTTTGTAATAATCAACCTATATGTGAAGGAAAACACGGCGGATGGGGGATAAGAGGTGCAGATAGATCAGGATACCCGCGTATTTGGATTGATTGGTTATCCGCTGGCTCATTCGCTGTCGCCCTTTATACATAACCTGGCTTTTAAGGCCATGGGTGTTAACGCGGTCTATCTACCCTTCCCGGTGAAACCGGGTCGGGTGTCGTCGGTGGTAAACGGTGCCCGAGCCCTGGGCATTCGAGGGTTTAACGTAACCATACCCTACAAGGAATCAATCATCCCCTATCTTGATCGGGTAAGCCTGGAAGCTGAGGCCTGCGGTTCCGTCAATACCGTTCTTATAGAAGAAGACCGGGCGGTTGGGTACAACACTGATGGGAGAGGATTCATGGATTCACTGGAACAGGAAGGGGTTAAGGTCCCAAGATTGGCCATAATTCTGGGAGCCGGGGGCGCGGCCCGGGCCATAGGATATCAACTGGCCGTGCGGGGTTCCATAACGGTGTTTCTGAACCGTACTCCAGAACGGGCCGAGAAGCTGGCCCGTGATATTGCCCGGATTACCGGGCAGGAGAGCTGGGGGAAGTCCTGGGACAGCAGTTGTATTTCCGATTTTGTACAGGATGCCGAATTATTGATAAATACCACACCGGTGGGGATGTACCCGGATATTGACCAGAAACCGCCTTTTGTCCTGAAAAATCTTAATTCCAGGTCAGTTGTTGCCGACATAATCTATAATCCGCTCAACACCCGGTTATTGCGGGAGGCTGAGGGGTTGGGCCTGAAGACCATAAGCGGGCTGGGTATGTTTGTGAATCAGGGTGTGCGCAGCTGGGAGATGTTTACCGGCCGAGAGGCACCCCGAAAACTGATGGAGGATAGGCTTAGAGGTCTGCTGTTAAAGAATGAAACCTGATGCCTCCGGTTATACTCTCGTTGAACTCTTATCGGTTTTAGCCATTCTGGGGCTGATCGCCATGCTGGTCTGGCCGAGATACCAGGTATTAACCGATGAACTGGCCCTGCGGCAGGCAGCTGCCGTCATGGCGCGTGAGCTTCGTCTCGCCCGGCAGAGCGCGATAACCTACGGAAGTGAATGTGCGGTGGTATTCAGGGATGATTCTGACAGTTACCTGGTCCGGCAGGGGGAGAAATCAAGGACCATCAAAATGCACCGCGGTGTGGAAACGGCCTGGAGCAGGTTCCCCAGAGATCCAACCAGTCCCTTTGACGGCAGCCGGTCGGCCTGTCGTTTCCTGCCGCTGGGAACCCCGGTTCAGGGGGGAACGGTACATCTGAAGAATCAGCGCAACCAGTCACTGTATGTGGTAGTAGCTCCGGTCACGTCACGGGTCCGGGTAACCGAGGTCGATCCGGGCATCTAGCAGAAACGAGATAGATGCTTCAGGCTGCACAGTATACCGGAGAAAAGACCTTAACCCTTGGAGAGTGATAAGAGGCCGGCGGCGGCCGTGATCTGCAGGAGGGACCAATGTTATTCGATTTGGCATTCATTTTCTTTGCTCGTATTATAGATGTATCCTTGGGTACTGTGCGTATGATTCTCACCATAAGAGGAGAGCGCTACATATCCGCAGTCATTGGTTTTTTTGAGATCATGGTCTATGTGGTGGCCCTGGGTAAGGTTATAGGCAGTTTGGACGAACCGGTAAGGTTGATCCTGTATTGTCTTGGTTTTGCCAGCGGTGTTATTGTGGGCTCCTGGTTGGAAGGGGTGCTGGCCCTGGGATACCAGGGGATTCAAGTGATAATGGACAATGACAATCAGGAACTGGTGGAACAGTTGAGGGAAGAGGGGTATGCTATTACCACCTGGAAGGCTGAGGGCTTATCCGGCCCGAAGCTGGTTTTGAACCTGGTAGTCAAAAGAGGTATATCATTAAAAATCGCGGAACGCATCCGGGAGCATGATGAACACGCCTTCATTGTTTTTATGGAACCCAAGAGTTTTGCCGGGGGCTATTTCAAAAAGAAGTGACGGAGGAGAAGAGTTTGCTGAGATTGCTTACGGCCGGCGAATCACACGGACCGGCTCTAATTGCCATACTGGAAGGGCTGCCGGCCGGCCTGGAGATTACCCAGGCTGATATTGATAAGGAACTCCAGCGCCGGCGCAGAGGCCACGGGCGCGGAGCAAGAATGGCTATCGAATCAGACCGGGTACGGATAGTTTCCGGGGTCCGGCATGGAAAAACCCTGGGGAGTCCGGTAACCTTGATGATAGAAAACCGTGACCACCAGAATTGGCTGGGAATCATGGACCCTGAACTGCCCGGAGAAGGAAAAGAGATAAGAAGACCCCGTCCGGGCCATGCGGATTTGGCGGGCGGGATGAAATATAATCACCGGGATTTTCGCAATGTTTTGGAGAGATCGAGCGCCCGGGAGACGGCAGCTCGGGTGTCCGCCGGAGCCATATGTCGGAAATTTCTGGGGATGTTTGGCATAAGAATTTATAGCCAGGTGGTATCCATAGGAGAGGTCGTAAGCCCTACCCGCGGGCAAAAGCTTACCCCTGAGCTTCACCGGCGGGCTGATGCCTCCCCGGTCAGATGCCCCGATGAGCAGGCGTCGGCGCGGATGGTGGAGGCTGTAGATCGGGCCGGGAAGGAGGGGGAATCATTAGGTGGCAGTTTTGAAGTGGCCGCCGACAATGTTCCTCCCGGCCTGGGGAGTTATGTTCAGTTTGATCGGCGACTTGATTCCCGCCTGGCGGCGGCATTAATGGGGGTTCCGGCGATAAAAGCGGTGGAGATCGGCGAGGGAATCGAAGCTGCTGCCCAGCCGGGTTCATTTGTACACGACCAGATTCGCTATTCGGCCGCGGACGGAATCTTCCGGGAGCAGAACACTGCCGGGGGGATTGAAGGCGGCGTCAGCAACGGGGAGCAGGTGGTAATGCGCGCTTATATGAAGCCGATCCCGACTCTCTACCGTCCCCTGACCAGCGTTGACATAGAATCCTGGCAGGAAGAGAAGGCCGATATTGAGCGTTCAGACATATGTGCGGTGCCGGCGGCTTCGGTGGTTGGAGAAGCGGTGATAAGCCTGGTTCTAGCAAATGAGCTGCTGATCAAGCTGGGAGGCGATTCAGTGGATGAGGTGATCGGTAATTACCGGAACTATGAAGGTTATTTGAAAAAGGTGTGGAAATGGAAAAGAACATTGTATTGATAGGATTCATGGGAACCGGAAAGACTGCGGTGGGAACCCGACTCGCTCAGAGGATGGGCCGGGAGTTTGTTGATACCGACAAGGAGATCGAACGGATAACCGGCATGACTATCCGCGATATCTTCTACAAGTCGGGTGAAACCAGGTTCAGGTCCGAGGAATCCCTGGTCGTTAAACGGCTGGCAGATAAAACGGGAATGGTTATAGCCACCGGGGGCGGGGCGGTAATCAATCCTGAAAACCTGAAATTGCTCAAAATAAACGGTATTCTGGTTTGTTTGGAAGCCAACCCCGAAGATATTCTCCGGAGGGTGAGTAAAAAGAAGAATACCCGACCACTGCTGGGAAAGAACGTAACTGTGGATGATATCCGCCGGATGCTGCAGGAAAGAGAGGAGTACTATCGGCAGGCGGACATCCATATCGATACCTCCGGCCTGGAGCCGGATGAAATAGTGAAGAGGATAATGCAGAAGCTTAACGAGGAGATGTATGGACCGACTAAAGGTTGATCTAGGTGCCCGATCATATGAGATCATCATTGGGAGCGGCGTCCTTAAAGAGTTGGGGGTTCTGCTCCATTCGCTGGGTCAGGCCTCCCGGATTATGCTGGTAACCAATCCTACGGTATATGACCTGTATGGGGAGCAGTTACGCGGGGGCTTGGGAGTTGATGACAAACGCCTGGTTTTGGGCATGGTTCCGGATGGTGAGGAATACAAAACCATGGTACAGGCCCAGCGATTGATCGACCTGGCAGTTGAACACCATTTTGACCGCAGCAGTCTTGTCATCACCCTGGGAGGCGGGGTTATCGGTGACCTGGGCGGGTTTGTGGCCGCCATCTACCAACGGGGAATTGATTTTGTGCAGGTTCCGACCACCCTCCTGGCTATGGTTGACAGCAGTGTAGGCGGCAAGGTGGCGGTTAATCATCCCCGGGCCAAAAACATGATTGGTGCCTTTCACCAGCCGCGCCTGGTCCTGATTGATACCACCACCCTTTATACCCTGTCCTTACGGGATTATCGATCCGGTCTGGCGGAGACGATCAAGTACGGGATTATTGCTGACCGCGACTTTTTTGCCTACCTGCAGGAAAACGCCGGTCTCATTAACCGGCGGGACGAAACGGTACTGCGGCATGCCATTCGTCGCTCCTGTGAGATTAAGGCGGCAATTGTTGAAGACGATGAAAGAGAAAGCGGCGTAAGGGCCATACTTAATCTCGGCCATACATTTGGACATGCCATTGAGACCTGCTCCGGTTATGGTGCCTACCGTCATGGTGAGGCCGTGGCCATGGGTATCGTCTTGGCCACCCGCCTGGCTCACCGCCTCAACCTGCTGGACACTACAGATAAGGAGAGCATTCTGGCTCTTATGGATGCCCTCGGCTTAAACCTGCCTGTTCCCAAGCTGCCTCCCCAAGAGCTGTTAAATGTCATGTGCCAGGACAAAAAAGTGCGACACGGCCGCCTGCGCCTGGTCCTTCCCACCGCTGTCGGCCGGGTTGCTATCCGGGATGACATCGACCCGGCTCTGATCGCGGAAATCCTTTGTAAGCCGGATTAGGGTCTTGAGCAGGGATGAGCTAGGATTTCCTCGTTATCTCCGCTTGGTTCCCCAGCCTCAGTAAAATCAGTCCCACGGGCTTATGTCGATAGGCGGGGAATACTGTGCCCTGCGGCTTCCCGGCCCCTTCCCCATGAGACATGTGACATATAAGCTCATTTTTTATCGAAATTTAATCTCGACTATATGTGTATGTATTTCAAAAATTTAGATGATTTTCCTTTTTATATAATGTATAATTGGTAGAACACTTAAAATTCAAACTCCAAGAAGCAGATGCCTATGGGACCAAATCGTGCAGGGTCCGAATCGGCAACCGGCAATTTATCGGAGTATATACCAGAATCCCAGGACAACACCTTGCCGGAGTCCCTCTATCCATTTCCACCAGCGAACAGGAAAACTGGACACTTCGTCCCCAGCATAAGCCTTGACCAGGTTACGATTGACCCGCAGACAGTACAGCTCATACCAATTGAAAAAGCCATTCAGTACCGGATGCTGCCGCTCAACCGGGTGGGGAACCGCCTGCAACTGGCGATGGCGGATCCCGAAGACCTGCTGGCGGTTGAAAACGCGGCCCTGATAACCGGAATGAAAATAGAGCCGGTAGCTGTGGAAAGGCACGAACTGGATGCAGCACTTCGCTATTACAGCCAGTTGACCATGTCGGCGGCTCTGGATCGGAACCTGCAGACCGGGCAGCGAACGTATACCCCCATCAGTGTTAGGGAGGAGTCGGTGGACCCGGATCTGGCGGATGATCCGGTGGTAAGACTGGTACATTCATTCCTCAACCAGGCAGTGGTGAGCGGGGCCAGCGATATTCACCTCGAGCCTCAGGATACGAAGCTGCGGGTTCGAATGCGCATTGACGGCCGCCTGGCCGAAACGGCTCTGCTGCCGCTGCAGGCGGCACCCGCTATCGGCTCCTGCATTAAAGTACTTTCCGGTCTGGATATTTCCGAAAAACGACTCCCCCAGGATGGGCGTTTAACGTCGGTAATCGACGATCGCCGGGTTAGTTTTCGGGTTTCCACCATACCTTCAATTCACGGGGAAAAGCTGGTGCTGCGGGTTCTGGACCAGAGCCGCGGCCTGTTATCGCTTGAAAGATTGGGTCTTTACGGTCCCAACCGTCAAATCTTTGACCGGCTTTTGCTGCGCCCCCACGGCCTGGTTCTGGTGGTCGGGCCAACCGGATCGGGAAAAACCAGCACCCTTTATGCCATGCTTCAGCACCTGAACTCACCTGAACGCAATATAATAACCCTCGAGGATCCGGTGGAGTACTCCCTTCCGGGGATAACCCAGGCTCAGATCAATAACCGGGCCGGGTTTACGTTTGTTTCCGGGCTGCGTTCCCTGCTGCGTTCCGACCCCGACATTATCATGGTGGGAGAAATCAGGGACACCGAAACCGCCCGCCTGGCAGTCCATGCCGCTCTCACCGGTCACCTGGTGCTGACCACTCTTCATACCACCAGTGCAGCCGGAACTGTAATTCGCCTTCTGGATATGGGGATTGAACCTTTTCTGCTCGGCGCCGCTTTGACCGGGGTCATTTCCCAACGCCTGGTCCGTACACTGTGCCCCGACTGCCGGGAAGCTTATCGGCTGACCGGTACCGCTCGCCAGGTTCTGGGGCTGACAGGCGAACCGGGACACTTTTTCTACCGGAGCACCGGCTGCCATCAGTGCCGCGGTACCGGTTATCAGGGGCGGATGGCCATTCAGGAGGTGATGGAGGTGGACAGCCTGTTGAGGAGCCTGATAACTCAAGGGGTGGCGGAAAAGGAGCTGGAGGCTGCTGCTCTTGACAACGGTATGGTTAGTCTGATGGAAGACGGACTGGACAAGGCCCGGAGAGGGTTAACCAGCATTGAAGAGCTTATGAGAACCCTCTCTCTGCAACCGTAATTATAAACAAGGTAGGGATACCATCCCGCATGATATGGAGGCAGGGTTTTGAAGTACTTTCACTACCGCGTACGAGACCGGGAAGGAATTGTTCATAGGGGAGGAAGTTGGGCCGGCAGCCGCGAGGAAGCGGTAATGGAGCTGATGGGGCAGGGCTACTGGGTCCTCGACGTATCCCCCCGCGGTCCATGGCTACAGGGATTTAATCTTGATTTCAGGATTGGTCGTCCGGTAGGCAGAAATGAATTAACCTGGTTTTTCCGCCAACTGTCAATGCTGGTTGAGGCCGGGGTACCATTGATGGAATCGCTGGAATCCCTGCAGGAACAGGTCTCCAGTCGATCGATGAAAGAGGCCCTGGGGCGGATAGCCAGGGAACTGAAAAGAGGAGAGTCATTGACCAATGCCTTCACGAAACAGGAAGGAGCTATTCCCCTGGTCGCCGCCCGCATGATTGGAAGCGGAGAAGCCGGAGGAACACTGGGAACGGCCCTACAGCGGGTAAGCTCTTACCTGGAGAGGGAACAGGAGTTTGTCAGCAGGGCCAGGAGAGCCGTGATATATCCTCTCCTGCTGGCCTCCTTTGCTTTCGGGGTGATACTCTTCTTAACCGTCTTTGTAGTTCCCCGCTTGGTCACAGTTTTTGATTTCGATATGACAAACCTGCCGCTGCTCACTCGGGCGATTCTCGGATTGGCAGACGGTATTGAGATGTGGATGGGCCCGGCAGCCGTTTTTATATTTGCTCTGGGACTGATTATTAAATGGTATCGGAAAACTCAAACCGGCCGGGATAAGACCGATCGGCTGTTAATGAGCCTGCCGCTGGTCGGTTTGATCATTCGCCGCCTGGGCATTACCAGGTTTATTTACAATATGGGAATTCTGGTGCAGTCCGGGCTTAGTATTACCGAAACCCTGCGTGTTTGTGAGCAGGCGGCTGATAATACGGTTTTGGCCGCTGTTATTCAGGAGGTTTACAGTAACGTCTACCGCGGCCAAAGCATTGCCGAATCATTACAGGTCAGCGGGCTGTTTGCCCCCCCGGTTATTCAGATGGTTGCAGTGGGAGAAGAGACCGGCAGGTTGGACGAGAGCCTCTTGAGAGTCTCCGGCTACTACGATGCGGAGATAGAGCATCTGATTCAAACCGGGCTTTCGCTCCTGGAACCGCTGCTGGTCATAATAATGGCTCTGGTGATCGGGGTAATCGTTACTGGGTTGATCCTGCCTATGCTGGATATGATAAAAGCGTTTTGAGGTGTTAACCTCTACTGGATCGGTCCCGGCGGTACCTGTCCTAAAGAACCCGGTTACTACAGAATCAGGGGGGATGTTTTAACCGGTATCCACTCTGGATATGGTTAATTCATTTAATAAAAACCAGGCGGGAAACCGAAACGGTTTTTTGCTGGAAATGGGGGGTTCTATGTTGGCAATTCATGAATGGAGCTTCAAAGATCGCAAGGGAGTAGCGGGATTTACCATCCTGGAACTGCTGGCCGTTTTTGCCATCCTGGCTATTATCGTCGCCCTGGCCGCACCCCGGTTTGTTGCGGTAATCGAGGAGAGCAAGATCAAGGCCTGCGACAACAATGTCGAGATGATCCGCAAGGCGGCGGAGATGTACTACGAGGTTAAGGGCGAGTGGCCCCAGGAACAGGATCTGGTCGACGAGAATTACATAGAAAGATACATCTACTGTCCGTTATCCAATACTGAGAGTGAAGAATACGCCTACGATATCGACGAAAACGGGAAGGTGACCTGCAGGAACGCTGCAAACCACAGCCGTGAACCGGGAGTATAAATAGGAGGATACCGGGAACGGAAATGCCGCAGCGTTCATGCGTGAAATCCGCGGTTGGTAGTTATGGGGGGGTGAACACCGGTCGAGCGGTGCTGCCATATAAACCTCTTCCGTGGAAAGAAAGAGAATGTGTGTAATGAAGGATAAAGGCATGTTTTTTCAAGGCAGGCTGGGAGAGAAAGGCCTGGGCCTCCTGGAGGTACTGGCCGCCATGGCGCTGCTGGCCTTGGGTGTTACTTTCATCTTCGGAAGTATCAGCAGTGCTGCGGCCTGGAACCAGGAGGCTGCCAGGAGCACGCAGGCCATCAACCTGGCCGTGGGGATTATCGAATACTACAAAGCCAGGCCTGATCAGATCCGGGCGAGGCCGGAAACAGCGGTCAGCAACCTGGATATAGGTATGGAGGAGCCTCCCGGGGTAACAGCAGCGGTGACCATAACCGAATACCATATACCCGGCCTCTACCAGGTGACGGTCAGGGTCAGGTGGTCGGTCCAGGGGGTGGAACGGAATGAGGTATTGGGGTGCGTATGGCCGGGTTCATAAGGGTTAATGGAGCAGGAGGGACACAGGGATATACCCTGCTGGAGCTTCTGGCCGTGCTGGCCATCACCGGCATGGTTATCGCGGCCCTGGGAGGGCTGCTCCTCAATGGCTTCCGGGCCTGTCGCCGGGTGGAGGCACGTTCGGAGATCCAGGAAGCGGCCCGGGTGGGTCTGGAAATGATAGCCCGGGATATCAGAAGCTGCCAAAGCCTGAGGGAGGTTAGGGAAGACCGCTTGAGCCTGGCGGATGCCGTTGGTTCCAGGTTGGATTACTATGTTTCTTCACGAACCTTATACCGTTCCATCCGCGGTGTAGCCAACCCGGTTGCCAACCAGGTGCAGGAACTAACCTTCCGTGAGATACAGCCGGACCTGGTGGAGGTGTCCCTGGTCACCGGAGATGAGGAGTTCAGCTACCCACTCCAGACCCGGGTCAAGCGAATGACCGATTAGGGATGTGACAGGATGACGAAGCCTGCTGCCAGTCGATTAAAGGAGGAAGGGGGCGCGGCCATGGTAGCCGCCCTGTCCACGGTTGTGGTTTTGCTTCTGATAGGAGCCGCGACTATTCACCTGGCCTATCTGGAGAAGATGATCAGCCGGCGGTATGTGGAGTACCTGCAGGCATCGTACCTGGCCGAGTCAGGAATAGAGAGTGCGCGGGCAGCCATGTTCAATGACCCCGGAGTTTTAAGCAGTCCGGAGACTACCTTCCACCTGGAAATCGTGCAGCCGGACCTGGTGGGCAGTGCGGTAATTACTGTTACTCAGCCCCTGTTTGACGGCCTCTTGATTGTAAAGTCCACCGGGCAGACGTCCGGGGGAGCAAAGAGGATATGGCAGGCTGACATGACCGCCCCGCCGGGTTACGAGGTGTATTGTGAAAAGTTCAGTCTTAACCCCGAGCTCGATATTAGTTTCATCTTGCAGACATTTGGGATTAACCACCCCGAGTCCGGGCGGCCGCTGCAGGGGGCATTGCAAGTCGATCCGCGCTGTCGGGCGGCTTGCCAGGAGCTGGATGCAGGGGAAGGCTCTTTTCAGGGCAGCCACACCCGCCGCTATCAGCCTGCGGGACCCGTAGATATGAAGTTCTGGTCCCAGGCCGCGGAGTCAGAAGGGCTCAATTGGGGAGGTTACAGTTACCATTATAGCGACGGCAGCATCGTACTGCCGCCGGTGCTCAGGGATTCAATATATGCAGTGAACGGGGATGTGCTGCTTTACTCTGGTGCAGGCGGGCTCAATCTTCAGAACTGCCTGGTCATTGCCGCCGGTGACATCTGGGTAGTAAATATGGAGGCAGCTTCTTCCCGGGTTACCGGCCTCTACAGGGCAGGTGGAGATATAAACCTGTACCAGGCGAAAAATGATATGGAAGTCCGGGCCTGCCTCTGCGCGGGCCGGAACGTGAATATATGCTGCGGAGGAAGCGGTGACCGCGTTTACCTGCAGCCGGTTGAGGCTCCCAAGTTTTTCAGGAGGCTGCCTCCGGTCATACGGGGAAAAATGGGGTTTCTCACCATCAGGTCTTATCAGGAAATGGTCCCCTGAACCGGAGTCTTGGAAACCGGGAATGCCGCGGAAGCATGGCTTGAGCCGGCATGCTGTTGGCCGCGCCGGAAAGATAAATGATGAGGAGATGGAGGGGACGATAAGAAGGATGTTTTTTCGGTCCAGGTCTCGGGGTATGGGAATGGAAATTGATGACCGGTGGGTGAGGATGGTATCATTGGTGGCCAAGGGGCCCGTGTGCCGCTTGGAGGGGTTTGGGGAAATTGCCGTTCCTGCCGGGGCCATGGAAAACGGTCGGGTAATCCGGCCGGAGATGCTGGCGGAGGTTCTGCACCGGCTGTGGCTTTCCCTGCAAACCCGTGAAACCCGCATCGTGGCTGCGGTTGACAGCCGGCATGTATTTGTCCGCAACCTCATGCTGCCGGTGATGAAGCAGAGAGACGTCTTCCGGGCTGCACGTTTCCACTTCCTCTCCGTTGTGCCCCTCCCTCTGGAGGAAGCGGTAATCCAGGTAAGCGGCATCCGGCCCGGCAGGAACAATGAACTGGAGGTCACTCTGGTGGCCGTTCGTCAAACCCGGGTCCAGGAACTGGCGGCAGCGATTACCCGAGCCGGATTAAAACCGGCAGCCGTGGAGATACGACCGCTGGCGGCGCGCCGGGTGCTGGGGATTGATGCGGCTCCTCAGGTCCTGGTAGACCTGGGGAATGAGGCTGTTCACCTGTCTTATTTTGATAAAGGGCAGCTGCGGTTTGCCCGGCCTCTGTTTTCCGGTGAAACAACCGGCTTAAGAGAAGTCGGGGCCGGAGAAATCCCGGCAGCGGATGGACCCGGTTGGCCCCAGGCTCACGACCTGGTTGCAGAGATAAGACGTTCGCTTGATTACTGGTCCCGGGAGTGCCAGCACAGGTTAGGCCTGCGAAAACTGGTGATGACCGGGACCTTGGCAGAAGACTTGCCGATTGCAGCCGGGAATAACCTCTGGCAGGCCGATGTGATATGGGGCAGCCCCTGGACGAGTATTAAAGCCCCCGATTATCTAACCAGGCAGGAACTACGTAACCTGGAGCGGCGTTTTGTGGTAGCCCTTGGCCTGGCAGCAAGGGAGATAAAGAAATGAAGCTTGAACAGGAGTACGATATCAACCTGCTGCCTCCGGAGCTGCGGCTTGGCAGGGGGCGTTTCCCCAGACTTTCGCCACACTTTTTCACGATGGTATTCTGCCTGCTCCTGGTCGGCTGGGCCGTTACCTGGGGGTGGTATGCCCTGAAAGAACGCGGGCAGCAAGCCGAGATCGCCCACCTGCGAGAGCAGTTAAGCCTGGTGGCGGAACCACTACAGAAGGGGCAGGTAGAAATACTGCGAAAGTCGGCGGCACAGAAAGAGGAAGAGGTCAGGAGAATCCGCAGCAGCCTGGCTTCCTGTTTTGAGATACTCATGCAGATCGAAAGCGCGATTCCGCAGGATATCAGTCTCTCCGAGATCTCGATTGGCGGTGGGGAGCTGATATGCAAAGGGACAGCCGGCGATTACCTAATGCTGGCTGAGTTCATATCAAATATTGAGCAGCAAAAAGACATAACAGGGGCCAGGTGCGCCATAGCAGAACCGGTCGGCCCGGTTGTCAGCTTCCAGGTCCAAGCGCGGATAACCCGGGAGTGAATGAACTGAGGAGACAATCATTTGGAAGGGGTAATAATGTGTCCCGTCAGAAATTACTGCTGCTTATTGCTATCGTTGGTATGATCCTGTACAGCAGCTTCTATATAATTGTTCCGCTGCGGAACCGAGTGGTTCAGAACGAGCATTTGGCGGCAGCCTTGACCCGCGAACTGGAACTCCGGCACCAACCGGAAGCAAAGGAACAGCTAAACCAGGAGATGCAGGACCTGCAGGTCAGGCTTGAATCCCTGGAGAGGATGGTGCCCTCGAGGGCGGAGAAGGCAGGGATAATCGTCATCCTGACTTCCCGGGCCCAGGAATACAACCTAAACCAGAGCCACATAAGCGAAAGCCGGGAGGCAAGGGCGATCTCGGAACCGGAAAACCCGGATGACCGGCTGTGTGCTGCCACTTTCCTGTGGAAGGGTACCGGGTATTACGAAGATGTCAAAGGCTTTCTGCAGGAGTTGGAAAGCAGTGAGCTTTTACTGGAAATCGGCAGCCTTAAGCTGGAGAAGCAGGAAGCTCGTGCTGTCAAGGCCGCCGGGGACGTATCAGAAGCGATCGAACCGCTGGCAGAGCAAGGACCTGAACTGAGCGTAACCTTTCAACTTAAAGCCTACTATGACCCGCGGGATTATGGCTTTACGGTCACGCCTGTGGGCAAAGAAGAAACACCGGAGCAGCAAAACCCCTTCCGGTAAGCTTGCGGCCCATCTTTTACTGCTGCCGGGCAGGGTTTCCCGATAAGAACCGACGATAATTCGCCAGTAGTCCCATCTTTCATAAGTGGGGGTTGGACGGCAGACAACAGTAGGGTATGTTTTCTTATGGGAACGTACCAATATCGTCTGTGCCCATCTTGGCTGCAAAAGCCCAAGCCCCGGACCCCTTTGTAATAATGCCGGGTGTGGTATAACTGTGCCGGGGAACAGGGTAAAACCATGTTGGCGGTGGGGGTCGTGCCGGGATTGGATAAGCAGGTGGAAGCAGATGAATAGATGTGGAACAGAAGAGGACAATAGGTAATGGATGAAGTATATTGTTGTATGCTATTGTGGTATCTGAGGGTTAATATGGAATAAAGCATGGCTGGATGGCATACGAGCCATATTCAATGCGCGAGGTGGATATAAATATGTTGGATCGCCGGGTAATCTCCATGGTACTGAAGGAAGCTCTGAAGAAGGGTGGAGAATTTGCTGAGATTTATGTGGAGGAAAAGAACCTTACCGGGATCGTATGTGAGGATGACAAGATAGAGAAGGTCAACAGCGGGCGGGAATCGGGCGCAGGGATACGGGTAATCTCCAACGAAAATACCGCCTACGCCTACACCAACGATCTATCCGAGGAGGGACTCTTGAAGACGGCGGGTATAGTTGCTCACGCCGCTTCGGGAGCGGCCCGGTCTCTTTCTATTAATCTGAAGCAGAGCCGTTCCGATCTCAAACTGCCTTTTCTGATACTCCCGGAGGAATTCTCTTTTGAAAAGAAGGTCAAAGTCCTGCTGGATGCCAACAGGACGGCTCGCGGTGTAGATCAGGCGATAAAACAGGTTGCCGTCTCTCTGGCTGATCTGCATAAGCGGTTTCAGGTGGCCAATTCCCTGGGAGAGCTGGTTGAGGATGAGATAGTCAGAACTCGTTTTGTGGTTAACGCGGTCGCCGCCCGGGAGGAAATTATCCAAACCGGGTTTGAAGCTGTTGGCGGGGTCCTGGGTTGGGAGCTTCTGGAGGAGTATGATATTGAACAGTTGTCCCGGCAGGCGGCGAAAAGGGCCATCCTGATGCTGGGCGCGAGGCCGGCTCCGGCCGGACGCATGCCAGTGGTGATGTCCAGTACAGCGGGCGGTACCATGGTTCATGAAGCCTGCGGCCATGGGCTGGAGGCCGATCTGGTGCAGAAAGGTCTTTCAGTTTACGCCGGCAAGATCGGACAGGAAGTCGCCGCCCCGGTGGTGAGTGTTATTGATGACTCCAGCCTGCCCCAAAAGAATGGGAGTTTTCGTTTTGATGATGAGGGGAATCCGGGGAAAAGGAATGTTTTGATAGACAAAGGAATTCTAAAGGGGTATATGTATGACCGCCTCACCGCACAAAAAGATGGGGTGGAGCCTACCGGCAACGGACGCCGCGAATCCTACCAGCACAAGCCCATACCCCGTATGACCAACACTTACATTGCCCCCGGCAATCATGAACCCGAAGCCATAATAAAGGACACTCCTTACGGTTTACTGGTAAAGAAAATGGGCGGCGGTCAGGTTAATACCACCACCGGTGATTTTGTTTTTGATGTCCAGGAAGGTTATATAATCAGAAACGGTGAAGTCCAGTACCCGGTGAGGGGTGCAACCCTGACCGGGAACGGGCCCGAGGTTCTCCAGAACATAGACATGGTCGGCAATGACCTGGGTTTTTCCATTGGTACCTGCGGCAAGGACGGACAAGGGGTTCCGGTTTCCGATGCCCAGCCTACCATGCGCATTAAGAGCATAACCGTTGGTGGCACCGGTTCCGGAGACGGCCCGGAGATAAGAAGGGTGTTCTGGTTTTAGCCCCGATTTGCCGACAATTGACTGGCTTTGTCCCGTGACGACCGGGAAATACCGGGTGAAAGCAGCGAACGCCTGATGCTGACATACTGATGGCTGTTTAACCAAACAGCCCGGAAACGAGCGTTGGCCAAATGATTATATCCTAATGTTATAGGGGGACTGAAATTGAGGGATGAATTACTTAAGGCTGGCCGCTGGGCGATTGAACAGGCCAGGAACCGGGGTGTAGAGGCAGAGGCCTTTCTTCTGCATAGTGAGGATCTGACCATAGAGGTCAGGGACGGCCAGGTCGACACCCTCAAACAGGCGGAAGAGATCGGAATAGGAGTCCGGGTATTCCGGGATAATCGCATGGGCTTTAGTTTCACCACCGCCCTCGACCAGGCGGCAGTACGGGAGGCTATAGAAAGGGCTCTGGCCGGGGCCCGGTATACGGCTGACGACGAGAACAACGGACTGCCCGGGGCAGTCAACAGCTACCCGGAGATGGCAACCTATGATGAGTATATAGAAAAGACCGAACTGGAGACCAAGGTAGAAATGGCCCGGCAGGTGGAGGCGGAGGCCAGAAGGCACGATAAGCGGGTTAAAGTGGTGGAAAGTTCAGGTTATGAGGAATCCCGGTACTCGGTGGCGGTAGTAAACTCCCGGGGAACCGAGGCCTTTCAAAGGGGTGCCTTCTGTGGATTGTATATTTCCCTGATGGCTGAGGAGAACGAACAGGTGCAGACCGGATTTGCAGTAGAAGCCAGGCGGCACATCAAGGAACTTGATCCGGCTCGGGTAGGAACAGAAGGTGCCCATAACGCGATACGGCTCCTGGGGGCGAAAGGCGCGCCCTCAAGACCCCTTCCCTGTGTTCTGGAGCCGTATGTGATGACCAGTTTTTTAAGAGTGCTATCCAATTCCTTGAGTGCGGATTCGGTTCAGAAAGGCAAGTCCACGTTTAGAGGCAAACTGGGACAGATGGTTGCCGGCGGTCAGGTCACGCTGGTGGACGACGGCACCTACGAGCGGGGAATTGCATCCTTTCCCTTTGACGGCGAGGGGTGGCCATCCCAGCGAACGGTGCTGATTGAGCAGGGAGAGCTCAAGGGTTTTCTCTACGATTCTTATACCGCACGCAAGGACCAAACGACCTCCACCGGTAACGGTATGCGCGGTTCCTTTAGAGATCTGCCCTCGGTTGGAAATACCAATTTTTATATGCAGCCGGGAACCACCGCCCCGGAGGTATTATGGGGCGATATTGAACGCGGGCTGTACGTGACCGAGGTAATGGGCATGCACACCGCCAACCCGATCTCAGGGGACTTTTCTTTGGGAGCTACCGGGATAATGATCGAGAAGGGGAAGCTGACTTACCCCGTGCGCGGGGTTACTATTGCCGGCAACCTTTTTGACTTCCTGCGGGACATTGAGGGTATTGGCAGTAACCTGCGTTTCTTCGGGGCTACCGGTTCACCTACGGTCCGGGTGAGAAGCCTCAGCATCGGCGGGGAATAAACGGCGGTTGTTCGCCCGGCATGTAAGGGAAGGCGGTGAGGCCTTTGCTCCGGCAGTCGAACCGCCGAGGAGGAGAAGATAATGCATAAAATAATGGTACTAAACGGACCCAATCTGAACCTGGTTGGGGTTAGGGAACCAGATGTATATGGCATGATAACCTTTGATCAGATCAGGCAGAAGATGTTGGACCTTGCCGGCACTTATGGGGTGGAACTGGAGTTCCATCAGTCCAATCACGAGGGCGAGCTTATTGATATTATACAGGGCTGCCGGGGGAAGGTTGACTGCATAATTATCAACGCCGGGGGGTTGACCCACTACAGCGTCTCCCTTCACGATGCCTTAAGGGCGGTTGAGGTACCGGTTATTGAAGTACATATGACCAACATCTATGCCCGGGAAGAATTCCGGCACCGGTCCCTGATCTCTCCGGTGGCTCACGGCGGTATTTTCGGCTTTGGCAGTTTCAGCTATTATCTGGCTTTACAGGCGGCGGTGGACGTACTTCAGAATCGGCAGGGGAAACAATGAGCCACGGAATCAGAGTAAAAAAGCTGTTGGATTTGATGAACACAGGAGGATTTGACGGGCTGCTTATAAGTGACCCGGCCAATGTCTATTATCTCTCCGGTTTCACCGGGGAGGGAATCCTACTGATAACCGAGAAAAAGCCATATCTCCTCACTGATCCGCGCTTTATTGAACAGGGGGCCCGGGAATCCCCGGACTTTGAAATCCAGAGCCTGCCGGCCGAAGGTTGGACCTCTCTGACCGGTACCTTAGCCCGGGTAGGTTTTGAGAGTGCCCATGTAACCTATCAACGATACCAGGTCTGGGCTCAAACCCTGGGGGTTAAACTCGTTCCGGCCCCGCTGCTGGTGGAGCAGCTTCGGCTTATCAAGGATGAGGAGGAAATAGAAAAGATCCGGACTGCGGTCAGGATAGGTGACGAGGTTTTCCAGGATCTGCTGCCGAAAATTCGCCCGGGAATCAGTGAAAGATACCTGGGAATGATGATTGACCATGGTTTAAGGGTCCGGGGGTGCGAAAAGGAGGCTTTTGATACCATTGTCGTTTCCGGCCGGCGCTCCTCACTACCCCACGGGCGGCCTACGGAAAAAGCCCTGGAAGTCGGGGATGTGGTCACCTTTGACTTTGGTGGGTTTTATCAGAATTACGCCGGCGACATGACCCGGACCGTGGTGGTGGGAAAATCATGTGCCCGCAGCCGCGACATATACAGCCGGGTTCTGGAGGCGCAGATAACCGGAGTGGAAACGGTAGCACCGGGCAGGACCTGCCGGGAGGTGGACCAGGCAGTAAGGGCTGTCTTTGCCAGGAACAACCTGGATCGCTATTTTGTCCATTCAACCGGACATGGAGTGGGACTTCGGGTGCATGAAGCCCCTTCCCTTTCCCGGAAAGACGAGACTATTCTGCAGGAAGGCATGGTAATCACAGTGGAACCCGGACTTTACATACCCGGTTGGGGAGGAGTTCGCATTGAGGATGTAGTACTAGTAAAAGGCAACGGCCATGAGGTTCTGACCGGGACTTCCAAGGACCTGATGGTCATGTAATAACGGAGGGGTAGGAATATGATATCAGTTAACGATTTTCGGACCGGACTGACGGTAGAACTGGACGGCATGGCCTGGCAGGTCATTGATTTCCAGCATGTTAAACCCGGGAAAGGTGCAGCCTTTGTAAGGAGCAAGCTGAAAAACGTGAAGACCGGCACCATAGTGGAGAGAACCTTCCGCGCCGGCGAGAAGATTCCCCGGGCCCGGCTTGAAAAGCGGGAGATGCAGTACCTCTATAACAGCGGTGATGAGTATGTTTTCATGGATAACCAGAGTTTTGAACAGGTCTCACTGGGCAGGGAACTGTTGGGTGAGGGTCTAAAGTACCTGAAGGAGAATATGAGTATCCATATTGCAATGTATCAGGGTGAAATAATAGGTCTCGAATTACCCAACTTTGTGGAACTCGAGGTGATTGCTACCGAACCCGGGATTAAAGGGGATACGGCCTCCGGAGCTTCCAAGAATGCTACTCTGGAGACCGGAGCGGTTGTTCAGGTGCCTCTTTTCGTCAACGTCGGTGACGTCTTGCGCATAGATACCAGAACCGGCCTCTACATGGAGAGGGTCTAGTTATACCCTGCCTTATTAGTTTATTTCACCCCTGGTTGACACATAATAAAAGAAAAATCACCGAGGGGGATTCAGTTGAAGAGGCTTTCAGAGAGGATCAGCTTTCTCCAGGGGCTGGGTGAAGGCATGAATGTCATGGATAACGGGCCCCAGGGTAAATTGATCGTTGAGATGTTGGATGTAATGTCCGACATGGTTGATTACATTGATGAGCTGAGAAGTGAATTTGAGGATTTTAAGATATATGTAGAGACGATAGACAATGATCTCCTGGATCTGGAAGAGGATATATACGGCGCGGACGAAGATGACCGTATTGAAGTAATCTGCGATAATTGCGGCGAGAACGTTTATTTTGATGCAGGCTGTCTTGATGACGATGATGTAATCGAAATCATCTGCCCGAAATGTAATGAGGTCGTGTATGTGAACGACGGCTCCTTCGATTTTGAACCGGCGATTATCGATCGGGATCGGGAGACGCCGGAACAACCATTTGCTTCACCCTAAGACGGACAGCGCCGGCCTATGTAGAACGAAAAACCTGAGGTGTCTTTCGACCGAGAACATTATTAATCCCGTATCACCGCAGGGTAGTACGGGATTATTTTATCAGCAATACTCTCACGGCCGTACCGGCGGCACGCCTCCCAGTATACGGTCGGTGATGCCAACTGAAACGGCGGGCCCAGAGCGGCGCCGGGATAAGTACCAGCCGCAAGGTATTCCGGCGAAGAGCCCGGAACGCTTGACAGGTGCAGTTTTGCGATATAGAATAATTATTGTCGCCAGGAGATCTGGCGCGAAAACCCTATAATACATGCGGCAGTGGCGGAATTGGCAGACGCGCTAGATTCAGGATCTAGTGAGTGTACGCTCATGGGGGTTCAAGTCCCTTCTGCCGCACCATCAAAAAACCCCTGATAATATCGGGGGCTTTTATTTTCTTGTCTGGGAGGTACCCACTTAATCATTAGTATTTCCTTCGTATTGTTAATAGAGGTTTATCTAAGGGCTTTCCCGAAAAAAAGATAGGAGTTATAAAACATGAGGAGGAAAAAGAAGTGCTGTTGACTGAATTGCGTGGAAAGCGGCTGATGGTGATGGTATTGGCCCTGGCCTTGTTGGTACTGGCTGCCGGATGCGGAGGAGGGACCAAGGAGACGGGAAGCCGGCCGCAAACAGCAGATGAAGCAGATGTGGATATTGCGAGTCTGCTGGCCAAAGGACAGGAACTGCCGGGGCTGATCTATGATGCGGTAACCAACGTAAACGGAGAGGAGGCCTTCACCGTCAAGTTTGCCGTCAAGGTACCGAATATGAGGGTTGAGATGGATGCCCCTGAAATTGGGACCAAGATGGTATGCATCATCAACACCAGCGATGGGGTGGTATATACCTTGTCGCCTGATCAGCAAACGGCTACCAAAATGCCCCTGGCACAGTTTGAGGTTGATACCGCCACCCCTCAGGATTACTCGCAGATTATGGATCCTGACTCCATGAAGTACATAAAAACAGAAACCCTTGATGGCAAAGTCTGTCTGGTATACGAGATTACCGAACAGGATTCATCAGGAAAGGTTTGGCTGTGGAAGGATTATGGGATTCCCCTGCGGGTTGAGGTTACTCAGGAAGGGGAACAGGTAGTGACTGAATTCAAGAATGTCCAGGTGACTGAGGTGGATGATTCTCTGTTCGAGCTGCCGGGAGAGGTTATGGACCTCGAGGATTTTGATTTCTCCCAGTTTGTCCCGTAAAACATCAAGACCCACAGGCGTGGGCCGGTGAGGATATCGGCCATATCTGGATAGCTTTGATTATTTCTTGTTGAATAGGGACAGGTTCCGGCAAATTGGGAGCCTGTCCCTATTTACAGCCCACAGTTTTTGCTTTCCCTTATCTCCGCCCTGTTAGAGGGCAGGCCGTCCCGCCAGGCCAACAACTCCGGTGGTTATAATGTTATTTTCCTGGGAATATCCATGTTCTGAATTATACAAAAAGCAACACGTAACATTACATTTATGGTATAAGTAGGATAGAAAAGGAGGGGTGAATTGATGAAAGATAACTGGCTGGAGAAACTAAGTCATACGTTGGTCGAGTACGATTCCGGAGTTGACATGATCGCCCACGGGACGTTTAAAGGCAAAGAATACCGGGTGCAGAAGTTTTTTAAGGGATACCGGGCTTCCGACACCAACAAGATGTTGGAAGAGATGAAAAGGATGCTCTGGTCAATCATCGAGGAGGATTATTCCACCATAGAGGTACCTTTTAAGGATGTCATTGAGGCATTGAAAGAGATTGAAAAACATGGTGGAATCGATGTTCGATATGACCGGTTGGCCGTCTATTACGGGGATGGCGAGAAGGCTCAGACCATGTACAAACACCTGGTTAACATGGGTTACCTGCGCAAAAGCAGTGATCTGGGGGATCTTATCATAAAGGCCAGCCTGACTCCTGAGGCTCGCGCATTGTTGGAGGGAATTGAGTAGTAAGAACCTTAACATGCTATTGCTGTCTCTTGTGCTTTGTTTTGTCACGGTGGTGGGTATTCTCGTAGGGAACGGGTACATACAGCACCGAAGGTCGACGCGGCGAGGTTTGAGGAAACAGTTCCATCAGAAGGTTTATCTCGTCGGGGATTTTACAACTGACGGGAATGCCCAGTTGTTTTATCATTTCACAGGTGAGAGGGTAATCGTGGGTCCAGTTGCCGGAGGTTAGCAGCATGGCTATTTCATGTGCTCTCTCCTCGGGCATCCGATCGCTGACGAGTTCCTTTACAAAGCTCTGGATCTGGTTAACAGCTTTTTCGGCAATGTCAGCCAGTATCAGGGTTTTGTCGTTCAGTTCGTGAATGTGCTTGGCTTTGACCGTTTGCAGGATGGAAACGGCAGGATACTGGCCAATTTGAGGGTCAACCGGACCCATTACCGCATTTTCGTCCATTACTATTTCATCAGCTGCCAGGGCGATCATAGTCCCACCTGACATCGCGTAGTGGGGAACAAAAACGGTGACCCTGGCTGGGTGGCGTTTGAGGGCCAGGGCAATCTGTTCGGCGGCCAGAGCCATTCCTCCCGGGGTGTGAAGTATAATGTCAATCGGCATGTTATCAGGAGTGTAACGGATTGCCCGAAGTATTTGCTCAGAATCCTCTATATTGATGTAACGACTGATGGGCAGACCCATGAGGCTGAACATCTCCTGGCGGTGTATCAGGGTAATGACTCTGCTTTTCCTCTGATTTTCCAGCTTTTCTATCATCTTGAGACGATGGGACTGAAGCATGTAATGTTGGGCAAAAGGAACCAGAAAGACGAGCGCCAGGATAACAAAGACAACATCAAAAAGAGAGAACTCCAATTTCTCACCTCTCATTTCGCTAAGTATTAACATCCCCTGGCAGTGTGAGTTTATTCAGATATGAGACCGCATGGGACGGTGAAAAACTGGATTTGTCGGGTATCATCATGTGCATGTTCAGGATATTGGCGGCTCACAGCGCCGCTTGGCTCCCCAACCCCGCCCGGCAGTGAGGGGTTGGGCAAAAAAAAGGGTCCCCTGCAGGTCCCTTTTTTTGCCGAATGTCGGCCGAAATTATGTAAGTAAACGTTAAAACTCTGTTATCTTCTATTCTTCCTGTGGGAAGAGTTTAATCACCGTCGATTCACTCACCTGACGATCTGATAGGTTATGGTGACTGTACCGCGGACGGTTATATCTCCCGGTTGGATGGGGACAGCTTCTCCGCTGGCCGTGACGGAATCGAACGTCCTTAAGGGGTAGATCTCGGTAGTGGGGGAGCTTTCTCTCACACTTATTACCGCTCCTATCTTTATTCCCAAGGCTCGGGCAATCGCGTTGGCTTTTTTGTTGGCGTTGATGCAGGCCTGGCTCAATGCCATAGCTTGCACGGAATTGTTGTCATGGAGAAAATATGATATATTTTGTACTTCGTTGGCTCCTGCCCTCAAGGCGGTGTCGATGATAGAGCCGGCACGCTGCGGGTCATCCAGAGTTACTGTGATCTGATTGCGTACCTGGTAACCTATTATCTCCGGGGGCTGCTCATCTCCGCTGCGTCCATATGAATACTGGGGCCAGACATTGAAACGCGAAGTTTCAATCTGGGAGCGCTGCAAGCCCTGCTTCAGTAAGTCGGTGACAACCTGATTCACAGTGCGAGAATTCTGCTCCTGCAGCTGTTCCAGGTTTTTACCCGAGGATACTACCGCCAGGGTTATTTTTGCCCGGTCAGGTTGGATATCCACCTGGCCGGTACCAGTTACTACCAGTATAGGGCCTTGGACGTTGTTGAGTTCGGCGGCAAATGCCGGGTATATGCCCCAGGTAACCAGCAATCCGGCCAGCAGAAATACGAATACTGTGGGGAAGTGTTTTAGTAAAGCCATCTTTCTCATGTAAAAACCTCCTTTTTCATTTTACGGAATTGGCTACCCGGACCAATTCGTCAGGTGACAGGCTGCCGGTCAACTCGAACTGGTAAAGATGACCATCATGTTCGGTGGTCCATCGGATGACCGTCGGGTCGGAATGAGCCGCGGCATCCGACTGCAGGTCATATTTCGCGAGCGGGTAGTACCCTTCCTCGGTATCTCTGTTAGCTGTTGTACCATTGGCAGATCCCCCTGCCTTTGCCTCCTGCATGGTCCGGAGACAGATGTATCCTGCCTGATCGTTCTCATAGTAAATGGTGATATTGTTTTCCGCATCGCTTTCTACTCTGACGAGCCGATAATCGTCGGGGATATATGATGGACGGAAAACCACCACTTGTTCACCGGCTCTGTCCACGGCAGACGGTGTGTCGAATAACGACAGGTCACCTCTGCCTATCTCAAACGAAGGAACACGTTCTTTATATTCTTTTTCCGCCAGGATCCGTAACGGTTCGGATGCTGTTTTCTGCTCCTGCTGCGGCATTTTTCCAGCGAACATAGGGGCGTTCTGTTGTTCGGATTCCATTAGCTGCGGCGCCGTGTTCAGAGGCTGAACTGAATTCTTGAAGGAATCGGGAGCCACCAGCAGGGCTATTATTACCACCGCAACCGTTCCCATTGCCCACCAACCACGGCTGCCTATCTGAGACCCTATGGTTATTCTCCCGGGTGGTGCGGGGATGGCCTGGTCTTGAGCTACTGCGGCCAGGACCCGCTGAACGAAGTCCGGCGACATCTCTGGAATATCTTCATCATACACCAGGGCTTCACGTTCCCGGGCTGTAAATTCAGCCTTTCTCCTGCATTCCGGGCACTCCTGCAGATGCTCTTCCAGTTCCTGGAGCATCTGCGGCGGAATATCCCGCAGGTCGCAATAAGCGAATAATAAATCATCTACCTGCTTGCACTTCATATTCAAACCTCCCTTCAGCCATTCTACCGAGCAGAATGCGGCGCAGGTTTTTGTGAGCCCGGTGCATTCTGACCTCTACATTTTCCCTGGTAATACCCAGGGTCTCAGCAATTTCTGAGTTGGTTAAGTCCAACTGATAACGCAGGACAATCATGGCCCGATAGTTCTCAGGCATCTCCAGGACTGCTCGAAAAACTTCTCTCTGCAGCTCCTGAATCTCCACATTCTTGTCCGGGCTGACAGCGCGGACGTTATCAAA
>Ga0209537_1000770_pt1 | contig 38415 bp, 32 predicted proteins | sample BioPla4DNA1_FD_187698 | JGI IMG/M metagenome (GOLD analysis project Ga0209537, IMG submission 187698) | Biogas fermentation microbial communities from Germany - Plant 4 DNA1 (SPAdes) (version 2) | ecosystem: Engineered > Bioreactor > Anaerobic > Digestate | place: Bielefeld, North...
GAACAACTAACTTTATTTTAGGGGGGCTTACTTTTAAAAAAAGCAAATTTTTAAAAAATATCTTATTAATAATCAATGTATTAGATTTTATTATTATCTATTTTTTATTTTTATCGGACAACAATGAGATAAAATAATAACTATAACTAAATTAACTTTTTTCATAATTTTTTTTCAAAGATAAAAAAATATCAGAATAAAAAATTCTGCTTTTTTAAGATATTTTAACAAAAACTAAATCAACTAGAATGAAAATCTAACTCCAATATTAAGTCCTATGCTGCTATAAGGGAAATAAAATTTTAGTTCTTTCATAGGCTCTGCTGATGATGGAGGATTATCATAATCATAAGTAATATCATCTACAAAGTCAATTTCTTTGTCATCTGTTGTCAATCCTGGCAACTGATCTGTTCCATTAATGGTATATTCAGTCATTACACCTTTTTTAGGAGCATAGCTCATACCTACTAAATTTAATTCTCCATAAACAGATATTAAATCTGATATGTGATACATAAGTCCAAGAGCTGATGAAATACCAAAAGCCATTCCTCCATCCATTTTCCACTTTACTACTTCTTTATCCTGTAATTGATTATTTTCATATTCCTCATACAAATAATTTAAAGTAATAGAGCCAAAGCCTAATATCACACCAAATTTAGCATAAGGGTCTAGCTTGTCAAAACCACTAGCTATTATTATGGATGGATTTACTCTAAACATCTGACTTTTTAAAGAAATTTTTCCAAAGTCATAATAATTATTGTTAAAATAAGTATAATTATATTTATATTCTCCAGTAGTTTCATCTCCTAATAAATATGAACATTGCAAATCTATACCGATATTACCATTAAACATGTAGCCAATATTTAGTCCAAAATTTAGCCCCTTGCCCAATGAGGTTTTCACATTTTCTATTTTTTGGATATTATCTGTGCTTTCATAATTTATTAATAATGTTTGATTAGCTATATTTAATAATGTTTGATTAGCTATTCCTAGATTGTAGCCACCACCCACATTAATATAAAATTGAGAATAAGCAGCTATGCTAAATAAATTAATGAACATTAATAAAACTACTTTTTTTGCAATTAAATTTACTTTTTTCATATTTTTATGTATTTAATTGGTTTGTGTTGCAAAATTAAACAAATTTATTTAATGAATTATCTTTTATTTTTTAATTTTTAATTTTATAAGTAATATTTTTTTCTCGCAATCATAAATTATTGTTGAAACAACTATTACTATCGTCGTTTCTTAATTTTTCTCATACTAGGTTATCCCCCACAATTTTTTTATCTCTATTATGTCATCATTAGATAGATCGTGAAGTTCGTAATTTTTTTTATCAATTTCATTTTCCATGCTTTTGATTAAGTTTCTGTAATTATCTATCTGGTTAGGTAGTTGATAATTCTCGAGAGTTCGGCTTGCTTTTGAAATTCATTAAAAATTTATATTATAATTTTGCAATAAATTAAAAATTAGGAGAGATGCCAGAGCGGTCGAATGGGACGGTCTCGAAAACCGTTGTCCGTTTAATGCGGACCGAGGGTTCGAATCCCTCTCTCTCCGCAGAACCTACTATACAAAATGGACAGTAAGCCGACAAAAACCTACTAATCAGCGATTAGTAGCAGGAAACCAGCTTCGCGTTTATTTGCAATCCTTACTAACATCAACATTACAGGAACTTCGACCAGCACTCCCACCACCGTAGCCAATGCAGCCCCAGATTGTAAACCAAAAAGAGAAATAGCCACAGCAACCGCCAATTCAAAGAAATTACTTGCACTAATCATTGCGGCAGGTGCGGCAATATTATGGGGTAATTTCCACCATTTCGCCCAACCGTAAGCAACGAAGAATATCAAAACCGTTTGCAACACAAGCGGAACAGCAATCAATAAGATATGCAAAGGATTGTTTAGTATCGTTTCTCCCTGAAATGAAAATAGGATAATAAGTGTTAATAGCAACCCACCTATCGTGTAATTATCAAATTTCTTAATAAATACATTATTAAAGTATTCCACTCCCTTGCGGCGAATAACCATGATGCGGGTAATAACACCAGCAGTAAGTGGTATCACAACAAACAGCCCCACAGACAACAAAAGTGTGTCCCACGGGATAGATACGCCGCCAACTCCCAATAGGAAAGCAACGATAGGGGCGTACGCTACCAATATGATTAAATCGTTCACTGCCACTTGTACCAGTGTATAAGCGGCATCACCATTGGTAAGGTAACTCCACACAAACACCATAGCTGTACATGGCGCAGCCCCCAATAATACCGCTCCGGCTAAATATTCCTCGGCTAACCCAGCAGGTATAAAGTTTTTGAAAATCACATAGAAGAATAAATAAGCTATTGCGAACATGGTAAACGGCTTTATCAGCCAATTTGTAACACAAGTAACTATTATTCCTTTAGGACGCTTGCCTACATTTTTAACACTTTGGAAATCCACTTTTAGCATCATCGGGTAAATCATTAACCAAATCAGGATAGCCACAGGTATAGACACATTGGCATATTCAAATTTGCTTAATGTTTGCGGAATTGCCGGAAGCCATTGCCCCACGGCAATTCCAATAATGATGCACAAGGCAACCCAGATAGTCAAGTATTTTTCAAAAAATCCAATTCCTTGTTTCTTTTCCATAACAACAACTATTTAGTTAAATTGTGTTTATAATTCGATCTGGTAAAATCATGAAAATAAGCTTTTAATTCATCTTGTAATAGATGAATTTCCATTGTCATTATACTTTAAAATTAATATAATAATCATAATTCTACGAATTACGAACAATTATTCTCCAAAAAAGGTGCTGTTATTCACAGCACGATGTATCTTTGCATTTGCAATCTCCAAAAAAAGTAGCAAATAACTTTCGGGCAAGTTCCCAGTTTTGTCGGTTTATACAATAGCGGACTTTTGGCGTTTCTATTTCTCCCTGAATTAAACCAGCTTCTTTCAGTTCTTTCAAATGCTGCGAAACGGTTGCTTTAGCGATAGGCAATTCTGCGTTAATTTCACCAAAGAAACAACTATCTTGTTTTGCCAAAAAATCAAGAATAGCAATCCGTGCCGGATGCCCCATTGCTTTAGCAAAACGAGCAATCTGTTCTTGCTCTGTTGAGTACTGTTTCTCGTTCACTTCAATTCTCCTTTCTTATTTATTGTTCGCAAAATTACGAACAATATTTTTAATTGCAAAATTTTTCTACATATTTTTTTTGATTAGGTTAAACATTGGTATTCAGACATTTGCACAATTCAAAAATATGTGGTATTTTTGCACAAGTGATATAGGTAGACAAAAAGTAGATAAAGTTAGACAAATAAGCCTGAAAAATCGCTAATATTTCATTAACTATTTGAAATTCATAATAAATTTATATTATAATTTTGCAAAAAATTAGGAATTAGGAGAGATGCCAGAGTGGTAGAATGGGACGGTCACGAAAACCATTGTCCGTTTCACGGAACGAGGGGTCGAATTCATCTCTCTTTGCAGAGCTTTTTATTAATCATAATTATATGAAACATTTAAAATTATTTTTTATATTTTTTGTTTACTTACTTTCACTAAATACTATTATTAATGCTAATAATTCAGATACTATCAAAAAAATTTTTTATTTCAAATTATTTTCTAATATAGATCCGTCAGCTAGTAGAATAGTAAATAAAGCAATGAACGAAGCCAAAGATGTAAATGCAGATCTCATCATTGTGCATTTGAATACCTATGGAGGAACATTGGTAGATGCAGACAGCATACGCACTAATTTTTTACACTCGCAAATACCTATCTGGGTACTTGTAGATAATAATGCAGCCTCTGCGGGTGCACTGATTTCTATAGCAGCAAACAAAATATTCATGGTGCCAGGCTCTACTATTGGTGCTGCCACAGTGGTAGATCAAACTTCGCAAGCCCTACCAGACAAATATCAAAGCTATATGCGAGCTATGATGCGTAGCACAGCTATAGCTCGTGGTAGAGATCCTAAAATAGCAGAGGCAATGGTAGATCCAGATATATATATTCCAGGCATCATAGATTCTGGCAAAGTACTCACTTTCACAGCTCAAGAAGCTCTCAAAAATGGCTTTTGTGATGAGATAGTACAAGATTTTGATGATTTGATAGCTAAAAATAATTTACAAAATGCACAAATCATTAAAATGCGAATCACTTGGTTAGACAAATTAATTAATTTTTTTCTAAATCCCCTTGTGAGTGGTATATTAATTATGCTCATTATAGCAGGTATATTTTTCGAATTGCAATCACCAGGTATAGGATTTCCTCTTATACTAGCGATAATTTCTGCTGTTTTATATTTTGTACCATATTATATAGAAGGTTTAGCAGCTAATTGGGAAATCATAATTTTTATTATTGGCATAATTTTACTTTTAGTAGAATTGTTTGCTATTCCTGGTTTTGGAGTTGCAGGTATTAGTGGGATAATATTGATATTGGCAGGGCTAATACTTAGTTTAGTAGATAATAAAGGATTTCATTTCCCCGAGCATGCTTTAGAGCAATTAGGGATAGCATTTGCTACAGTGACCGTAGCTGTCTTTGTAAGTTTAACTGCAAGTATACTATTATCTAAAAGATTATTTACACATTCTGTTTTTGGTCAAAATCTATCTCTCACTACTGAGATGAAAAGTGAAAATGGATATATTGGTAGTGATTTACTTTTTAAAAATTTAATTGGTCAAACTGCCACTACCTATACAGTACTAAGACCTTCAGGCAAAATAATTATCAATGATGACGTTTATGATGCAGTATCATTATACTCGTATATAGATAAAGGCAAAAAAGTAAAAATTGTAGATTTTCAAAATAATCAATTAATAGTAGAACCTTATGATGAATTATAATGATTTAAAAGATAGGATAGAAATTTATCTAGGAGACATAACCAAATTGAATGTAGATGCTATAGTGAATGCAGCAAACACAACCCTGCTAGGAGGTGGAGGTGTAGATGGTGCCATCCATAGGGCTGCTGGTCCAGAGCTTAAAGAATATTGTAAAACTCTCGGCGGTTGTGAAACTGGCAAAGCAAAAATAACTCCAGGGTTTCGATTACCAGCTAAATATATTATTCACACTGTAGGTCCTATTTGGCATGGTGGTAATCATGGAGAAGATGAGTTATTAAAAAGTGCTTATTGGCATTCACTAAATCTCTGCAAAGAACATAATATAAAAACTGTGGCTTTTCCTAACATTAGTACTGGCGTTTATGGATATCCTCTGGAAAGTGCAGCAGACATAGTATGGCAAACTGTATTAGAATGGCTTTCTAAAGAATCATTGCCTGAGAAAGTAATTTTTGCAATATTCTCAGAAGATAATTACCAAATTTATAAAAAATACTATGAAAAATACTTCGGATAAACCTATATTTGATGATGTGGCTCAATATTATGATGGATGGTTTTTCACTGAAAATGGTAAAATTGTTTATCAGTTAGAATTAGATGCTCTGCTGCATGCTTTAAAATTAGAGAAAGATTGTCGCATTTTAGACATTGGAGTAGGCACAGGCATATTTTCGATAAATTTAGTAAAGAGAGGAGCTACGGTAGTAGGTATAGATCCATCTGAGGAGATGCTTTCATTAGCTAAGCAAAGAGGAATTAATGAAGTAGTAAAAGCTAGCGGCGAAGAATTACCATTTGCAGATAATCAATTTGATATAGTTTTAGCTTTTACTTCATTAGAATTCTCTTCTAATCCCAAACGTTTCATATCTGAGATGCATAGAGTATGTAAGCCGCAAGGACAAATAGTTGTAGCAGTTTTGACTAAATGGTCTTTATATGGCATTGCTAGATCTATAAGTAAAAATTTTAAAAAAAGTATTTTCAAAAAAGCAAAATTTTATACTTATTCATCACTAAAAAAATTATTGATGCCCTATGTCAATAATATCGATTATATAAGCACAGTATACATAAATCCTAATCCTCCAAAATTTATTTTGAAAAATGCTGAAAAAATAGAAAAATGTGGCCAAAAATATTTTAGTAAGCACGGAGCATTATTAATAATGTGGGGCGACAAAAAATAGAAAAAACTAAAGGAAAATTTTTTTAAAAAATAGCATTAATAAAATGCAAAAATATAGCAGGTTTAACTAAAGTCAAATACAAAATTCCAAACAAACTACCATATAAATGCACATCATGAGCAATATTGTCTTTACTGCGTTTAGATTGATAATAAGAAAATATTAGATAAAAGATTCCAAATACCCATGCTGGTATGCCAATAGGAATAGGAAAAATTATTAATTTCTCAGTAGGATAAAGAAGAATAAAAGCAAACACAATGGCAGAAATAGCACCAGAAGCCCCTAATGCCATATATCGAGGATTATTTTTGTTTTTAAAATATGGAATCAAAGAAGAGAATATCATACCGCCGAAATATAATATAACAAAATGTAATTTGTCATTTACAAAAATCATAGATAGAGATTTCTCAATAGCAATACCAAAAATATATAATACCCACATATTAATTAGTAAATGTAATACGCCTCCATGAATAAATCCAGCAGTAATGAACCTAAACCATTCATTATTATGGTAAATTCTATAAGGATAAAATAAAAAAGTATCCATTAGATTTCTATTAAAAAAAGCTATTATAGAAATTATTATCGTGATTATTAATATTTTAGTTGTTATCATAAAATTATAATTATTAATAATTTGCAAAATTAATAAGAAAATAACTAACAACTTTTATAAAACTAGTAATCATCTAACTGCAATAAATTTCCATTTATTATAAAATATTAATATTTTTGTAAAAATAATTTATGATGAAAAAGATTTTAATTTTAACTTTAATGAGCATATTTTTATTCTCATGTGAACAAATAGAAAAAGGGCTAAAACAACAAAACATAGTTACAGAAGCAGAAGCGATAAATGGGTTAAAAGAGGCATTGTCTGTAGGTACTAATAATGCTGTAAACTATTTAAAACAACCAGGTACTTTTTATAATAATCCATCACTGAGAATTCCTTTTCCACCAGAGATAAATTACGTAGCAGAAAAACTAAACCAAATAGGATTAAGCTCACTAGTAGATAAATTTATAAAAACTATAAATGAAGCTGCTGAAAAATCTATGGAAAAAGCCTTACCAATTTTTACACAAGCTATTAAAGAAATGACTATTAGCGATGCAAAAAATATTATCAAAGGTGGCAATAATGCTGCTACACAATATTTCCAATCTAAAACTTCGCAATCATTATTTCAAGCTTTTATACCTATAATTAAAGAAACCCTTGGACAAGTGCAAGCTACAAAATATTGGACAGAAATTACAACTAAATATAATGCATTACCTGGAGTGCAACCAGTAAACACGGACTTATCTGCATATGTTACCGAGCAAGCAATAAACAGACTATTTACAAAAATAGCAGAAGAAGAAACTAAAATACGCACCGATATAAATGCAAGAACTAGCGATATCCTTAAAAAAGTATTCGATTCTAATGCTATCATTCTATGAAAAAATATTTTTTAATCCTTATATTTATCCTGTCCATAATTTCATCTTCGTGCATAAAAATCGAAGAGTATATTTCTATTAATAAAGACGGCATAGGATATTATAAAATAAAACTAGATCTTTCTAATATTGCTATGTTCAGCCAAGTAATGAACTCACCTTCAGATAAAATAGCTGACAAAATTCAATATTATGTAGATAACATAAGAGCTATCAAAGGCATTAGTAATGTTAATTTTGCACATTCTGAAAAATTCATTGAAATCTCATTTAATTTCGAAAATACTAAAGCTTTTAAACGTGTTTTAAAAACAATAACAGATAATAAATTTAATATATTAATTCCAAATTATATTAAGCTTTCGGATAATAAAATAGTGAAAAAAGATATTTCTCCCTATGTAAAAAGATTTATAGAATACACAGGAAAATTGCAAAACAACTATAATTTGACTATTAATGACTATACCTTAGGATTAGTAAATTTCAATACATATATTGTTACACCTAGTGAGATTAAAAAAGTATCACACCCATTAGCAAATAAATCAAAAGATAATGAAGTAGTGCTAAAAACTAATTTAAGAGATTTAAAATATGGGTTTGATAATAAAATAAAAGTAAAATTTTAATGACATCAAAATGATAAAGGTGTGAGTAGACAAATTAACATTTGTATGTTATAGTTTAAATATTTTATAATATTAATAAAATATATTAATTTTGCCAAAAATTTTATAATTATGAAAGAATTACTTGAAAACATTGATAAATACTTGGCTTTACCCAAGGATCACAAGCGTGATTTCCTGGATGAGCTATATCAATATCTCGTCAATAGCAATGCTACAGCAGTAGATTATCAAAAAGTAAAAATTCAATCTACCGCAGCCATCTGTCCAGACTGCAAAAGTGAAAATGTCATAAAAGCGGGCAAAAGAAACGGCATACAAGTTTATAAATGTAAAACCTGTGGTTATCAATTTCGTGAGACTGCTCGCACCTTTGTCTATCGCATGCGAAAATATCCATTAATGCTCGACTATATGAGATGTATGCTCGAAGGTAAAAGTCTGCGTGCGTGTGCTGATGAGGTTGGCATTTGTCTGAAAACAAGCTTCGAATGGCGACACAAAATATTAGCTGCTATTAGAGCGTTAGAAGGTGGTATAAGCTTCTCAGGAATTGTAGAAGCTGATGAACTGCTAATGAACTATTCAGAAAAAGGTAGAAAATTCAAAAACAAAGAAGAATATATGCGAGCTAAAAAGAAAAAGCATCACAAGGTAGCAGTATTAGTCGTAACCGACAGAGAAGGTAATTTACTTTTCAAACAAGTTGGAGAGAAAAAAGTAAAAAATGAGCAATTAAGAGAAGAGCTGAAGAATAGATTATCAAAGAGCAATCTGATATGTGTAAAGCCAAAGAAAGAATTCAGAAAAGCTGTGAAGAGTTTACAAAGTAAAAAGGTCATAGTAAACAAAAAACAGATTAAACGCGGGATATATAGTGTAAAGATAGTAGAGAGCAAAATAAGTGATTTCAAGACATGGTTGAGTAGATTTCACGGAGTGGCTACGAAGTACTTACAAAGCTACCTTATGTGGTTTGTGATAGTTAATAAGTACTTAAAAGAGTTGATAGATCCTGACATTGGCAGACTATTAAACTTGTCATCCCACGATAGATGGGCGTGGGATAAGTATAGAGAGATAGTTAGTCAAATATATTATTAACATACTGTAAAGTATAACAAAAATTTGTAATACTTTACCCTCTTTCAATTCCTTTTTCAATTATACTTTAAACATCAATTCTATGACATATCCACCGATTTCATAATAATTAATAATATAAAAACTATGGAATAATCCCATGAGTCCTCTTTAAATTTACTTTTAATAATAGTTTTAATTTTTTTATACATAATATTATTTTTTTTCAATATCTTTTTTTGATGTAAATTTGTAACAAAAAAAATGGAAAAGAAAGTTTTTGTTATTACAATTTTATCTTTATTTGCAATTTATACTTGTAATGCGCAAAATGACAGCTCACGCTCAAAAAATGATAAAAAAAATAGTAAGTCAGTTACGAATGCACCTCTTCAGTTTAACACATTCAAAGATACTGTTAGTTATTTGATAGGAACTGATTTAGCAAAAAATTTTATAAATAATCAACTCGATATTGATATAAATTATTTAAAAGCAGGATATGAAGATGTTTTGAATAATGTTGATACAATTTTTACTGATCAGGAGTTCCAATCTGTTATGCAAAAATTACAAAAAATTGCTATGGAAAAATCAGAAGCTAAAAGATTAGAAGAAGCTAAACTTAATAAAGAAGTCGGTCAAAAATTTTTAGAGTCTAATAAAAATAATCCTGGAGTTTATCAAACACCATCAGGGCTACAATATAAAGTTATTAAAATGGGCGAAGGTCCTAAACCTACTAGTACAGATAAAGTAAAGGTTCATTATGAAGGGAAACTTATCAATGGAAAAGTATTTGATAGTAGCTATGAAAGAGGTGAACCTATAGAATTTGGACTAAATCAAGTCATCCCTGGATGGGCAGAAGGTCTTACTTTAATGCCAGTAGGTTCTGTTTTTGAATTATATATCCCATCAGATCTGGCTTATGGAGATAGACCTATTGGTGAAATACCTGCTGGCTCTACTCTTATTTTTAAAGTTGAATTATTAGAAATTGTGAAATAATTTCTAATAATACGAGATTAAAATCCATTTTTAATATTGAATTTTTTAGTATTGTAGGTTATTTCTTTAATCTTTTAATGACAAAATTATGTTTGATTTATCATTTTCCACTATTAGAAGTAGTACAAAAAATTATGTTTGGTTATGCACAAGCATTGATGATTTGCCTAATAAACTAGAAGATAGAGATTTGGCTATTATTAATAAAGAAATTAAGAAAAATAAAAACATAATTTTACTGAATAGAGGCACTCATTTAGAAATAATAGTAATCATAGAGCCACATGATAAAGAAGAGATGAGAAGAGTAGGAGCAGAAGTAGCTAAGATCTCTCTTGATGAAAATTTATCTGAATTAGCGATATTATGTAGTGAAGATGCTCTGGAATTTCTTTATGAATTCGTAGAAGGTATTTTACTTAATAGCTATAGTTTTAATCAATATAAATCGTTTGCTAAAAAAGAAAATAATATAAAATATATTTTGCAAGTACCTGTAAAATATGAAGCTTATTTTATGGAATTATACCAGCTAGTAAAAGCTGTTTTCTGGGTAAGAGATATGGTTAATAAAGCACCATCAGATCTATATTCTTCTATTTTTGTTCAAGAAATTATTAATTTATTTCAAGATATCCCTATAAATATTGAGGTATTAGAGAAAAAACAAATAGAAAGTATGAAAATGGGTGGATTACTAGGTGTAAACAGAGGAAGTACTACTCCACCATATTTTTTGATAATTCATTATAATGACGAATTAGCTCAAAATTCTAATCCTTATATTTTTATTGGCAAAGGAATCACTTTTGATACAGGTGGTATTTCTCTAAAGCCAGCAAAAAATATGGATGAAATGAAATCTGATATGGCTGGAGGTGCAGTAGTAGCAGGTTTATTATATGCATTAGCTGCTAATCATATTCCTATTAATGCTATTGGCTTAATACCTATTACTGATAATATGCCTGGTCCTAATTCTTTGTTACCTGGTGATATAATTACTATGATGAATGGCAAAACAGTTGAAGTAATAAATACAGATGCTGAAGGTAGGTTGATTTTAGCAGATGCTTTATGTTTCGCACAAAAATATGATCCTTCCTTAGTTGTTTCTATTTCCACTCTGACTGGTGCTGCTCATAAAGCACTAGGGCACTATGTGATGGCTGCTATGCAATCTAGAGCAACAGTTTTATTAAAAACTTTAGAAAAGATTTCCATAGATACTAACGAGAGACTTGTAGAATTTCCTTTATGGGATGACTACTTCGATTATATTAAAAGTGATATTGCTGATATTAAAAATGCAGGTGGTGATTATGCTGGTGCTATAACTGCTGGTAAATTTTTAGAATTTTTTTCTAATTTCCCTTTTATTCATATAGATATTGGTGGTCCAGCATATCTGACGCATCATTGGGGTTATTGGCCTAAAGGTGGCACAGGTGTCGGTGTGCGATTATTATATAATTATTTGAAAACATTACTTTATCTACCTGAGCTAAAGGATAGCCTCCCTCAGAAAAAAAAGATAAAAAAATAAATGATTTATTCTTCTCTTTAATTACATATCAAATTATTTAAACGCCTAACTCGATTTTATAATATAGTATTTAATATTTGATTTTTTCCTCTTTTAGTTCTTATTCCTTAATAATTTTACCTGTTCTTATTATAGATTTGTCATTATATAGAGTAAACAAATAAGTGCCTGACGACAAGTTACTTAAATTCAAACTTATATTTTTTTCATAATCTAAGTCTTTTTCTAGTACTTTTTTACCATCTAAAGACAGAATTACTATTTTATTAATTGGCTCGTTTGATTCGAAAATAATATTATCAATTACAGGATTGGGGAAATATTTAATATTAGAACATACATTGTCATTAATATTTAAAGAAGGATCTACATCAACCCAATAAACATTTGTGGGTTGTAAAAGAGGATCAAGTTCTACAGAAGCTAATGGATAAAGTAAATTTTTCATAACAAATTCAACACTATTACTCTGAGATGTATCTCCCATAATAGGTGTCCAAACCGTTGCCATTAATTTAGCATTTATTGTCGTAGTATCTTTTCTAGATACAGCAACTTTAAGTACTTGAAAATTACCATTAGATAATGCAAGTGTCCCCCAACCTACTACTTCTTTTTTAACGTAACTTTTTATATCTATTGCAGCACTATCTATATAAATACTATTGATAGTGGTATCTATAAATATTTTAGTACTACTTCGAGGATAGCTTTCTACTATTGAACCCATCGTGAAAGGGAATGTATAAACTAACTCTGGAGATGAATTTTTAACATATAATATTGTATTGAATTGGTCTACAGGAAAAACACTCCCTATTATAGATAGATTATTCGTATTTTTTGAGATTATAGTATAATAATAATCATTTAATGAAACTGCGTAGTTACCATTAGGAAACTGATTAGCAAAAGGTAAAGAATTTAAATTTACTATATCTAAAGTCGATGATCCTTCAGATATTAAATCAGATAAATCCCATGTCTGATTAGCTCCATTTGCAGAAATATCTAATCCACTTATTGATGTGTAATTCTCAACAGTCGATAATGGTATAGGTGGCTGATCATCATATGTAATAGTTATCTGAGCTTGTAAAAAACTCAATGATAATATTAATATGGCAAATAAAATTGTTTTTTGTGTATTCATAATAAAATTAATTTGGATATTTTATACAAAATTAAATTAAAATTTTTTTAAATAAAAAAATTTTTTAATTTTACTTACCAACATAAAAAAATTTAAAATTATGAGAAAGTTTTTATTATTTATTTCGATTTTATTATCCACAATGATCATTTATGGGCAAACGCCTATAGTAGATGAGAATGTGGATACATACACTGCTGGAGGTTATTTTGTACAGCAGGCAGGCGCACCATGGACTACTTGGAGTAATGATCCTGGAACTATTGAAATTGAAGATGCTATGGTTTCTACAAATCAAGCATCATCAGCACCTAATTCTGTTTATATTCAAACAAATAATGATTTAGTTCTACAATTAAGTGATTATACTACAGGACGATATGCTATTTCATTCAAAATTTTTGTTGAAAGTGGTAAACTCGGTTATTTTAACATTTTGAATAATTTTGCTGGAACAAATAGTGTGTGGGCTATGCAAGCATATTTTAAAACTAATGGATATATGGTCGTAGACGCAGGTGCAGCTTCTGCTGATAGCATTGCATATACTCAAAATGAATGGCATCAAGTTTTAATTATTGTAGATTTAGATGATGATATTGCTACTATAGAATTTGATGGACAATTTATGCATATGTGGAAATTTAGTAGTGGAACTTTTGGTGATGGTACTTTGAAAAAATTAGATGCAGTAAACTTCTTTGGTTGGTCAGAAACCCCATCACAAGCAGGTTACTATATAGATGATATTTTAGTAGAAGAAGTAACAGCTCCAGATTCTCCATCATCATTAACTGCAACATTACAAAATCAATTTGATGTTCACCTAACTTGGGATGCCCCTTCTACAACACCTACTAAATACTTTTTGATGCGTAATAATCAATTAATTGATGAAATAGATGCTACTGCTACTAGCTATACTGATTTTCATGTATATCCTCAAACCTTAACTTATAAATTATTTAGTTATTTTACATCACAGGGCGTATCTTCACCAGCTTCTGTTGATATCACAATTCCTGGTGGTGTAGATAGAAATTTAGTTCTATTCGAAATAGCTACTGCTACTGATTGTCCATATTGTCCAAGTGCAGCCAGAGGTGTAGATGGATTAATTACTAACAATGCTCAAGTGGCAGTGATTAATTATCACGCAGGTGATAGCTATGCCACTACTGATGGCAATGCACGTCTTTCTTATTATACATCATCAATAGGTACACCGACTACTTGGGTAGATGGTGTTTATAGTTTAGAAGGTGGTCTCAGTGGTACTGGTAGTTTATATACTTCTTATAATACTGTTTATCAAATGAGAAAAGTCGTTCCAGCAGCTCATATTAATTATTTATCTATAACTAAAATAGATGAAACCCAATTCGTAGCTACAATTTCTGTAAAACAAGCTTTAAGTTATTTCACTTCTGATCTGAAACTTTTCGTAGCTCTTACAGAAAGTAATATAGCTCAAAGTTGGTTTGGAATGACTGAGCTAGACTATGTATGTAGAAAGTTCTATCCTAATGCTAATGGTACTAGTTTAGATTTCTCACAAAATGACTCTTTAACATTTACTATTACAATAAACGTTCCATCTGGTGTAAATGTTAATAATAGTGAGATAGTTGCTTTCGTACAACATATGCCATCAAAAGAAGTCATACAAACTGCTAAAGCACCATTAGTAGGTGTGGGAATCGATCAATATGCTAATAATCAAATTAATATATATCCTTCTCCGGCTTCAGATTTTATAACTATTTCTAATGCTCTTGGCATGCATATGCAAATAATTAATATTAATGGACAAATAGTAAAAGATCAGCAAATATCATCAAACAATTGTCCTATATATGTGAATGATTTACCTACAGGTGTTTATGTAGTTAATTTCTTAGAAAATCCTTTATTAAGACAAAAAATAGTTATTACTCATTAGTTTCTACTTCAAATAAATGTTAACAAAAAGCCGACTTTCAGAAAGTCGGCTTTTTGTTTTTTGACTTTTTGAGTGGGTAAAGCTTAGTTTTTTCACAAATTAGTTTATAAAAACTTTAATCTATCATCCATTGCTTATCACCTATTTACTTCTAAACTCATCAACCTTAATATTTGTGCTCATTTGTGTGCATTTGTGGACTAATAACTACAATTAGACAGTTAAAATAATTTACCCACAATAAACGTGTTATAGAACCTTAAATTATTTATCAGATTTATGTTTAAAAGTACTGATAGTATGTCCCATTTTATCAGCTTTTGTTTGCAGATAAAATCTATTGTATGGATTAGGCTCTATCTCTAAAGGAATAGTTTCTAATATTTGAATATCATAAGCTTCAAGGGCGATTTTTTTTATTGGATTATTAGTAATCAATTTAATTTTTTTAGCTCCTAAAGTTCTTAAAATTTGAGCACCTATACCATAATCTCTTTCATCGTCCTTAAACCCAAGAGCTAAGTTTGCTTCTACAGTGTCCATACCTTGTTCCTGAAGGTGATAAGCTTTTAATTTATTTATCAAACCTATGCCTCTTCCTTCTTGATTCATATATACCAAAAGTCCTTTACCTTCGTTTTCTATCATTTGCATCGCACGATGTAGCTGTGGTCCACAATCGCATTTATAACTACCGAAAATATCACCAGTCACACATGATGAATGCACTCTCACCAGCACTGGTTCATCTTCATTCCATTTACCTTTAACCAAAGCTAAATGTGTGAGATTATTTGTTAATTGTACAAAAGCTTTTAATTGAAAATTACCATATTCTGTAGGGAGAAATACTTCTTCTACTTCCTTTATTAAAGATTCATTTTTTAGTCTATATTGAATTAATCTTTTAACACTAGTAATTTTAATATCAAATTTTTTAGATATTTCAATTAATTGTGGTAATCTAGCCATAGTGCCATCATCGTTCATTATTTCTACTAAAGTAGCTACAGGTTTCAGTCCAGCCAATCTACAAAGATCTATAGCTGCTTCAGTATGACCTGCGCGTTCTAAAACTCCACCAGGTTTAGCTATCAAAGGGAAAATATGTCCTGGTCTACCAAAATCTTCTGGTTTTGCCTCATCTCTTGTAAGCCAAAATATAGTTCTAGCTCTATCTGCTGCTGATATACCTGTAGTATTACCCTGACCTAATAAATCAATAGAAATAGTGAAAGCTGTATTATGTGGAGCCGTATTATGTTGCACCATTAATGGCAAGTTTAATCTATCTGCTACTTCTTGAGTCAAAGGTGTACATATCAAACCTCTTCCATATTTAGACATGAAATTTATTATTTCTGGAGTTATTTTTTCTGCAGCTACTATGAAGTCTCCTTCATTTTCTCTGTCCTCATCATCTACTACTATTATTAGCTTGCCTATCCTAATGTCATCTAATATCTCTGGAATATCATAAATTATTTTATCCATAAATATTTTTAATATTTTTACAAAGATACATTTATTTTTTTACAATAGTTGAGTAAATGATATATTACATTGTAGAAAGAATGAATAATACTATTATGTTTAAATATAAAATCTTTTTAGATTACCTTGTAAATTTAAAAAAAACATAATTTACAAATGAAATTTAATTATTTAACAATACAACCATCTTTAATGTGTATAATCCTATCTGAAATATTAGCAAAAGACTCTTGATGAGTTACTAGTATGATAGTTAGATTTGCTTGAGTGTGCAATCTTTTAAAAAGATTTATGACCTCTTCTGCATTTTGGCTATCTAGGTTGCCTGTTGGCTCATCAGCTAATAAAAATTTAGGATCATTTATCAAAGCTCTAGCGATAGCAACGCGTTGTTGTTCACCACCTGATAACTCTTGCGGTTTATGAGTTAGCCGATGATTCAGATTTAATTCAGTCAATAGTCTTTCAGCTTTTTCTGAAGCTTTTTCTTTACTAATACCTGCTATTAATGCTGGCAACATCACATTTTCTATCGCAGAAAATTCAGGTAATAAATGATGAAATTGAAATACAAAACCGATATTTTTATTGCGAAAATTACTTAATTCTTTATCATTCAATTTATAAATGTCTTTATCATCATATTTCACTGAACCTTTATCAGGTTTTTCTAAAGTACCTATTAAATGCAATAGTGTAGATTTACCAGCTCCACTAGGACCTACTATTGATACGAATTCATTATCTAAAATCTCCAGATTTATATCTTTCAATACTTCTACTGGCTTGAAAGTTTTGTATATACTTTCTAATTTAATTCTCATTATTATTACTAAAATTTTTAAAAATTTCTCTATAAAAAAGTTAAATTATTTAACCTTATCACCAGGATTAGCATTATCATCAGCAAAGATAGGTAGTAATTTACCATCTTTATTTTCAGCAAAAATAACCATTCCTTCAGACTCTATTCCTCTAATTTTCTTTTTTTCTAAATTAGCAACTACTATCACATTTTTGCCAATAATTTCTTCAGGTTTTATGTGTTGAGCTATACCAGATATTATAGTACGAGTTATGCCACCGAAATCTAATTCTAATTTTAAAAGTTTGTCTGCATCTGGCACTTTATCTACTGATAGCACTCTACCTATGCGTAAATCAATTTTGTCGAAATCTTCCCATTTTATTGCTGGTTTGAGGTCTGACAAATTATTTTGAATAATAGCTTTGTTATCATTTTGATGCAATTTATTTAATTGCTTTTCGATCATTTCATCAGTAATTTGTTCGAAAAGTATAGATGGTTCAGCAATCATATCACAAGTTTTTAATAAAGGGCTACCTATACTGTCCCAATCTAATAAGTTGATATTTAAAACTTCACGTAATTTTTTAGCAGTGAAAGGTAGAAAAGGTTCGCTAAGCAAAGCTAAATTTGCTATTATTTGTAAAACATTGTAAATAATCCCTTTAGTAATATTTGGGCTAGATTTCACTAATTTCCACGGTTCTTTTTCTGTTAAATATTTATTACCAAATCTAGCAACATCCATCATAGAGTTTAGAGCATCACGAAATCTAAATTGCTCTAAATGATTACTAACCTCATCACGTTTATTTGCTATAAAGGAATAAATACTTTCTTCATCCTCAAACAAAAAATTCTCAGGAACTTTTCCATTATAATATTTATGAGTTAACACAATAGCTCTATTAACCAAATTGCCATATATAGCAGCTAATTCATTATTATTATGATGTTGAAAATTTTTCCAAGTGAAATCATTATCTTTGGTCTCAGGCATATTAGCAGTGAGCACATACCTAAGTACATCTTGTTTACCAGGGAAATCTTCTAAATACTCATTTAACCACACAGCCCAATTACGAGATGTAGAAATTTTTTTACCTTCTAAATTCATAAATTCATTAGCAGGTACATTATCTGGTAATATATATGAGCCATCCATCTTTAGCATAGTGGGGAAAATAATACAATGAAAAACTATATTATCTTTACCAATGAAATGTATTAATCTGGTTTGCTGATCTTTCCAATAAACTTGCCAATCTTTACCTTCCCGTGCAGCCCAATCAATGGTAGCAGAAACATATCCTAATGGAGCCTCAAACCAAACATATAAAACTTTCCCTTGAGCTTCTGCTAATGGAACAGGAACTCCCCAATCTAAATCTCTTGTTACTGCTCTTGGTTGTAATCCATTGTCTAGCCAACTTTTACATTGACCGTAAACATTTGTTTTCCATTCTTTGTGTTCTTCTAAAATCCATTGCCTAAGCCATGGTTCGTATTTGTCTAAAGGTAGATACCAGTGCTTTGTCTCTTTTAATACGGGCTTACTACCAGATAATGTAGAGTGTGGATTTATAAGCTCCTGCGGACTGAGAGACGAACCACATTTCTCGCATTGGTCTCCATATGCTTCCTCATTGCCACAATTGGGACAAGTGCCTACAATATATCTATCAGCTAAAAACTGCCCTGCTTCCTCATCGAAATATTGTAAGCTTTGTTGAGTTATTAATTCTCCTTTATTTAATAAATTAAGAAAAAAATCTTGACTGAACTTATGATGTGTCTGGCTAGATGTGCGCGAGTAGATGTCATAGCTAATTCCAAATTCTTCAAAAGATTTTTTTATGATATTATGATAATGATCTACTATCTGCTGTGGCGATACTCCTTCTTTTTTTGCTCTAATGGTGATGGGAACACCATGCTCATCACTACCTCCTACAAACAATACTTCTCTGCCTCTCATCCTTAAATATCTAACATATATATCTGCTGGCACATACACTCCTGCTAAATGACCAATATGAATGGGACCATTAGCATAAGGTAATGCCGTAGTAATAGTGTATCTTTTAAAATTCCTAGTTTCCGACATAAAAAATGTTTTATATTTTGCAAAAATAATAAAAATTATAGTGAAAAATTCGAATAATCATTGAATAAATTCACATCAATACCTTATGCTTTATTAATCAGATAAATGTTGAAAATTGCACTAAAATAAATAATTATAGGATACTCAAATATTTTTTTTTGTTTGAATTAATATCACATTTCCCCAGCGGAGATTTTTCTTTTTTCTTTCCTTGTATATTTAACACAGAAAGAAATTAATAAGAAATATTAAAAAAAGACAAATTACATTTTTAAAAAATATAGTTACTATTTATACATTCACAGTAATAATTTAGTTATTAATTAAACTCCTTATTATAAAATTTATAATTATGCTAAACATATCGACAACAGTTGTTTAAACAATAAACAAAAATAAAAAAGTTATCAAACTTATTAAACATCATTTCCTAATTTTGCAGTTAATTTGCAAAAAAATTGTAATTTAACCTTTTGATTAATTAAAGTGCAAAAAAGAGTTTATCTGCTTTCTATCTTGATATTTATTGATTTTTTTGCTTTGATAGGGCAAAACTCCGATACTTTATTGCAAAGTAATCAAATGCAGGACAGCATAATTACTCAAAATGGAGATACTACTAAACTACATATTGCTAAAAGTAGTCAAGCTATTGATAAAAAAGTAGATTACCAATCTAAAGATAGCTTAGTCATGGAGATGAAAAATAAAAAAATAACACTATACGAAAATGCTAAGGTTGTTTATGGAGATCTCACCCTCACTGCTGGTATCATAAAAATAGATTTTGATAAAAATCTGGTTTATGCTTATGGCATTCTCAAAGACTCTATTTATTCTCAAAGACCTAATTTCGTTCAAGGTGCTCAAAGTTTTTTAGCTGATTCTCTAGTTTATAATATTAACACAGAAAAAGGATTAGTTTATAATGTACAGTCTAAACAAGGTGATGGTTATCTACATGGCAAATATATAAAGCGAGAAAATGATAGCGTCATATTAGTAAAAACTGGTGGATTTACTACCTGCGAATTAACGCACCCTCATTATATTATCCGATTTGATAAAGCAAAAGTTATCACCGACAAACAAATTATCACTGGGCCTGTATGGGTAGAAATAGAAAATATCACTCTACCTATTGGTTTGCCAATGGGTTTTTTCCCTACTCAAACAAAACGTAAATCTGGCATATTGATTCCTACTATTGGTGAAAGTGCCAATAGAGGTTTCTTTTTAGAAAATGGCGGTTATTATTTCGGCATTTCCGATTATGTAGATTTAGCTTTACGTGGAGATATCTATTCTAGAGGCAGCTGGGCTCTCAAGGCAGAAACTAATTATAAGAAGAGATATAAATATGAGGGTAATTTTCAAGCTAGTTTTGCTCATAATGAATTTGGAGAAAAGGGCTTTAGCAATTATGAAGTTTATAATGATTTCTTTGTTCGCTGGACTCATAAACAGGATCCCAAGGCTCATCCCACCAATAGATTTAATGCAAATGTACAATTAGGTTCTTCTAATTACAATAAATTTAATCCCTCATCTGCTAATGATTATTTATCCAATACTTTCTCTTCGTCCATATCATACTCTACATTACTATTAAAGACTTTTAATTTCAGCCTCAATGCTAGACACACTCAGAGTAATACTACTCATCGAGTAGATATTTCATTACCAGATATTAATCTCTCATCTAATACTATTTATCCTCTACGACCAAAAAAGTTGACTAAACCTCTGAAATGGTATCAAAATTTAAACTTCAGATACCAATTGCAAGCTAAAAATAATCTCTCACGACCAGATAGTACATTTTTCGAAAATCTAAGTTTGAATGATTTTAATATGGGTATTCAACATAATTTACCTATTTCATTAAATATTAATCTTCTTAAATATTTACAATGGTCTAATCAGTTTAATACAAATTGGCGTTGGTATTTTAAAACAATTAATAAAACTTGGGATCCTACAGATAGCACTGTGGTCGTAGATACTTTATTTAAATTTAGAACTCCATTAGATATATCATATTCTACTTCTTTATCTACTAGGTTGTATGGTATGTATTCATTTGGTAAATTCCCTTTACGAGTTATCAGACATGTCATCACTCCATCTATTAGTTACACTTGGCGACCTGATTTCAGCAAAGATCCATGGAATTATTATGATTATTACCTTTATCCTAATGGAGAGCAATGGTATAGCCCATTTGAGGGAGCTATCTTTGGCTATCCATCAAGAGGCAAATCTTCTGCTATCAGTTTAATGATTTCTAATAATTTAGAAGCTAAAGTAAGACAAAGAACAGATACTGGTGAAATGTTAAAAAAAATCGTTTTGATAGAGAATTTATCTATTAGTACTAGCTACAATTTTGCAGCTGATAGTTTCCAGTTATCACCAGTTATAATCTCTGCTCGTACAAAATTGTTTAAAAATTTTGAACTTCGTTATGCTTTAGGATTAGATCCATACTATTATGACTCTGCTGGCAAACGTATTGATGAATTTCAATATAATATAAATAAAAAATTATTTAATACCCAAAATCAAGAATGGAATTTCAGTGGTAATTTTATTTTTAAATATCCAAATGTCAAAAAAAACCAAGCTCAACCATCAAGTAGCTCTACTAAAAAGACCTATCCTAATTTTAATGTTACCATTGGTATAAATCTGAGACATTACAGTACATATATACCCGAGACGAATATAGATTTTACTAAATCAGTTGTTGCTAATGGAAATGTAGAGTTTACACCTAATTGGAGAGTTTCATTTATGACTGGTTACGATTTTGATTTGAAAGATTTCACTTATACATCTATAAATATACACCGCGATTTGCATTGTTGGGAAATAATATTAAACTGGATACCTACTGGTTTTCGTAAATCATATAATTTTACTATTCGCATTAAATCTCCTATGCTACAAGATGTCAAATTAACTAAGAAAACTGATTGGAGAGATTACTATTAATACTGATATTTTTTAAGGTTCTATAACGTTTTATATGAGTAAAGATTAAAAAAAAGTAATTTTATAAAAATGAATTTTTTTAATATTGTACTGTTAAATATTAACCACAGAGTTCTCAAAGAAGGCACAAAGAACACAGAGAATGATAGAAATTTACCCCATGAGATAACTACTATTATACTTTGAATGTATCTTTTATTTTATATCTCACGGGGTAAATTGTCTGAACTGGGATTTTTGGGATTAAAGGATTTTGGGATTTTGTTTTTCAGGGCTAAAGCCCATAGCTCTTTTTATGCCGTACCCTGACCTAAAGGTCAGGGTTAATAGTCTACTCTTTGTGAACTTTGTGTAATATCTTAGTGTTCTTTGTGGTAAAATAATTTATCCACAATAAACGTTATAGAACCTTTTTTAAAAAATTAAGTAAATTTGTTTTATTTTTGTAAATTAAAAAATTAATATTATATGTCATTAATAGAGAAAATAACTAAAGATATCATGGCTGCTATGAAAAACCGTGAATCTGATAAATTGGATGCTCTCAAAGCTATCAAATCTGCATTATTATTAGCTCAAACAGAAGGGAATGCTAAAAGAGAATTAACTGAGGCTGATGAAATAAAAGTTTTACAGCGTTTATACAAGCAAAGAATAGAATCTGCAGAAATTTATAATAACAATAATAGAACTGATTTAGCTGATATAGAGCTCTCACAGGCTGCGATTATAAAAACATATCTACCTGCTCAGCTTTCAGATGAAGAAATTGAAAATGAAGTGAAAAAAGTCATAAATGAGCTAAATGCTACTTCTATAAAGGATATGGGAAAAGTTATGAGCGTCGTTTCTAAATCTCTCGCAGGTAAAGCAGATAATGCTACTATTTCTAATATTGTGAAAAAACTTTTAAGCTAATATATAAAACATTGTTAAAATAAATTGTATGCTCAATGTTGCTCTAATGTATGGTGGATATTCTGGCGAGAGAGATATCAGCATTAAAAGTGCTAATATGATAGCTAAAAATATAGATAAAAATCTATATAATGTTTATCTAATTGATGTACAAAAAGATAAATGGCTTTGCAAAGATTCAAACAATAATGAAGTAGAATTACTGCTAAATGATTTCTCTGCAAGCTTTAATAACCAAAAAATTAATTTTGATGTAGCTTTTATAATCATTCATGGTACTCCTGGAGAAAATGGTTTGCTAGAAGGCTATCTCGAAATCAAAAATATACCTCATACTACTTGCTCTGCTTCGGTATCTATGCTTACTTTTAATAAATATTATTGCAAATCTATCGTTAATGATAGTAAATTAGTTTCTTTGGCTCCATCAGTGTATTTCCCCTTTCCTTTGCCATATAAAGATGTAATCGAGAAAATAGAACAATTAAATTTTCCATTATTTATTAAACCAGCTAATAGTGGCAGTAGCGTTGGTCTTAGCAAAATTTATAATATTAATGAATTAGATGCAGCTCTACAATTAGCATGGAAATATGATAAAGAAATATTAATCGAGCAAGGAATCAAAGGTAGAGAGCTCACTTGTGGTGTCTTTAGCTATAATGATAATATCATTGCCCTACCAGTAACGGAGGTTATTTCTAAAAAAGATTTTTTCGATTATGAGGCTAAATATACTCCAGGTATGTCTGATGAAATAACTCCTGCTGATATTAGCAAGGATCTATCTGATTTGATACAATCAACATCAAAAAATTTATATAAATATTTATCATGCTTCGGTGTAGTCAGATTCGACTATATATGGGATGGTAAGGAATTATTTTTTTTAGAGGTCAATACTATTCCTGGTATGAGCGAAGCATCTATTGTCCCTGTACAAGCTAAAATTGCGGGGTATTCACTTTCTCAATTAATTAATATGTTAATAGAGAATGCTTTAAATAGGAAATTTTAATTTATTGAAATAATGTTTAAATAAAAGATTTTTCTTTGGTACAATAAATACAAGATAAATATGAAGAAAATAATAATATTTATTTTTATTTTATTTTTATTAGAATCATGTAATAATAAAAATAATAAAAATTCTACATATAATAATGATAATAAAAATATAACTAGTAGTTTTATATTAAATAACGACATCATGAAAAAATTTAATAGGTATGTTTCTGATATGAATTTTGATAGTACTGTTATTTATTTTATAGAATTTTATGATAAAGATAAAACTTTTAACGATAAGGATACATTTGTTAGAATATCTTATAATTTTTGTGGTAGAGATATAGAAGGCTATAAAGGCATATTAATGATTGATAGTAATATAGTAGCAATTTGTGATAAAAATAATATTGGTCAAAAATTTTATAACAAAAAATATATTTTTTACGTTCCATATAAAAAATTTGAATGTAGAGATGATACACTTATTCCCATGAATTTACTTAAATTAGATAATGGAACATTCATAGAACCGTGGAGCATAGGTATGTAAAAAATCATTGTTGTCCGATAATAATGAAAAATGAATAAAAATTTTTATAAATTTCTAATTTTACTTAATATAAATATATTTATGCAATTTAATATTTTTTCTCAAAATATATTAAATATTTGCGATTTTAATAATAATGTAAGAACAATAAATATTAATGATTTTTTTTATAAAACAATTAAATATGATAGTGTAATTTGTGAGCATAAAGGGTTGGATAGTTTAAATCAAAAACCTGATACTTTATATATTGATAGCAATCTGATAAGTATTAAGAAACCGAGTTTTTTGAATATAATAAATGATACTCCTGCTTTTTATTACTCCATGTTGTATTGCACAATTCAAATATTTTATAATGGGGATAATATATTTTATAAAGATAGCGTGCTGACTGCTGGTAGTTATTATTTAGATAAAAAATATAATATATTGTTAATTCCCTTAATAATTGATCAAAATATAGATGATTTATTTAAAACAACAATGTTATACTATTGTGATTTAAATAATTATGATATTAAATTTATTGTAAAAAATTTATCAAATGCAAGTTCTGCAATTACAGCATGTAATGGAGAGAAAATCATTTTTAATGATTCAGATAAACTATATGTTTTTGATTTAAAAACATATAAAAATAATAAATTTGTAGAATTTGACAATCCATTTATTAGAATATATAAAATTGATATTATAGATAATTATATTGTGTTATATTATATTAATAATTATCCAGATGATTTATTGAATTATCCTTTTATGTTAAATATTGCAAAAATTCCAATTAAAGTTAACAAATAATAAATATAACAAATGAAAAAAATAGAGTTTTATATGCCAGATAAAAATTATGATACTAAAGAAGAAAAATTTGTGATAGAAAATTTTTAAACACCTGCTTCTAAAATTTAAAATGAACGAACGAGGAATAATCATAGCGGAAATGTTATTAAAACGAAAAATTCAACATCAACAGAGGAGGCTTATTAGTATGAAAAAATTTTTTTTGTTAATATTATTTTTTTGTTTTAAAGATTTAATAGCTCAAAATAACCCATTAGAAAATAATTTTACTTCTAAAGATAGAATTATTGAAATTTTTTATATTAAAGATAGTATAAATGTTTATTATAATAAAAATAAAATTCCAAGGCCATTAATTAAAGCACTAAAAAATAAATTTGATGGAAATTTTAATATTGTTAATCCTGGTAAAAAATACAGAGAAACTGATGTGGTAAGAAATATTTTTCTTCCAAATAATCAATTAATATTTTTATTAAAAAAAGATAATTATTATGGTTTAGTTTTTAATCGTGGTGGCAGAGCTTTAATTACTTATTTTGTTTTTGCCGAAATAATTGATAAAAATATAAACGAGTTACAATTTTATACAGTTAGCTCCAAAATAACCAATGTAAACGAATTTATTGAAGAGTTAAAATCTGGTAAATTTTATCCAAGTAATTGGTTAAATTTTAAGTAACATTCATAAAAGTAAAATTAATTTAAATTTACTTTATGAAATTGAACCTTTAGTTTCTCATTTTGACAGACTATTTATCACCTATTTCACCATTTCTCCAGAAGAGAGTTTTCTTTGTGTGGCTGACAAAGAAAAGTAAATTAAATAAAAATTTTATTCAAAAAATTATACTTATAATGAATATTGTTATTATACTGTACATTCTTAGTAATAATTTAGTTATTACTTAAACAATTAAATAAATGTTTAAATTAAATAATGATATATCAATTTAAATAAAATACTATTAATACTTTTTAGAATATAGATTATAAGGAAAATTATTAAAAATTTAAATTTTCATAAAATATTTCTATAAAATATACATTAATAATGATTTTAAGCATTTGAAAAATATTTATAATATATCATTAATTGATTTAAACAAATAATTCATGATTTTGTAAAGTGCTCAATAATAGATAGATAGATAGAAATAATAAATTAGTTATCAACAAAACGTCAATTTCAAAAAACAATTAAAAATAGGAGAATTTTATTATTAATAATTGATAATGATGTCAGCAGCTTTTTTACTTGCCCCACTATTACCTAAAATTTGTTTTAATTCTCGGAAATAATTAAGCATTTGCTCTCTGTATGATGTATCAAAAATTATTTTATCTAACTCTTTTTGTATCTCTTCTATTGTGCATTTATCCTGTATCAGCTCTTTTACTATTTCATCATTATATATTAGATTTACTAATGAAATAAATGACACACGAGCCATAATTCTAGCTATCAGATAAGATATCAAATTTGCTTTATAGCAAACTACCAGAGGTACATCGAAAATAGCAGTTTCTAATGTAGCTGTGCCACTAGTTACAATAGCAGCATAGGAATTTTGTAATAAATCATAAGTTTGATTTATTAGCAATTGATCGGGGGCTACACCATTTTCTAAATAAATATTTTTATCTATAAATGATAATCCAGCCACGTAAATTTGAAATTTATTCTCATAAGGTTTCGCTGCTTTAATCATGATAGGTAAAAGAAGCTTGATCTCTTGCAGTCTACTACCTGGTAGAATGGCTATGATAGGTTTATCTGCATTTATTGTTTTTTTATTATTTTGTTTAAAAGTCTCAATGTGGTCTAACAAAGGATTGCCTACATAATGTACTTTTAAATTATAATTTTGATAAAATTTTTCCTCAAATGGTAAAATTGATATTGGTATATCAACGTATTTCTTAATTTTTTTGGCTCTAGATCTATTCCATGCCCATGCCTGTGGCAAAATGTAATAATACGTTTTAAAATTATTCTTATGCAACCATTTTGCTACCCTGAGATTAAATCCAGGAAAATCAATTAAAATTATCTTGTCAGGGTTCAGGTTAATTATAGTTTCTTTGAATTCTTTAAAATTTTTAACAATTTTATTTAAATTCGATAATACCTCTACAAATCCCATGAATGCTAATTCAGTGATAGGTTTTGTAATATTAACTCCCATATTTTTCATCAAGTCACCACCCCATCCATAGATGATAGCTTCTTTATCATTGTCAAAAATTGCTTTAGCTAAATTACTACCATGTAAATCACCTGATGGTTCTCCTGATAAGATGAAATATTTCATAAAAAAGTATTAAGCAATTAAATCATCTAAAAAGAAAATAAAAAATACTATTGCAAAGACGAAAGTATCTAATAATATACCACGGCCAGTTTTATCAAATCTAAGTTTAACCATATAATGTCTGAAAGGTATCAAATTACAAAATACTGCTATAACTATTCTAGTAGATAATCTGAAAACTTGATCATCAGGTCCTTTACTAAACAGAGCTTCAAAAATTGCTAATAAACCAAATATTAACAAAGGCGCAACAATTCCTATAATAATTCCTAGACTCCAACTATCTCTATTAAAAAATCTTCTAATCATAATTCCCATGCTTTCAGTAGACTCATTATTGCATAATCAGTCATATCTAGAGATAGAGGCGTAATAGCTATATAACCTTGCTTCACCCAATATTCATCACTATCATCGCCCACATCAGTAAAAACAAACTCACCATCTAACCAATAATAAGGATATCCATGAGGATCGATTCTTTTTTCGAAACGTTCTACCCATTTAGCTTTAGCCATTCTGCAAACTTTTATACCTTTTGGCTCAGATATTGATGGGAAATTAACATTTAAACACATATTTCTATTGTTAGTGGCAATGTATTCTATTGCTCTATTTACAATATGAGTTATGTAATCTCTGAGTATAGAAAAATCAAAATCATGATAATAAGAATCTACCGAGAAACCAATAGATGGTATCCCTAGCATAGCACCTTCTATCACTGCTGCTAAAGTGCCAGAATAAAAAACATTGCAAGATGTGTTTGAGCCATGGTTGATGCCACTTAATATCAAATCTGGCTCACTATCAAATAAACAATTAACTGCCAATTTCACATTATCTGCTGGAGTACCACTAGACACATAAATAGACTCTCCACAGTCATTGTGCTGCCTTAATCTTAAGGGATTTTTAATTGTTACCGCATGTCCAGTACCACTCATTTCAGCCTCTGAACTAATAGCTACTATCTCTCCAAAAGGTTTTACAAATTCTATCAAATTTCTTAATCCTTTGGCTCTATATCCATCATCATTTGTAATCAATATTTTAGCCATCTAACTTTTTTATTTTAATTACTTGCAAAATTAATTATTTTTTGACTGATGTAAAAAACTAAAATTGATATTTGTGCGATTAACAAGATATATAATGAATAATCTTTTTTTGAAATTACGTGAAATTCTAAATTTTCTATTTAGATAAATATCTATATTTTTGTAATCAAAATATCAAACATAAAAAATGAAAAAATTAATAATTTTAGCTTTGTTATTAGTGAATATTTATGCTTATTCTCAAAATAATTTTCCTAGTGTAAACATTTTTGATCTTAATGGGAATATTTTTAATACAGATTCTATCCACAATAATAGTAAACCAGTAATAATAAGCTTCTGGGCTACATGGTGCAAACCTTGTATTCAAGAGTTAAATGCGATATCAGATGTTTACGAAGAATGGCAAGCCAATACGGGCGTAAAGCTTTATGCTATTAGTATAGACGATCAGCGTACTAGTGCTACTGTTACTGGCTTTGTAAAAGGTAAAAATTGGCCTTTTATTATCCTAAAAGATACTAATCAAGAGCTTAAAAGATTATTAGGGATTAATAATATACCATATGTGATAATTTTAGACGGAAATAGAAATATAGTATGGACAAAAACATCCTACTCTATGGGTAGCGAAGAAGAAATTATCAACAAAGTGAATGAAATATTAAATATTCAAGAGCAGTAATACATAACTTTTTTGGTAATATGTATATTAAGTCGATGAGTTGATAAGTTATAAATAATTAGTTGATGAGTTGATGAGTTGATAGGTGATAGGTGATAAGTGGTAGGTGATAAGTTGTTGGAAAGACGAGGAGACGAGGAGAAATGGAGACTTTATGAAAAGTTGTGTTTTGGAATATGATGTTTCCTACTAATCTACTCAAGCTTAATTTTTTAATTGTGCTCATTTGTGGATTAATAACAACAATTGGAAAGTTAAATATTAACCACAGATTTCTCAAAGAAGGCACAAAGAACACAGAGAATGATAATATAAAATTGTCTGAACCATGATTTGTGGGATTAAAGGATTTTTTGGGATTATCATATAAAAAGCTGTGGTTCAGGCTTATTAAGGTATGACTAAATAGTAGTTTCATATTTGATAAACGATTTGTCTCATCCGCATTGGGAAATGATTTGTAATAAAACAAGCAAGCAGGGATGGCAATAAGGGTTTACACTGTTTGAGCAAGCTAAAGCTTGCGAGTTTGTAAACCCCAAGAGGTGATTGCGTAGTTTTATCAAATCATTTCCCCTGCGGAGACTTTTCTTTTGTTACTTTTCTTTGTGTGGCTGACAAAGAAAAGTAAATTAGATAAAAATTTATTTAAAATCAATAAAATATTTTAAATTAAAAAGGAGGATAACTAGTTATCCTCCTTTTTAATTTTTATATAAATCTAAAATTGTTTATTTAATGACAGCTTGGAAGTCGCTATTATTAGCATATTTTAGAAATTCACGATCAGTTTTAGCTTGAGCTTTTAGATTAGGATCTTGAACAGCTAATTTAAGATTATCTATCATCATAGAATTATTTCCAGTACGAGCACCTACGATAGCCATTAAGTAATAAACTTCAGGAGTTTTATTAGGTATGCACTCTAGAGTACGAGCAGCACTTGTATAATCGGTAGATAATAGCTGAGCAAGAGCTATATTATATCTACATGATTTACCAGCAAATAGTTTCAATGCACCAGCATAGTCGCCTTCTACAATTTTTAATATACCTAAATTATAGTTAACATCTACACCTGCTTTAGCTTGATCAAAGTATTCTTTTGCTTTATCATATTGTTTATTCCATGTAGCTATCACACCTAAATTATTTAATACTACAGGATTATTTGGAGATAAAGTATTTGCTTTTTCTATAAATGGAGTAGCCTCAGCTAGTTTATTTTGTGATAAAAGTATATATCCAGCATTATTCCAAAATTTCCAATCAGATGGATAAATTTGAGTACCAGATTTATAAATTTTTAGCTTATTATCTATATTTTCAGTTAGAGTAGCAGCATACAGTAATTCTTCAGCTTTTAGACTATCAGGAGCAGTGAGACTTAGTCTAGCTATGTCATCATCGGTGCGTTTAGGTTCGAAACATGAAACTACTATTTCAGCACGACGGAGAGGTTCTAGTATAGCTTCTACCTCAGCATACACTACACTCATATTTTTAATTTCTCTTTCTCTTTTTGCTTTATCAGTTTGAGATTTAATAACGTTAATGATAGCTTGTTTTTCTGGGAGATTAGATTTTTCAATAGCTTGCATAAATCCATCGAAATCTTCACCTTTACCATTTATTGTCAGAGGAGCTTCACGTTTTACTTCTGCATATTTTTTCTTTTGAGATTTAGCAATATCTCTATCTAGTTTCTCAATATAGCTCTCAATATATTTTTTAGCAGCAACAGCTCTATCATTTGATAGATTAGCATTATATTGTTCTTCACCTTCTGGAGAAGCCCAAGCATTAATATCTATACTTTTGATTTTCCAATTAAGATTAATGAAATCCTTCAAATCTTGTATTGCTTTTTTATTTTCATCTAGTTTATTAAGCTTTTGATTTTCTGATAATTTAGAGCTATTATAATCAAAATATAAATTTGCATTTTTAGATACAATAACTTCTTTTTTATAGCCATGCTCGGCTAATGAAAGATCCTGATCTCTACCTATGCGAATAGATGTATAGATTACACCGTCTGCTAATTTCACTTCACCTAAATCTACGGTTTTTTTACCTTTAGTAGCTTTAGCATTTACTACTAGCTCAGAGACATTCATTTCTGGTTGATAAGGTATTACGTCTGACCATGTAAAACTACCACCAGTTTTTTTGGTAATTTTACTATCTCCACTTTCTGCCTTTTCACCACCTATTTTAATAGATTTACAAGTATAGCTACCACCATCCCATTTAAGCACAGGAGTGAAATCAACTACCACTTTTTTACCAAAATATTTAGCAGGTATATTCCCTTTAACAGAAACATTGATTTTGTCACCATGAGTTTCTAATACTTGTGGTGTGGTTTCATATTTAACAGTATCATACTTTTTAGCCATTTTTTGTAAATCACAACTAGTGAATATCAATGCTATGGCTAATAAAAAAATCGAAAAAAACTTTCCTTTCATATAAATTAATTTTAGGGGTTTTGACATTGCAAATTTACATATTTTTTATAAAATGCAAAATTTTTTTTACTCTGCAAGATTAAAAATTTTATAAGATATATAATCCTACTATTTAAAACAACTTTAAAATTACTACCCCAAAAAAAATTACATATATCCTAATATTTTTAGCATAGATTTATAACTTTGCTCTTTAGCATAAAGCTTAGTGTAATATTCTTTATCTTCATCTAAATCTATTAATACATGCTTAGGAGCTGGTATTAAACAATGTTGTATGCCACCATAACCTCCTAGAGCATCTTGATAAGCGCCAGTATGGAAAAATCCCAAATATAGAGGATCACTAGGAGTAAATTTAGGCAAAAAAATAGCATTTGCATGAGCTTCAGTGTTATAATAATCTCTACTATCACAAGTGAGTCCACCTAAAAAAACTCTTTGATATTCATAATCCCAATGATTCAGTGGTAATAAAATAAATCTTTGGTTGAGAGCCCAAGAATCTGGCAAAGTTGTCATAAAAGAGCTATTAATCATATTCCAAAGTTCTCTATCATTTTGTTGTTTTTGATCTAAAATTTTATAAAATATCGCTCCAGCCTCACCAACAGTATAAATACCAAATTCTGAATAAATATTAGGTTCAGGTACATTATTTTGATTACAAATAGTTTTGATTTGATTTAATATCTCCTCTGCCATATATTGGTAATCATAATCGAAATTTAACGATGTACGTATAGGGAAACCCCCACCAATATTGAGAGAATCTAAAGTAGGACATTCTCTTTTCAGCTCTACATAAACATTTACTGCTTTTGCTAACTCACTCCAATAATAAGCATTATCCCTAATACCTGTATTTATAAAAAAATGTAACATTTTCAATTCGAAATTGGGATGATTTTTTAGATATAATCTATAATATGGCACAATATCATTATATCTGATACCTAAACGAGAAGTGTAAAACTCAAAAGTAGGTTCCTCTTCGGCTGCTATACGTATTCCTAATTTTACTTTAGCATTTTTTTTAAATCGATATTCGAAAAGTTCATTTTTATTATCTATTACTGGGATTACATTTTCGAAACCATTATTTACTAATCTACAAATGTTATCAATATATTCTTTTCGCTTAAATCCATTACAAATGATAAATCTATCTTTAGGTAAAAGCCCTTGATCATACAATTTCTCTATAATATTTATATCAAAAGCACTACTAGTCTCTATACCAACATTATTTTTTAATGTTTCAGCTAATACATATGAAAAATGATTACTTTTAGTACAATAAGCATAGAAATACTCGCCTTTGTAATCTAATTTTGCCATAGCAATATTAAATATTCGCCTGGCATTTTGAATTTTTTTACTAATAGTAGGTAAATATGTTATTCGCAATGGAGTACCATATTGCTCAATAATATCCATCATATTAATATCATTCCAATATAGCTCATTTTCTATAACCTTAAATTCATCAGTAGGAAAATCAAAGGTCTGCTCTACTAGATCTAAATACTTGGTCTTCATCTATTTTTTCTAAAAAAATTTTTAAATGTGCAAAAATAATGTAATTACTTTACATAACAATGATTAAATTTATTTTTTTGAAATAAAATTTTTTTGTCTCTATATTAATAGATCCATTGCTACTTATAACATATCTTTGTTTTTCAGAATAATCTGAAAGATATTAAAATTTTATACATTTTTACGAAATCTAACTAAGTTGGTTTTAAAAAAAGTTAATTAGAACCAAAAAAATTATGTATTTTCCTGAAATCTCACATCATTACCTCTAAATATTGTCAGTTTTGTGTTAATTTTTTCATAATATTTATCAGTTTATAACGTAGATTTCTTATAATTTTAATACTTTTGTATTCTTAAAAAATTTAAAAAGATATAATGCATTTAAAAATTTTATTCATTTTTAATTTATTATTAATAAGTGCTTGGCTAACAGCACAAAACTATACAATATCAGGATATGTAAAAGATGCTAATAGTGGAGAGCAAATAATAGGAGCATATGTATATATCACAGATCCACTAAAAGGTACAACCACAAATCATTATGGTTTTTATTCACTTACTTTGCCTAAAGGCTCTTACACATTTGAAGTTTCTGCAGTAGGATTTGAAAAATGGACTCAACAAATTATACTAGATAAAAATTATGAAATAAATATTGAACTAAAAGAAAAAACATACTTAATTGATCAAGTAGTTGTAACTGGTGAACGCTCAGATGCTAACGTGTATGATGCACAAATGGGTGTAGTGAAAATGCCTGTAGAAAGGATAAAAACAATTCCAGTTTTATTTGGTGAAGTAGATGTAATCAAAGCTATAGAACTAACTCCAGGAGTATTAACTGTAGGCGAGGGAAGTAGCACATATTATGTACGAGGTGGTGGGCCAGATCAAAATTTAATTTTATTAGATGAGGCTCCAGTATATAACGCTAATCATCTCATGGGATTTTTCTCTACATTTAATTCTGATGCTATTCAAAATCTAGAATTATATAAATCTGGAATACCATCAAACTATGGCGGACGCATTTCATCTGTATTAGATGTTTCTATGAAAGAAGGTAATATGCGAAAATATCAATTAGAAGGTGGGCTAGGACTCATATCTAGTAGAATAGCTGTTCAAGGACCAATTAAAAAAGACACTGCATCTTTCATAATAAGTGCACGACGTACCTATGCAGATATTGTAATGAAACCATTTATGAAAACACCTATAGGTTATTATTTTTATGACATTAATGCTAAAGCTAATTATATAATTTCTCCTAAAGATCGCATATTTATAAGTGGATATTTTGGACGAGATGTATTTGACGTGAAAGTAGCTGATGATAATTTCTCTACAAATATTGATTGGGGTAATGCTACTCTCACTGCTAGATGGAATCATCTATTTTCACAAAAATTATTTTCTAATACTACTTTTATTTATAGCGATTATAATTTTAATTTTGGTGCGATACAAGAGCTATATAATGTACAATTAAATACTTCTATTAGAGATTTTCAATTAAAATCTGACTTTGCTTATTTTTTAAAAGATGGTTGGAATATGAAATTTGGAGTCGAAGGCATACATCACACTTTCAAACCATATACAGCTTCTTTTACTATGGAAAATAGTCCATTCAATCTAGGTAATCCAACTAAACTTTATGCGTGGGAAGCTGCTGGCTACTTTCATACAGAGGGTGACATAAATAAATGGATACGCATATCAGCAGGTGTCAGACTAGGATATTATCAACAAATAGGACCATTCACTCGATATCTTTTCGATCCTATAACCCTCACTAATACTGATAGTATCGTTTATGGTAAATTCAAAAAAATCGTCGATTATTATCAATTGGAGCCACGTTTCTTAGTTAGATTTAAAGTCGATAGTACAAGCTCTATTAAACTATCTGCTACTCGTAATACACAATTTATTCATATGGTTTCTCCTGTAAACGTTACTTTGCCAACGGATTTATGGATTCCTAGCACTGATAGTGTAAAACCTCAAATTGGTTATCAATTATCATTAGGATATTTTCGTAATTTTTTTGATAACTCTATAGAGCTTAGTATAGAAGGTTATTATAAATGGCTATTTAACCAAATAGATTATAAAGAAGAGTCACTATATGAAAATTATATACTTACTAATTTAGACAATAATTTTACATATGGCAAAGGCAGAGCTTACGGTATAGAATTATTTTTACAAAAAAAATATGGAACATTCACAGGATGGATAGGTTATAGCTATGGTAAAACTGAACGTGAATTTCCTAAAATTAATGATGGGAAACCTTTTCCCGCAAAATATGATCGTACTCACGATATAAGCATAGTTTTGACATATCGGATAAGTAATGCGTTTAGTTTATCTGGTGTGTGGGTGTTTGCCACCGGTAATACAGCTACGGTCCCAGTTTCTAGATATTTTATAGAAGGTAATATTGTAACAGAATATAGTGATAGAAATGCTTTTCGTTTACCATCATACCATAGAGCTGACCTTAGCCTCACCTGGTATCCGCAACATAAGAAAAAATCAAGAAAAATCGAAGAAAGTTGGAATCTATCTATTTATAATATTTACAATAGAAAAAATCCTTATGTTATTTATTTTGATATTAATGGAGATATGACACAAAATAATATGTCTATCACTGCCAAACAGCTTTCACTCTTCCCTATTCTACCATCGATTACGTGGAATTTCAAATTTTAATCTATTATGAGAATTTATAAATTATTTTTCCTTATTTTATTTATAACCTTAGCTTCATGCAGTAAGGAAATTGAGCTTGATCTGCCAGAACCAGATAAAAAATATGTAATAGAAGGCTACATAGAAAATGATCATTATCCAGTAATAGCTGTAACACGTAATAGCAGCTATTTTGATCCTATAGATAGTACTTATATAATGAATTTATTCGTTTTAGATGCTAAAGTGTACATCTCTAATGGAGAAAATGAAGTAGAATGTTTTTTATCTACAAATAATCTTATCAATGGTGCATGGCCGTATTTATATTACACTACTAATCAAATGGTGGGAGAGCTAGATAAAATATATTCCATTAAAGTTATAATTGGCTCTGATACTATTACTGGAAGTGATACTATGCCTTCACAAGTTTTTTTAGACTCATTATGGTGTGAACCTATCAAGGATAATGATACATTAAAAGATTTATGGATTTCCTTTATTGATCCTCCAGAAAAGAATTTTTATCGTTATTTTACTAAAAGAAAATCGAGAGATAATTATTTTGTACCATCTGCATTATTTGTTTTGGATGACATATATTTTAATAATCAATTTTTTAAAGTTAATCTAGTTAGAGGTATAGAAAATATTTATAGTGATAGCACGTATCGAGATCCAGAATTAGGTAAATACAAGGTTGGAGATACAGTTATAGTGAAAACAGCAAATATGACCAGGCAACATTACAATTTTTGGAGAACAGCAGAACAAGAAATCTATATTGGCAACAGCCCATTCATTAATCCTGTAAGGATACGACATACTGTAAAAGGTGGATTAGGTGTATTTGGTTGTTACGCTACAACCTATGATACAATAGTAATAAATTGAAATCACAGTACTTTATGAATCACATAAGTTACAATTCCCCAAATTATAAAATCATTATCTTCATTAATTTTAATAGGTTTATAACTGACCTTCCCCAGAATTAATAAATTTTTAATAGCTCAATAGCCTGATGGTTATTGAGAAAATTCAGTTTTTTAATTATTTGAACTTATTGCCTACATAAAACCAAATACCCCTTAACATTTACCCCGTTGGATATTTACTTTGATTTTAGTTAAACATTGTTAAGTGTGATTATCCAACGGGGTAAACTATACCCTCTAGACATATTTTCTTTAATATTTTTGAAGAAGATCCGTTAGAAGGGATGACTAAATAGTTGTTTTATATTTAAAAAAACGCTGTGTCTCATCCGCATTTCCCCAGCGGAGACCTTTCTTTTGTTACTTTTCTTTGTGTGGTTAACAAAAAAGTAAATTAAGTAGAAATTTATTAAAAATCATTGTTGTCCGATAAAAAAATTTTTAAGAATAAGGAGTTAAAAAACTTTTTCAATATATAGTATTTTTGTTTAAATAACTCAATACTATATATTATGGGCAAAAGTAGTTATTTTTTTTGGATAATCTGTTTTCGGACAGCCGAATTAAAGCTGTAATAAACAAGCAAATAGAGATATTTGATAGTACAACCATCAGTCTTTTTCAAGATATTTTAAAATGCGTTGGACGAAAACCCAATAATGGAAAACGCAAAGGAGGCATAAAAGCACATTCCATAATAAATGTTGATGAAAAAGTTCCTAAGATGGTTTGGTTCACACATTCGGCAAGACACGACCATTTTTTGCTTGATAAATTGAAACTTAATGCTAACACGATTTATGTATTCGACAAAGGATATAATGATTATAAAGCCTTTAAAAAATTTGTCGAAAATCAAACAGGATTTGTAACGCGACTTAAAGATAATGCTGTCTATGATACAGTTTTAGACAAAGAAATTGACGAAAATATTCACAGCGGCGTTTTGAAAGATAAAATAATAGAATTAGAAGTAAAAGAACAAAATCAAAATTCAAAGATAAAATTAAGAAAAATAGTCTTTTACGA
>Ga0209537_1000771_pt1 | contig 38383 bp, 34 predicted proteins | sample BioPla4DNA1_FD_187698 | JGI IMG/M metagenome (GOLD analysis project Ga0209537, IMG submission 187698) | Biogas fermentation microbial communities from Germany - Plant 4 DNA1 (SPAdes) (version 2) | ecosystem: Engineered > Bioreactor > Anaerobic > Digestate | place: Bielefeld, North...
ACTACGTTTGATGGTATAATGGTCATGAGACTTGAACGCTCCTTTCTGGGAGGTAATGGGTTTTTGGCAATTTCCATTATACCAGAGGCGTTTCAGGTCTCATTTTTATTATTAAGTTAACAGAACAGAAATAAATGCCAGGAGGATTTGATATGAAAAATAATAAGAAATGGCCTTTATTTTTATTATGCATTTTTTTGGATATTGCTGCTGTGAGTCTGATACCTGTAAATGCCCTGGTGGTAAATTTCGACATGCCCGAATTTGCTACCGTGATAGCTTCATTGGCGGCAATTGCATCCACGGTTTTGTTTTTTGCGAAAATTAAAAAGGCAGGAATATTAAAATCAATTATCTGCTTTTTATCGGTGCTGACAGTGGCTGTATCGATTTTTGGAAGCTACTGCAATCCGTACTGGAACAGCGTCGTATTCAGGACAAATGTCGATTACCGTTCAAAGCCGTATGATTACAGGCTGAGGTCAAGGGATGCAGTGAAAGACTTGGAATATGCAATGAAATATTTAAGAAAACTTCATCCTGCCTTGTACCATGGAACGCCTGAAGATATAAACCGTCAGTACCGGGTTGTTAAAAACAGGATTGAACAAAGAAGCGACATAAGCAAGAATGAGCTGGCAGGAGAAATAGAGTCGGTCCTCTCAGTTCTCAGGGACGGTCACACGTTTGTACGCGGTGTTTATAACGATAAAATAGTTAAATACTATCGTAAATGGACTGATGCAGGGTATAGGATAACGGCGGTAAACGGTATCACAACCGATGAACTCCTCGAACTGAAAAAGAGTTATTACAGTTACGAGGTGCCGTCATGGATGGATGAGCTGATGTCGTATGATATTGTGACAGAAGCTGGGCTTGATTATCTTGGTTTTGACATTGGCAACGGAATAGTATATACCCTCGCTTCAGCGGACGGGAGCGTTCGTACCGGGACCTGTTATCCTGATGATTTTATTACAGTGGATGAGTACAGAAGACTATACAGTAACGATGATACCGCAGCAGCAGAAAATAATTTCGTAAGTTATGAAATAGACGAAGAAAACAACATTGCAATACTGCGTCTTGAACAGTGCACATACAATGATGAATACATCAGTTGTCTACGTTCAATGTTTGAAGAAGTAAAAGAAAAGAAAATCGGTAATGTTGCTGTCGACTTAAGAGGTAACGGCGGCGGAAGTTCACAGGTTGTAGATGAATTCTTCAGGTATCTGGACATCGACAGTTACAGGTCGGTGACATTAAGCTGGAGGCTGGGCTTCGTGAATAAAAATATGGGAAACGGAATTAGTGAAAACAAAAAATATGAAGATTTACTGTTCCATGGGGATCTGTATCTTTTAACATCGGCGCGTACATTCAGTTCAGCAATGATGTTCGCACAATATGTGAAGGATAACAGGCTGGGAATTATTATAGGAGAGGCTCCGGGAAACGATCCGAACGGATATGGCGAAGTTTCATGTTTTATGCTGCCAAACTCGGGATTATACATGCAAATATCAACAAAACGGTTTTACCGGGCAGACAGGGAAAGTACCGATGAGCTTGTGTACCCGGATATTGAATGCAGCAGTAAACTTGCCATGGAGGAACTGTACAGGCTGATAAAAGAAAAATAGAAAGCCTGGTTATAGATATGGTTATATACATGTTCTGTTACGGCTGTAAAAGCGGGTTATTGTTGTAAAACACCTGCCTGTGATATAAAATTGTTGCATAGTCAGGAAAGCATATTTGTCTGAAACGGCAGGAGATATGTATGCAGGAGAGCCGTTTGTTCAGAATTCTTTATTATCTGCTCGAGAAAGGGCAGGCAAGCGCGCCTGAACTGGCCGAACGGTTTGAGGTGTCCGTGAGGACAATATACAGGGATATTGACGCACTGAGCAGTGCGGGTATTCCTGTTTATACGCAGACCGGGAGGAAGGGCGGAATCCGGATAATGGACGGCTTTATACTCGATAAGGCCGTGCTGTCCGAGCAGGAAAAACAGAATATACTGTTCGCGCTGCAGAGCCTGACCGCCCTGAAAGGCTCTTATGCAAAAGATACGCTTGAGAAGCTGTCAGCCATGTTTCAAATCCGTTCCGGGAACTGGATTGAAGTGGATTTATCGCGATGGGGCGGCAACGCAGGGGATAATGAGAAGTTTGAACTGCTGAAGACCGCTGTAATACAGCACAGATATGCAAGGATTACTTATGCGGGTTCGTACAGGGAACCGGGGCAAAGAATAATTAAACCGCTGAAACTTCTTTACAAGTCGAAGGACTGGTATCTTAAAGCGTACTGTACCGAAAAACAGGATTTCCGGATTTTCAAGCTGAACCGTATTCTTGAAACAGAGCTCTTGGATGAACGCTTTTCCCCTGCAGCATATCCGGATGAGAAAGAAACCGGGCCGGGAAATTATGTTCCGGTAAAACTTCGTTTTTCGAAAGAAATGGCTTTCCGCGTTTATGACGAATTCAGCGCTGATAAGATACAGACCGATTCAGAAGGAAGGCTTACGGTCACGGCAGAAATGCCCGAAGATGCATGGCTCGTAGGGTATATACTATCCTTCGGAACATATGTTGAGGTTTTGGAACCGGCAGGCCTAAAAGAAGTTGTTGCCGAAACGGCAAAAGAAATTTATGAAAAAAATAAACCCTGACATTAGTTGTCAGGGTTTTGTTGATATTATTTCAGTGAAGACAATTACAAATCCGGTAATTAAAGAAAGGAGAACTTATTATGCAGGATTATGCGGATAAGAAAGCCCTGATTGCAGAAATAGAAAAAACTGCGGACCTTTTTATAGGTGAGTTCTATGATATTTGTGAAGGCGACAGGGATAAACTTATTGACGGAGTGGACAGGACTCCGGCACAGATGATAGCGTATCAGCTGGGCTGGCTTAACCTAATCATGAAATGGGACAGGGATGAAGCCGAAGGAAAGCAGGTGATTACTCCATGCGAGGATTACAGGTGGAACAACCTGGGCGGACTTTATCAAAGTTTTTATGACAGGTATTCCACATACTCCCTGGCGGAACTACAGCAGTTGTTCACAGACAATGTGGCCGCTTTTGTCAGGTGGCTCGACGGGTTCACAGAAGAGGACGTTTTCACACCGGGGAGCCGCAAATGGGCAGCTTCCACGCCGTCCAACTGGCCGGTATGGAAATGGGTGCATATAAACACCGTTGCACCTTTCAAGTCCTTCCGCAGCAAGATAAGAAAATGGAAAAAGCTGAATGCAGGCTGAAACAGGATTTAACAGGAATGACCCCTTGTACTAAGACGGGTTGAAATAATGTTTTCGCCCGTTTTTTTATTCTTATCTGCCGGTGACGTTGTATGCCGTGCTTAGTTCAAAGCGCCATGGAGTATTTTTTCGGATAAGGCAGGCATAAGGCGGAAAGAACAGTAAAACCATATTATTGGGAATTTGAGATTTGTCCTGAAGAAATTCAGATTCAGCGGCCTGATTTTTTTTAAATTATGGTATTGCATTTGAGAATAAAATGTGCAATAATCTTTTTTACTTTGTAGTTTCTTGGAAAATGAATTATAAATGAAAATGATAATGATGCCCGAATTGGGGAAACTGTTTCTTCAGCCGGGACGTGAGTGAGTTACCTCCTGAAAAGAGACTAAGAATACCGGATAGGTTTCGGAAACAAGATCGGGACCTGAAATGATATTTTTGACGTATGGGAGGTTGAGATTCAAGATTGGACCAAAGGCACGCACCCATATATGAGGCTTTGGAAAAGCACAGATCAGATCGCATAGTACATTTTGATGTACCGGGACACAAAGGCGGCAGAGGCAATAAGGAACTTACCGATTTCCTGGGGGAAAAATGCCTCAGGGCAGATGTCAATTCAATGAAGCCGCTGGACAACCTGAATCATCCCGTATCGGTCATAAAAGACGCACAGCAGTTGGCAGCAGAAGCATTCGGCGCCAATAGCTGCTTTTTTGTTGTCAACGGCACAACTGCAGCAGTTCAGGCCATGGTAATGTCATCATGCAAGGCGGGGGAGAAAATAATCATGCCCCGCAATGTTCATATAAGCGCCATAAACGCGCTCATCCTGAGCGGAGCTATCCCGGTTTATATAGATCCCGGCATAAACAACAGGCTTGGCATAGCTTTGGGGATGTCAACCGATGATATAAAAAAGGGGATCGAAGAGAACCCGGATGCCAGGGCAATTCTTGTAAACAATCCAACTTACTACGGAATATGTTCAAACTTAAGGGAAATAGTTGAGCTGGCTCACAGTCACAATATGCTGGTACTGGTAGATGAAGCTCACGGCACCCATTTTTACTTTGGGGACGATATGCCTGTTTCAGCAATGGAGGCAGGTGCGGATATGGCCTCAGTAAGCATGCACAAGACCGGGGGTTCCTTAACCCAAAGCTCACTGCTGTTGTGCGGCGAAAATGTCAACTGCGACTATGTCAGGCAGATTATAGGTCTTACACAGACAACCAGTGCCTCGTATTTGCTGCTTACATCGCTTGATCTGGCAAGAAAGAACCTGAGCCTGAACGGAAGGGAGATTTTCAGAAAAACGGTTGAGTTTGCGGAATATGCCAGAAGGGAGATTAACAGCCTTGGCGGATATTATGCCTTTTCGAAGGAACTGGTTGATTATGACAGCGTGTATGACTTTGATGTGACGAAACTTTCAATTAACACAAGGGATACAGGCCTTGCAGGGATTGAGGTCTATGACATACTGCGGGACGATTATGGAATCCAGGTTGAGTTCGGAGACCTCGGCAATATTCTGGCGATTGTGTCTGCCGGTGACAGGGCAATGGAGATAGAACGCCTGATTTCCGCCCTGTACGAGATCAAAAGGCTTTATTCAAGAGAACCTAAAGGCATGCTCGATCACAATTATATAAATCCTGAGGTGGTGTATACACCTCAGAAAGCATTCTACAGCGAAAAGAAAATCATGCCGCTTAGGGACAGCAAAGGCAGGGTAAGCGGTGAATTCGTCATGGCCTATCCGCCTGGCATACCGGTTCTGGCCCCCGGCGAGAGGATAACCGGGGAAATAATAGATTATATTGCATATGCAAAGGAAAAGGGAAGCCTGCTCATGGGCACCCAGGATATGAGAATGGAAAATATTCTGGTGGTGGAGGGATAACATGGATTTGTGGTTTACTGAATATTATACAAAGAATGCCCGCTTTTCGATTAAGATAGATAAACCGGTAATCAGCCTGGAAAGTGAGTTTCAGCGAATAGACGTGTTTGATTCCTGCGCCTTCGGCAGGGTCCTGGTGCTGGACGGGTACCTGATGCTCACTGAAAAGGACGAGTTCATATACCATGAGATGATGACGCACATTCCAATGGCGGTAAACCCGGAAATCAGCGATGTTCTTGTTATTGGAGCAGGTGACGGCGGAGTGATAAGGGAGCTTGCAAAATACGATTCGGTTAAACGTATTGACATGGTGGAGATAGATGAAATGGTGGTGGACGTCTGCAGGAAGTACCTGCCGCAGACAGCATGCAGGCTCGATGATCCTCGCGTAAACATATATTTTGAGGACGGCCTTAAATTCGTCAGAAGAAAGAATAATGAATACGATTTAGTAATTGTTGATTCAACAGATCCCTTCGGGCCCGGGGAGGATCTGTTCACTAAGGAGTTCTACGGGAATTGCTACAAAGCACTGAAAGAAGCGGGTATCATGGTTAACCAGCATGAAAGCCCCTATTATCCGAATGATGCCAAGGCCATGCAAAAGGCTCATAAACAAATTAAGTCGGTTTTTCCGGTTGCACTGATCTACCAGGCCCACATACCCACCTATCCGTCGGGGCACTGGCTTTTCGGCTTTGCGTCAAAAGGCCTTGACCCAATCGCTGACCTGGACGGAAGATGGGATTCACTCGGCCTGAAGACAAGGTATTACAATACCGAATTGCACAAGGGTTGTTTCGCATTACCGACATATGTAAAGGAGTTAATGGAAAATGCCTGAAAGACAGTTTAATAATATTCTTGGCTGTGATAAAAACTATAACGAAAGTAAAATAGTGGTTTTCGGAGCACCCTTTGACGGAACGACATCCTATCGCCCCGGTGCAAGGTTCGCAAGCTCGGCGATACGAAGCGAGAGCTACTCGATTGAAACCTACAGCCCATACCAGGACAAGGATTTGGAGGATATCTTCGTATTCGACGCCGGTGACCTCGAACTGCCCCTGGGCAATACGGTGAAGGTCCTTGAACGGATTGAGGAATTTGTGTCCGCCGTATTGGATGACGGCAAAATACCGTTCATGATAGGCGGTGAGCACCTGGTCAGTTTGGGCGCGGTGCGCGCGGCAGTAAAAAAATACAGGGATCTTCACATAATCCATTTTGATGCGCATTCGGATTTGAGGGACGAGTACCTCGGAGAGAAACTGTCCCATGCAACGGTTATGAGGCGGTGCTGGGATTTGGTCGGGGATAGCAGGATTTTTCAGTTCGGGATAAGGAGCGGATCAAGGGAAGAGATTTACTGGGGAAGAGAGCATGTTCATACCAGTTTCTTCGGTTTCGGGCAGCTGGATGACATCGTAAATGCATTAAGGGGTAAGCCGGTATATTTTACCGTTGATTTGGATGTTCTTGATACCTCGGTATTCCCCGGTACCGGGACTCCAGAATCCGGCGGCGTGGCTTTCTGTGAGCTTCTCGATGCGGTTCGGAAGGTGTCGGAACTCGATATAGTCGCCCTCGATATGAACGAGCTGGCCCCGCCGCTTGATCCAACCGGGTCGTCAACTTCACTGGCCTGCAAACTTTTAAGGGAAATTCTTTTATATGTTTATAAATAGGCAGCTTTGCGGGACTTCTGATTTTCTTGCCAAAAATCTGGATTATTGGAGGGGTTAATATGGGAAAAGCATTAATTATCGGAGCCGGAGGAGTGGGCAGGGTTGTAGCCCACAAATGTGCACAGAATCCTGAAGTGTTTGAAGAAATTATGATAGCAAGCAGGACAAAATCAAAATGCGATCAGCTTAAGAAAGAGCTGGACGGCGGCAGATCAAAAATACACACTGCCGGGGTTGATGCCGATAACACGGAAGAACTCATAAACCTGATAAACAGTTTCAAACCTGATATTGTTATAAACGTTGCATTGCCTTACCAGGACCTGACCATTATGGATGCCTGCCTTGCAACAGGAACCGATTATGTGGATACAGCAAATTATGAGCCGCCCGATGTTCCAAAGTTTGAATACAAATGGCAGTGGGCATACAGGGAGAAGTTTGAGAAGGCAGGAATCACAGCCCTTTTGGGAAGCGGGTTTGATCCCGGGGTTACCGGTGTTTTCACAGCCTATGCTCAGAAACATTATTTTGACGAAATCCACTATATAGACATTTTGGATGCCAATGCCGGGGATCATGGCTATCCCTTTGCCACCAATTTCAATCCTGAAATCAATATTCGCGAAATAACGGCACCCGGCCTGTACTGGGAAAACGGCGAATGGATAGAAACAAAGCCGCTGGAAATCAAGAGAACATACAACTTTCCCGAAATAGGCAATATGGATATATATCTTCTGCACCATGAAGAGATAGAGTCCCTGGCCAAAAACATAAAGGGAGTAAAGAGAATCAGGTTCTGGATGACCTTTTCGGAGAGGTATCTTACCCATCTTCGCGTTCTCCAGAATGTGGGAATGACATCCATAGAGCCGATAGAATTCGAGGGTAAGCTGATACAGCCCCTTCAATTTTTGAAAGCCGTTCTGCCCGACCCGGCTTCGCTGGGACCGAGGACCAAAGGCAAAACCAATATCGGATGCATATTCCAGGGTATTAAGGACGGTAAGCCGCGAAGCTATTACGTCTATAATGTGTGCGATCACCAGGAATGTTACAGGGAAGTAGGCTCACAGGCAATATCATATACCGCCGGAGTACCGGCTATGATAGGCGCAATGATGGTATTGACGGGCAAATGGAAGAAGCCGGGCGTGTTTAACGTTGAAGAATTTGATCCCGATCCCTTTATGGATGCACTGAACAGGAACGGGCTGCCATGGAAGGAAAGTTTTTCGCCCGTGCTGCTGGATTAAAGGTGAGGATATGAACAGGAACATTCAGAACTTCAAAGCCATAGATTTGAATATTGATGTATCCGGACTTCCTACGCCGATATACATCGTGGATGAAAGGCTGCTTGAGAAGAACCTGAAAATACTGAAAAATGTTATCGACAGGACAAACTGCAGGATTCTTCTTGCACAAAAGGCCTTTTCGATGTTCTCGCTGTATCCCCTTATAGGAACCTACCTGAACGGTACGGCAGCCAGCTCCCTTTTTGAGGCAAGGCTGGGTTTTGAGGAGATGAAGGGCAGAGAGGTTCATATATATTCACCCGCATACAGGGAGGATGAGTTTGATGAGATCGTAAAAATATGCGATCATATAGTTTTTAACTCATTTTCCCAGTGGAACAGGTTCAGGGACAGGATAAAGGCTTCGGGCAGAAACATTGAATGCGGTATCAGGATAAACCCGGAGTATTCGGAAATTGAGACCGATATATATAATCCCTGTTTTACCGGCTCAAGGCTGGGCGTTACTCTTGAAAACTTCAGGGACGATGACCTGGATGGAATAAGCGGCCTGCATTTTCATACCATGTGCGAGCAGAACTCCGATGTCTTAAAACGCACGATCGATGTTGTGGACAGAAAGTTCGGGAAATATATAAAGAGGATGAAATGGATTAACTTCGGCGGCGGGCATCATATTACAAGGCCCGGTTATGATATTGACACGCTGGTCGAATGCATCATGTATATCAAAAACAAGTACGACGTGGAAGTGTACCTTGAACCCGGTGAAGCGATAGCTTTGAATGCCGGATACCTTGCGGCCCGGGTGCTGGATTTTGTGAAAAACAATATTGATATAGCAATCCTGGATACTTCTGCAGCCTGTCATATGCCTGATGTAATAGAGATGCCGTACAGACCGAAGATAGTAGGTGCGGGCGAACCCGGCCGGTACCCATATACCTACAGGCTTGGCGGACTTACCTGCCTGGCGGGTGATGTTATAGGGGATTACTCCTTTGAAGAACCCCTTAACGAAGGCGATATTCTGATATTTACCGACATGGCCATATACACGATGATCAAGAACAATACCTTTAACGGTGTAAACCTTCCTGCCATAGCAGTCTATAACGAAAAGGACGGGCTTAAAATAATAAAGCAGTTCGGATATGAGGATTTCAAGGGACGCCTTTCGTAATACGGGACAAGGGGGCCGGTTCCTGCCCCACTGTGGGACAAGGAATATGCCCTTCATATCGTTCAGCATCAAATCATACCACCCCGCGGATGAAATCGGTTTATATTCAAAAAATCTGCGGGGTTGTTTTTTTACTGAACCGGACAGGAAAATTTTACGACTATATAAATGAAAGCAGATAAGCGAGGTGGTGAATTTGGCTTTTTAAATGACGGCTGCGCAGAAGGAACTTTGATATCAAAGGCGGCAGAAGGCGATGACAAAGCGTTTGAACTGCTGATGAAGGCTCACCTCAAGGTTATATACAACTATATCTGCATTCATGTGGAAAGTAAGGAGGATGTTCAGGACCTGGTCCAGGAAACAATGCTTGGCGTATGGTCAGGCCTTAAGTATTTCAGGAATGATTCATCCTTCAGAACATGGGTAATGGGCATTACAAGAAGAAAGGTTTATGATTTCTACAGAAGCAGGTATAAAACCTCCGAGTTGACCATGCCTGAAGATGAAGGTTCGCTTGTTTCCGAGGATGAGCCTGACAGGCTCCTTGAAACCCTGGACGTTAACAGTGCCGTTAACAGGCTTAACAGCATGGAACAGGAGCTCGTTTTTCTGGCTTTCAATGCGCAGCTTACATACCAGGAAATATCAGAGGTTACCGGTATACCTTTGGGTACGGTGAAAAGCAGAATGTCGGGCGTCAGATCGAAGCTGAGAAAATATCTTGAAAAGGAGTGATGCGAAATTACTGATTGTCAGGATATTCAGGATATTTTAATCGATTATTTGAACTCGAGGCTTGCTGAAGAGGGCAGGCGTAAAGTTGTGCTTCACCTCGCAGGCTGCAAGGCATGCAGGGAAGAGATGGCTTTATTGATAAAACTTAAAAAAAACCAGGAAGAAAATTTAAAGGAAGTGCCCCAGGAAATTAAAACATCTGCTTTCAGTCAAATACCGAAGAAAAAGACATGGCAAAATGTATTTCAATGTCTTGATCCGCTTTATGATGCTATGAAACTTGTAGGAATGACTGTTCGGTTTGCAACAGAATTAATATGAATAAAGGAGGAAACTGTTATGTCAGATGAAATTCCGGTAAAAGAAATAGGTCAGCTTTTGGAGGATGTTTCAGAAAAGCTCCCCAAAATTCTCAATGGGATTATGGACACATTGTATTCCGCTGAATCCGGCAGAAAAGTAGGCCAGGCGGTCGGAGGTTTCTATAAGGAACTTATTGATTCAGGCATTCCGTCGGAGGACGCACTTAAGATGGCGAAGGATTTCATGTTTTCCATCAAGGACATGGCGAACGCTTTTGGCTCCAAAACCGGGAAGTCTGAATAGCCATGACGGTAATACGCTTTATTAAATTTGTTCTTAAACTGCTGTTATTCATAATCCTCCTTCCGGTTCTGGCCATCCTGGTTCTGTTAAGAATGTGCCATTACAGAATGGTATTGGTAAAACACATGATTCTGTCAGGAATGCCGAAAGAGTATGCAAAACAGCTTGCAAGGGAATCTAAACCAGGAAACATTACAGGCTGGACTTCCATCCTGAAAAAACCGAAATAAAACATTGCTTTTCGCAATATTCGGCTTTTTGGGAAGTACAGGTATTATCACTGCCAACGGGTTAACCACGGCAGATAAATAATCCTGCAAATATGAACAGATGAACACGGCAAGCCTGGATTAACCGGTTAACCCCCCGATATATGTCAAAAGTATGTCGGGGGTTTAATTTTATGCATACCAATTAAAGTCGGCGAATCATGTCACCGTAAAGGAAAAACAGTATCCTGAACATCAAAAATTGTGTTTAAGTTATTATCCGGTGGTATGATAAAATTATTATATTTAATTAAGTTACTGCTTCCATGAACTGCAGCTCATAACGGCAAGAGTTAAGGATAAAGGATCAGCCCGCTGTTTAATGTTTGGTAACGCTGATTTATGATTATATTTTATGGGTTATATTGGCGGATAGTGTTGAAACCTTCGGATATGAAGGGTTTTGAGCATAATTCGGAACTGTTGTTAAACTGTCCGGAAATGACGGGAGGGTATTGTGGACTTAAAAACAGTTATATTATTGCTCGCAGTCGGTTCCTTTCTATTCGGGCTGCTTTTGCTGGTTTTCAAATTTAATAAAAAGGATCCGCAGGAAGTTCCTTTCTGGATTGTAGCAAAACTACTGCAGGCTGCCGGCTCCATGATGCTTTACTACAGGACTGATACCTTTGACATTTTGACAATTATTGCAAATATAGCTTTATTGTCCGGCTGTGCCTATGAAGCATGGGCTATCCGGGTTTTGACCGGACACCCTGTTAAACGCCGGCTGCATGTCACAACAGCGGTCGGGATAATACTGGTATGCTCATTTACAGTGTTTCTGGACATGCCTTACAGGACGGGGGTTGTTTTTCTGCTCCAGAGCCTTTTTTACTTTCTGCCGGGTTATTACCTGTTTGTAAAATCAGGGAAGAGGTTTTCACTGCAGTTGATTTTGGCAGTATGTTATTGTGTAACCGGCTCGATATTTTTAACTGGCGCTGTTTCATGCCTATTCTTTCCCAAAACTGCCGTAAACATGGCCGAAAAACCCATATCCGGAATGATACCGGGAGCAAGTTTCTGCCTGTTTTTAGTCAGCGGATTTATTATGCTGATGCTTGCGAAAGAAAGAAGCGACATTAAGGTGCAGGAAATACAGAAAACCCTGAAAAAGAGTGAGAGCAGGTTCCAGCAAATCGTGGAAACAGCTATTGAAGGCATTCTTATTTTTGATAACCGGTACAGGATTACCTTTGCAAACAAAAACATGGCTTCAATGCTTGGATACACCGTTGAAGAAATGATTGGAAGGTCGTATGTTTCATTTTTCCCGGAAAGCCACCTGGATGTATATTATCAGCAGGAGTCCCTCCGCAAAAAAGGTGCAGACTCTGTCTATGAATGCTGCCTGTTAAGAAAGGACGGGAACAGGCACTGGTTTTTGATCTCCGCAAAGGCCATACTTGACGATTTCGGAGGCTTTGACGGCTCCTTTGCGATGCTGACCGATATTAATGAAAGAAAAGAAATGGAACGGCTGCTTGAAGAGTCCAACCGCCTGCTGACTGAACTGAGCAACATGGATAGCCTTACGGGAATTGCGAACAGAAGACGGTTCGATGCCGTTCTCGAACATGAGTATTCCAGGCTCAGGCATTCAAATTCCAAACTGTCAATAATTTTGTTTGATATTGACCATTTTAAGGAGTATAATGATTACTACGGGCATGTTATGGGAGACGTTGTCCTGCGCAGAATAGGAGAAGTATTGGCACAATCAATCCGCTCAGCTGATTTGGCAGCCCGTTATGGCGGGGAAGAGTTTGCCTGCATATTGCCCGATACCGACATTAATAATGCGGTGAGCATAGCAGAAAGAATAAGGCAGAGAATTCAGGACCTGAAAATAGAACATAAGAAGTCACCTGTATCGGATTATGTTACAGCAAGTTTCGGCGTAGCAACAGTTCAGTATTCTCCTGAAACCACCCTCGACGAAATTGTGAATATTGCTGACAGGTTGCTGTATAAAGCAAAAACGGCAGGGCGTAACAGGACAGAATATGCCTGGGAAAAGAAGGACAGGTATCCTGTCTCATCTTAATCCTTTATTTTCAGGAAGCTGGTCTGAATGATTTATAAATATGAACACTGGATTATGTAACTTACCCTAAGTGCATAATATGCAATTGCGTGTTTACATATTAATGCCAGTGTATCTGTGATGATATTATACTTCAAAGCTGCTAAGCAAATCCATTCAACAGATTTACAGGTTAACAAAAGGAAAACGGTATAAGTAACAGCATATAGGTAAGTATTTTATAGATTGCCTGGTGGCATGAAAAAACAATATCGTATTTTTGCTCCATGAACTGCCGCATATGGAGGGACTGGTAACAAAAAACATAAGGTATGCTGTTTAATAATTGGTATGGCTGTTTTATAATATTGTAATCAATAATAATAATGTTGAAGAATAAAATATATTTATGATGGGAGACGATACTCAGCGCTGAATCTGAAAGTCATAGACGCAATGTGATTCACTGAACGTTTGATTTGGCGGCTGCGGTGGCGAAAAGTCTGCCTGCACTGAATAATACGGAAAGCATTATCTTCGGCAGCAGGTACCGGCTTACAGGGAAGCTGCCTTTTTGTCTACAGCATGGGGTGAATATTATGAGCCTGGCAAGTAATGCTATTTTAAACATATATTCAATTACAATACTTCTTGTTATCTATTTTCATGCTATGAAATTTTTTGAAAAGAATTCCTTATCCGACAGACTCTATATGCTTATATTATACGTAACTGTTTTATTGCTGGGGATAGATATATTAAGCAGGTTTGACGGCAGCGCTTCTGTTGTTTATCGTGTACTGAATCATGCGGGAAACTTCTTAATGTTTGTTATGAGCCCGGTTTTGCCAATGTTATGGGTGTCGTATGTTCACTTTAAGGTATACCAGGATGAGAGAAGAACAAGGAAACTTTTCTACCCGTTCTGCATAGTTTTTGTCATCAATACTTTAGCTGTGATACTCTCCCAGTTTTACGGATGGCTTTACTATATTGGTTCGGATAATATATACCACAGGGGTCCGTTTTTTTTAGTACCGGCTTTTGCCATAATTATGCTTATGCTTGCGGCTTTCGCAATAACTGTAGCAAACCGCGGAAGGCTGGAAAGAAGAAGTTTCTTCTCGATTGTCTTTGTTCCGGTGGTTCCGTTTATTTGCATCATACTGCAGGTTGTGTTCTATGGAATGTCACTGGTACTGAACGGCGTTGTTATTTCCCTTCTGGTTGTGTTTATAAACATTCAGAATCACAGCCTGTACACCGACTATCTGACGGGGTTGGATAACCGGAAAAAGCTGGATGCATACTTAAAGGAAAAGGTTGGTTTATACGGGGAAGAAAAGGGTTTGTGCGCTGTCTTGATAGATATTAACAACTTTAAGCAAATAAACGATACCTATGGGCATGACATGGGGGATATTGCACTTGAAAACGCGGCAAAACTGATTAAAAACTGTGTCCGCTCAAGTGACCTGGTTGCGAGGTTCGGCGGCGATGAATTCTGTATCATCATGGAAAAATCAAGCGAAAGCGATTTGGAAGCACTGGTTTGCAGAATAAACAACTGCCTCGAAGAATATAACAGGTCGGGTTTCCATCCCTATGAACTTAAGTTCAGTATGGGCTATGCAGTGTATGATCACCGGTCGCACAACAGCGCGGCGGATTTCCTGAAACAGATCGACATGCTTATGTACCAGGATAAAAAGGCCTGCAAGAACAGGATTCCGAATACTTAGCAGGCTAAATGGCACGTTTGGCGGTAAAAAACGTTATGAGTGCCGGCAAATTCGGTTCCGAATAATTCACCCATTTATCCGAATGACATAAGAATGCCACCGACCATTTGAGCAGGACAGAGTACATAGGATATAATGACATAACACGGCCGAACCATTGGTGCCGTATGGGTATTATTGACAATATGTTTTTTATGGTGCTATTATAGTATGTAATACAGGTTTTCAGCCTATGTAGTTAAATAAGTCTGTATCACAGGTAGTTGTGGTTATAAACTCTGTCATGATATTCCGATGCATTCCATGATGAATTCACTTCATCAGAAGGGAAGAACCAGCATGTTTAAGGTTTTTCTTGTCGAGGATGAAAAAGTTGTACGGGAAGGCATACGTAAGAACGTTCTGTGGGAGCAGTACGGCTTTCAATATACTGGTGACGCTTCTGACGGTGAGCTTGCTCTTCCTATGATTCGCAAAATACAGCCCGATCTCCTTATTACAGATATTAAAATGCCGTTTATGGACGGTCTGTCGTTGATCAAACTGGTACGAAAAGAGCTGCCCAGGACAAAAATCGTGATAATCAGCGGATACGACGATTTTTCATATGCCCAAGAGGCTATTCATTTGGGTGTGGATCAGTACCTGCTCAAACCCATTATCAAGGATAAACTGGTGGAAATGCTGGTTGAAATGCGGGATAAAATTCAGGAAGAGCTGCATCAGCAGCAGTACATAGAGAATTTTAAACGGGAGGCCCGGGAGTACGAAAATTTCGCACGCAGGAGATTCTTTGAGAAAATAGTCACCGGCGGCCTGAGTGTTCCCGAAATCTGTGAGACTGCAAAGAATCTGAACATCGAAATAAGCGCTCCGTTCTACAATATTGTGCTTTTTTCACTCAGCAGCGCTGAATACGATGGCAGTGCACCTGAAAGCTATACCGAGAATCTTGCCGGGGTACAGAACAGGGTTACCGGGTGTTTCATTGATCATCCCGGGATGATTTTATTCCGATGGAATATTACAACATATGCAGTACTGGTAAAAGGCTCTGAAGACGATATCGGGCTTAATACGGCGAAATGCATCGAAAACATCAGGGACATCTGTGTTGCGGCAGGAAAGGATGTAAGCTGGTATATTGCATGCGGTACACCTGTATCACGTCTAAGTTCCATTCCGGGCTGCTTTGCAGAGGCAAGCCGCATACTATCATACCGGTATTTATGTCCCGAGAAGCATATCCTTACAGAGGCCATCATAATGAACCTTCGGAAAAACAGCGGTTCACAGATAGATGCACATAAGGAAATCGATCCGGATCATATCAGGAAGTTCCTAAGCAGCGGAACTGAAAAAGAAACAGATGACTTTATTGATCAAATACTTCAGAACGTCGGCATGGAGTTTGCTTCACTGCCGATATTCTGCAGGTACCTGGAAATGGCTGTTTATTTTGCGGCTGTAAAATACCTGGATTCAATCGGCTCAAACTCCGGCATCTTATGGTCTCCGGAATTCCGGCCCGATGAACGTGTGGCCGATATTGATGAAGCAAAACGGTATGTACGCAAGATTATTAAACAGACAATCGAACTGCGTGATCTTGAAAGCATAAAGCAGTACCGCGATATTTTGAGGCATGCCATTGATTTCATAGACAGGAATTTTTCGGATGCATCGATTTCACTTGACAGGGTCGCGAAGGAAGTGAATATCAGTCCGAACTACCTGTCGGCGATATTCAGCCAGGAAGTTGGACAAACCCTGATAGAGTATCTCACCTTCAGGCGTATCGAGGAAGCAAAACGCATGCTCCGTCAGACCGACAAACTTTCAGGCGAGATTGCGTCAGAAGTCGGGTACAAGGATTCACGCTATTTCAGTTTTGTTTTCAAGAAAATTACGGGCTGTACACCCAGCGAATATCGAAAAGGGGCAAAACAGTGAGCAGGAATAGCCGGCGCAAGGATAAAAAAATAAAGCTGCAGGGCAGACTCTGGAACATGATTCTGCTGGTATCATTACCCCTGGTGATTGTTATTATCGTGCTTGCATCAGTCGGGATTGTGTATGCATTCCGGTACAATGCAATACTTAATAATGTCACAACGGCCTCGGAATTCAACCAGAATTTTAAAGATGATGTGGATTTGAAAATGTATTATTTCGTTATTGACAGCCAGTATTCCGAAGGCCTTCCTCTCAAAGAGGTCCAGTCGGCGAAGGAGATTGCGGAAAAACTTTACCATACGACAACCCAGAAAAACAGCAAGCGGGCAATCAGCAGCGTTCTGAACCTGTGCGGCAACCTTGAGGAGAAAATGCAGCAAATCGCTGAAACAAAAGAATACGATTCCCGTGTTGATCAGCTGGAGAAAAATATATATATAATTACCGACCTGATACAGAGATTCATGTACACTTACCTCTATTACGAAGCAGCGTATCTGAACAGTTTGCAGTCCGGCATGGTTACAAATATGATTGTTCTGATGGTTATAACTATAGTATTTTCGCTTGTGCTGCTTTATTTCCTTCTTGCAAGCTCGAAAAAACTCAGCCGCAAGATTGTTGATCCGATAGACATGATATGCGAACGCCTTGAAGCAATAGGCAAGGGCAGCCTGGCGGTTTGTGAGCCAATCCAGGCTGATGTCGAGGAAATACAGATTCTTTCCAACGGTATTGAAAACATGGTTGAGCGGTTGATTAAGCTGATAGAAAAAAACACCGAACAGGAAAAGCAGCGCAGACGCACCGAATTTGCATTAATGCAGGCCCAGATAAATCCGCATTTCCTTTATAATACTCTCGACACCCTTGTGTGGCTTATTGAGTCAGGAGAAATCAGCGAAGCGGTGAAAATTGTTGCAAGTCTCTCAAACTATTTCCGTTTCTCATTAAGCCGCGGGAAAAACGTGATTACTGTTGAAGAGGAAGAACAGCATATTCGAAGCTATCTCGAAATCCAGCAGATGCGTTACCAGGATTTAATGGAATATGAAATTGACATTCCGGAAGAGGTAAAAAAGTATATCCTTCCGAAACTTACCCTTCAGCCTGTTGTGGAAAATGCACTGTATCACGGCATAAAGAATACGCGGAGAAAAGGTACAATACGTTTGACAGGCAGAGTGGAAAACGAACGTATCATCCTGGAAGTGACCGACGACGGGTGCGGTATGACCGGGGAACGCCTTGAAGAGGTCAGAGCCTCTCTTACTGATAATAAGAGGGAAGGCTTCGGTTTGAGAACGGTTCACCAAAGAATACAGATACTGTTCGGCCCGGAATACGGTTTGGCAATTGAGAGCAAACCCGATGAAGGAACAAGGGTTATTGTAACCATTCCAATGAAGACGAGCGACAAGGAGATGTCATTATGAGAAAATTTCTTATCCTGTTGTTCTGTTCGCTGACAGTTTTTTGCTGCAGTTGTGCGAAGGAAGAGCAGCCTTTATCAGGAACCGGCGAGGATGATACAATTGTAGTTGGTCTTTCACAGGTAGGGGCTGAATCGGAATGGCGGGTGGCCAATACCGAGAGTATGAAGTCAACCTTGTCCGAGGAAAACGGATACATGCTGATTTTTGATGATGCCCGGCAGGAACAGGAAAACCAGATCAGGGCTATCAGGATGTTTATACAGCAGGATGTGGACTATATCGTGTTCTCTCCGAAGGTTGAAACCGGATGGAAATCCATTCTGCTGGAAGCAAAGGAGGCGAGTATACCGGTCATCGTAATTGACAGGTATATAGAACAGCAGGATGAACAGCTGTTTACCGCTTTTATCGGTTCGGATTTCTACAGGCAGGGAAAAAAAGCGGTTACTTGGCTCGAAGATTTCCTGGAAAAACGGGGCAGAGGCGAAGAACCTCTACGGATAGTCCATATCCAGGGAACCATAGGCTCATCTGCCCAGATAGGCAGGACGAAAGCTCTTGAAGAAGCTGCCGGACGGCACCCGAACTGGGAAATTGTGGCCCAGGAATGCGGAGATTTTACCCGGGCGAAGGCATATGAAGTTATGGGTGCTATTTTAAAAAAGACAAAAGACATAGACGTTGTATATTGCGAAAATGACGGTGAAGCACTTGGGGCGATTGATGCAATGGAAGAGGCGGGGTTGAAATGCGACCCTGTCGACGGTGTGATTGTAATCTCATTCGATGCAACAAGGCTTGGGCTCGAATACTGCCTGGCACGGAAAATAGCGCTTAATGTGGAATGCAACCCGCTGCAGGGTCCATACGTTGACGAAATAATCAAAAAACTTGAACGCGGCGAACCGATAGAGCGGATAACATATGTTGATGAAACCTGTTTCGACTATAAAAGTATCTCCCGGGAAATAATCGACGGCAGGGAATACTGAGGTTAGCTTTTTTATCGTGAATGTTTGAAATATTAAGGGAAAGTCATATCAGGCAATGGAATTGTATACAAATAAAGGAATTTAAAAAGAGCGTCATAAGGCGGCCTGTTTGATTTTTAAATGAGTTTGTTCAATATATTATGCATTTCATACGAAAAACTTGTCTTTATTATATAAAAGTTATACGATTTGCACAAAAGATAAAAGAAAGGGGAATAAAAAATGAAAAGGATTCTTGCATTGATCCTGGTCACCTTGTTAACTTTTACACTGGCAGCATGCGGTACTCAGCCTGCAGCTCCTGACGGATCATCACAGGGAACATCGTCTGAAGACGGTTCAAAAACATCTTCTAACTCTGACAGCGGCCTTATCAAAGTCGGCATTGTCAACAACCCGCCTTCCGAGTCGGGTTACCGTGCTGCAAACGTAGCAGACTTTGAAAGGGTCTTCAACGAAGCAAACGGATACAAAGTTTCAACGTTCTACAGCCTGAAGAATGATGAACAGCTGAACGCAGCCCAGCAGTTCATCACTGACGGTGTTGATTATCTCCTTATTTCAGCGGCTGCAACCGACGGATGGACAAATGTTCTTGAAAATGCAAAGAATGCCGGCGTTAAAGTATTCCTGTTTGACCGTATGATGAATGTAGACGAAAGCCTGTTCGAAGCTGCAGTTGTTTCCGACATGGCGGCACAGGGAAGAATGGCTGTTGAATGGCTGAAAGAGCAAAATCTTTCCGAATACAACGTAGTACATATCCAGGGTGCAATGGGAAGCGACGCCCAGATTGGCCGTACAAACCCATTAAATGAAGAATTCGAAAAAGGGACCATGAAATGTGTTATCCAGCAGACAGCTACCTGGGATGAAGCCACGGCAAAACAGATAGTTGAATCAGTAATCAACTCGGGAGAGAAATTCAATGTTATCTATGCTGAAAACGACGGTATGGCCAAGGGTGCCGTTGCAGCACTGGATGAAGCAGGTATCACCCACGGTGTTGATAAGGAAGTAATTGTAATAGGCTTTGACTGCAACAAGTGGGCTCTGAGGGAACTGCTTGCAGGCAACTGGAACCTGGACGTACAGTGCAGTCCGTTCCAGGCTGATAAAATCCATGAAATGATACAGATGCTTGAAGCAGGCAAGACACTTCCTGAAAAGATTGTCATCAACGAAGAAACATACTTTGACGCAAGAACCATTACACAGGAAGATATAGACAAATACGGCCTTGGCGACTGATAACCGGGATTGTCTGTTCTCAGTCAATTTCATTATTCATTCATATGCGGTGCCGAGTATGCGGATGTTTCCGCATACCCGCATCGCTGTTTGAAAGGACTTCCAATACTGTTGAGGATGGTAGCGATGCAGAACAACATCGTATTGTCGATGAGAAATATAAGTAAATCATTTCCGGGTGTACGCGCGTTGCAGAATGTGGATTTTACACTCAGAAAAGGCGAAATTCATGCGCTTATGGGCGAAAACGGAGCGGGAAAATCGACCCTGATCAAGGTTCTGACAGGAGTACATCCGAAAGATTCAGGCCAGATTTTCCTGGAAATTAACGGCGGATTAAAAGAGGTAAATGTAAGGTCGCCTCACGAGGCTCAGAATTTAGGCATCAGCACCGTTTACCAGGAGATAACTCTTTGTCCCAACCTTACCGTTGCCGAGAATATGTTTATCGGACGGGGAAATTACCGCACGGTAAACTGGCGCTCAATGAAAAAGAAGGCAGCGGAGATACTTGAGAAACTGAACATCCCTGCGCGTGCCGCCCAACAGCTTGGCACCTGTTCGATAGCGGTGCAGCAGATGGTGGCCATTGCCCGTGCAGTGGACATGGACTGCAAGGTTCTTATCCTGGACGAACCGACTTCCTCGCTGGATGAACAGGAGGTTGAAAAACTCTTATCGCTGATGCGTGAACTGAAGTCACGCGGTGTAGGCATAATTTTTATTACACACTTTCTTGACCAGATGTACGGGATAAGCGACAGGGTAACCGTTCTGCGCAACGGTGAACTGGCGGGAGAGTATGAGGTAAAGGACTTGCCGCGTGTCCAGCTTATTTCAAAGATGATGGGAAAAGACCTCGAGGATGTTTCTTCGCTGAAGAAAAAAAGTTTGCCTGATGAGAAGGCAGACAGCCCGCCTGTTTACGAAGCGGTAGGTTTATCCAGCACCAATTGTCCCAATGAGTTTGATTTTAAAATCTCAAAGGGAGAAGTAAACGGATTTACAGGACTGCTCGGCTCAGGCCGCAGCGAGAGCGTGCGTGCCATTTTCGCTGCAGATAAGATAACCGGCGGGAGAATAAAGATCAATGGCAAAAGTGTTAAGATTAAAAAACCTAAGGATGCAATGATGCATGGCATAGGATACCTGCCCGAAGACAGAAAGAAGGACGGAATTGTAGAGGACCTGTCGGTGCGTGAGAACATTATACTCGCGCTGCAGGTAATGAAGGGTTTCTTCAGGCCTCTTTCAAGAGCTGAAGCCGAATCCTTTGCAGATGAGTACATAAAACTTCTGGGTATAAAAACTGCTTCGATGGATACACCGATAAAATCCCTGTCGGGCGGGAACCAGCAAAAAGCGATACTGGCACGGTGGCTTCTGACAAACCCGCAGTACCTAATCCTTGACGAACCGACCCGCGGTATAGATGTCGGAACAAAAGTTGAAATACAGAAACTAATACTGAGGCTGGCCGGTGAAGGAGTGAGTGTTACATTCATTTCTTCCGAAATAGAGGAGATGCTTCGAACATGCTCAAGACTTGTTGTTATGCGGGATCGCCGGATGGTTGGTGAGCTGAGGGACGAAGAAATGACGCAGGGCAACATTATGCATATGATAGCGGGGGAGGCGGAAAAGAATGGGTAATGGTTTTAAGAAATTAATGAGAACTCAGTTGGTTATACCATTGTTTTCGCTGTTTTTGATTATTGTTTTCAACCTGATCAGGGATGTTGGTTTTTTTTCGATAAGCATTGTGACCAACAACCAGGGGAACCCCGTTCTTTCAGGAAACCTTATAAGTATCCTGAACGGAGCGTCAGCGGTTGCTATCATGTCAATCGGGATGACATTTATAACATCATCATGCAAGGGACAGGATATAAGCGTTGCTGCAGTAGCGGCAATCGCGGGCAGTGTTTTTGTCAGTGTACTTCGGTCATATGAAATTACAGTACCGGTGATTATTTATGCGTTTTTGCTCAGCTGCCTGATATCGGTTGTTTTCAGCATGTTTAACGGAATACTGGTTGCCGTATTTAAAATCCAGCCTATGATTGCAACGCTGATTTTGTTTTCGGCCGGGCGTTCCATTGCCTACTGGATAAACGGCGGTGCGACACCCACTGTTTCAAGCCCTCTGCTGTCAGCCATCGGAGGTTTTATTCCGGGTATTCCCGTACCCACTCCGATTATTATCATGATAATATTCCTTGTTCTGATTTCTCTTGTTCTAAGGTTTACCACCCTTGGATTATATACGCAGGTGGTTGGAATAAATGAAGGAACCGCCCATTTGAATGGGATAAATCCTGTTTGGGTAAAACTCCTGGCATTTGTTATATCCGGTGTTTGCGTTGCTACAGCAGGCTGTATTACAGTATGCAGAATAGGACTTATCAACCATGAAACCCTGCTTTTGGATGCAGAAATGGACGTTATACTTGCAGTTGCAATCGGAGGAACTGCTCTCAGCGGCGGAAAGTTCAACCTGTATGGTTCGGTAATTGGAGCGTACATAATACAGGCCCTGACTGTTACGCTTTTTGCAATGAAGGTTCCTTCGGCGGCGGTAAAGGCCTATAAAGCAGCGGTAATCATAATTATTGTTATATTCAGTTCACCTGTTGTGAAAGAATTTGTTGTCAACCTGTATAAGAAAATGTTTAAGTCACGGGTCAAAACTCCTGTGAAGGCTTCATGAACAGCGTTTAAAGCCTTACAAAATGATTTGCGATAATTACTGTTTGCGCCGGTTGTTGAGCATTATTCCGTTCAATCCGGCGAAAAACCGACAAAGTAATGGAGAATGGATACCATGAAGAAGAATCTGTTAGGCGGAAGAACTGAAAAGAAACCCAGGGAACCCATATCCAACACCAATTTGCTTATGACAATAACTGTATGTACCTTCGTGGGTATGTATGCAATTGCAATGATTGTATGGGGCGGTGGATTTTTAAATCCCCAGCAGTTCCTTGACCTTTTCAACAACAATGCCTACCTGCTGATAATTGCCTGCGGACTGACGATGGTTATGATATCAGGCGGAATAGATATTTCAGGCGGAGGTATAACTGCTCTTGTGACCATGGTCTGCGTTGTTTATCTTGAGGACCATGGGGGGACGGTAGCTGGTTCGTTCCTCATATCTATAGGTATTGGACTTGCTTTCGGACTTGTTCACGGAATACTGATATCATACCTGGAAATACAGCCTTTCATTGTCACGCTGGCAGGCATGTTCTTTGCAAGGGGTATGATAACGATAGTAAGCATTGCTCCGCGGACAGCAACGCATGAAGGCTTTCTCAGGCTCAAACAACTGCGGGTTACAATACCTGGTGTCGGTTATTACGGAAAGACAGGCAATTTCATTCCCGCCAAGGTTGAGCCCGGAGTGATTGTGGCCATAGTTATAGTAATAGCTATAGCAGCGATTCTGAAATGGACGCGGTTCGGGCGAAATCTCTATGCAATAGGCGGAAACAGTCACAGCGCATTAACGCTCGGAATTAATGTTAAACGTACAAAATTCTTTGCCTATGTACTTGCCGGACTGTTATCCGGAATAAGCGGCTATGTTTACCTGCTGCACACTGGGGCAGGTGATGCCGCCAATGCCACCCAGGCCGAAATGCAGGCAATAGCATCCAATATAATAGGCGGAACACTGTTAACCGGCGGGGTTGGAAATGTTATCGGAACACTTTTTGGGATGCTTTCGCTGAAGACTATTACGAACATAATTATTGCTTCAGGGCTTACAAAGCCGTATTACCAGAGCATCACAACCGGTCTCATGCTGTGTTTCTTTATCCTGCTTCAAAGTGTAATTCTTGCTGTTCGCGAAAAAGGCTCATTCAGGCTGCTGCTTCCTGAATGGTTGAAATTTGGAAAAACAGGCGGGACAAAAAGCGGCTGATCTGCCTTAAGGATTGCTTATGCATTCATGTTGAAAAGCACCTGTCAGAGAATGCCCTGTTGTGAAGAAGACAGGGCAAAAATGCTTGACAGGTTTTTATTTTTCCATTAAAATGACTATAATGATCAAAACACAAAAAATAGTCATAATAAGCGAGGGGTTTGAAATGTCGCCAAGGAGCTTATCAGATCATGAAAAGCAGATGCAAAGGCAAAGACTGTTGGAAAAGGGCAGGGAACTGCTGATGTCATACGGGGTCAGGAAGACCAGCATCGATGATATCACCAGGGCAGCAGGCATGGCAAAGGGTACGTTTTACAATCACTTTGATTCAAAGGAAGAGTTTGTCCTGGAGATTATCAGCCAGCTGCATACTGAATGGCACCAAAAGGCCGAGCTGTATTTCAGCGGGAATTCTCCAGAGCCGCTGAAAGAGCGTGTTCGCAGTTTTATTCGCCAGTGCTTTTATTCCGGGGAATTCCTGGCTCTTTTCAAGTATCATGACGAGTTTGAAGAAGTGCTGATGACTTTATATACACGCTCGATACCTGGTCTGAAGGATCTTATGGAAATGGAAAATGAGGCGTATGAACGGCTGCTTAACATGTTCCGTGTTGACACGCAGAGGGTGAAGCCCGGTGTGGTTCATAACTATCTTCATGCGATGTATTTCGGTATTGCAAATGCTGAATTAATGGAAAAGGACTGTCTTGACGAAACTTTCGAGGTACTGCTGAATGGACTGATTGAGTACATTTTCGGAGGTTGGTCATGAATCTGTATACGCTGCAATCACTATCTAAGGACTACGGCGAGGGGGATTCCCTGGTTCGTGCGCTCAGGAACGTTAATCTTGAGATCCCTTCGGGTAAATTTGTTGTGATACTCGGAGCCAGCGGCTCAGGAAAGTCCACGCTTCTCAATATGCTGGGCTGCATGGATAATCCCACAAGCGGCAGGATATTTTTTGAAGGAACCGACATTACTTCTTACAACAAGCGTCAAATGACACAGTTCAGAAAAACCACGATCGGTTTTGTGTTCCAAAGCTATAACCTGCTGCCCGATTTGAGTGCGATAGAAAATGTTGAAATTTCTACGGAAATGGCCGGACTATCGCGAAAGGATGCGGAATATGCACTGGCGCTGGTTGGACTGTCTGAACGCGCAGGACATTTTCCGGGCCAGCTTTCTGGCGGGGAACAGCAGCGTGTTTCCATTGCGCGCGCAATTGCAAAACGTCCCAGGGTTCTGCTCTGTGATGAACCAACAGGCGCACTGGACTTTGAAACAGGCATAAAAATACTGGAAGTGATAAAACAGATCCACATGGAACAGGGCACATCGGTGCTGCTGGTTACCCACAGCCAGGAAATAGCAAAGATTGCCGATATAGTGATACGCATGCGCAGCGGTGAGATTATAAGTGTCACTGGAAATGCGGAACCTGTCGAACCATGCGAGGTGGTATGGTAATGGAAAGAATGACGTTTCGATTAATGTTCCGGAAAATGCGCCATCATCTGCCTCAGCTTATTGGTATCGGGCTGCTGGTGATGGTGGGAACGGCGTTTTTCGTAACGCTGTACACTATATATTTAAGCTATGACCGACGGGCAAATGAGTTGTTCATCAACCAGTGCTATGCCGACGTGACCTTTTATGGAAGTTTCGATGAGTATGATGTGGCGGCGGTTGAATCATCGGAAGGCATTACGCTGGCTCGCGGCCGTATTGTGCATGACTTCCGGAACGGCGACATTATACTGCGTGCCGTGTCACTTACCGATGAAATCAATATACCTTATATCCATGAAGGGACGCTTCCTTCCGCTTCAAATGAGTGTGCCTTGCTGAAAAAGCACGCCCAGGCACACGGTACGGGAGTCGGAGATACCATTGTACTGCAAGGAAAAAGCCTTCGTGTCACAGCCATTGTTGCTTCACCCGAATATGTATACATGGTGCAGAATGAGCGGGCTATGATGGCACGCCCCGACCGTTTCGGCGTGGTGTTTGTGACAAATGACTTTTTTAACGGCACTTACAACGAAATTGCTGCCTTAGGAGAAATCACGAAGGATGAGGCAGAAATAATCGGAGAATCAATAGGTGCTGCAAGGACAGTCACGCAGGATAACCAGGTCAATAAAGTGCTGTTTCGGGAAGACCTGAAGCAGATTCGTACATTCTCATATATATTCCCGCTGGTATTTGCCTTTCTTATCGTTATGGTTATATATGTGATGATAAAACGTACACTGGCACTGGAACGCAGGCAGATTGGCGTTTGCAAGGCATTGGGCATGACCGAGGGAAGGCTTTTGCTCCTGTACATAGCCCAAACGGCGGTCGTAGCGCTGCTTGGGGCTGTTTTCGGATGCGTTGCCGCGGCATTACTATGTGATACCATTATTGGGTTTTTCTCTGTGATGTTCGAGGTGCCCGGGCTGGCCTATGAGTTTTATCCGGTGCTGTGCGGCTGCGTAATTCTTGCATTTATGGCACTGAGCGCAGTGTCGGTACTGATTGGTGCGCGTAAAGTGTTAAGCCCGATGCCTGCTGAACTGATGCGGCCGCGGATGCCGTCGGGCGGAAAGCAGATACTGCTTGAAAAAGCCGCGTTCTTATGGAAACGCCTGTCATTTAACACACGTTACGCGCTAAAGAGCGCACTGCGCAACAAGGGCAGGTTTTTTGCGGTACTGCTGGGAATGTGCGGTTCCTGCGCACTTCTCACCTTTGCACTGGGATTCTTTAATTCCGCTGAATATACACAGACAGCATACTTTGACGGTTTCGCAAATTACGATGTTATGATGGAGATAAGCCCGATGCCGATGGAAATGGCCCATCCTGTGGAAGAAAAATTCGATGTAATCAACCGTGCGCTGATGATTCCGGTAAAGATAGACGGGGATGAATACCCTCTGCTTGTAGTTGAGGAAAACTTCGACATGCAGCGTATAGATACATCCCGAATCAGGGACGGTGTACTCATACCACGGCATTATGCACGGAAATGGAATGTTGAAGCAGGAGACACGCTCAGGATAAATGACGCTGATGTCACGGTGACTGCAGTCTTCGAGCAGAATTTCGGGCTGTCGATATATACAGGCTATGATTATGTAAAAGAGATAATCCGGGATTTTGTACCGGTATATAACGTGATTTTTGCGCGTGGTGCGGATATAAGCGAGCTTAAGGATTTAAGCCTCAGGTATAGCTTCAGTTATTCAACGTTGCCGGACGATAAAAACAGCTTTGCATCGTTAATGGAAAGCCTCAATACGCTAATCTGGTTTATGCTGGCATGCGCAGTGATACTTGGACTTACGGTGTTGTATGCGGTGGGGCTTATGAATCTTTCATCAAGGGAGTACGAATACATGTTCATGGGAGTTATGGGGTATTCGCTGAAAAACATAATGAACGCCCATATCAAGGAAACACTGATCCAGCTTGTTATTGCCATACCTTTTGGATTTGCCCTTGGCTATGGTATTCTGAACGTGGTGAAAACTGCATTTTCGAGTGACAATTTTGTACTTTCTGCTGCAATATATAATGAAAGTTACGCATACGCAGGTATTGCGGTAATATTAATGTCGGCCCTGGTAGCCGTAGTCAGCGGATTCTATGTCAACAGGCTGAATATCGTAGAGGGTCTTAAGGTTATAAATGAATAAAAGGATGGCACGCTTTGCAGTAAATGGCACAAAAAGTCGGATATGGCTCTCCGAAGGATGTTATAATGGAATCAAAGCCGGTCGGGAGAGATTAACATGAACTGGTGGACAGAGGGTATCCGGAACGCAATAGACTACATCGAGGATAATATTACAGAAGAACTGAATATCCGGGATATTGCTGAGAAAGCATGCGTTTCAGCATTCTATTTCCAGAAAATCTTCAATGTGCTGTGCGGTTTCACAGTAGGGGAATATATAAGGAACCGCAGGCTCAGTTTGGCAGCAGAGGAGCTTTCGAAATCAGATGCAAAAGTGATTGATGTTGCATTGAAATACGGCTATGACTCTCCTGACAGCTTTACCCGTGCATTTGCCAGGTTTCATGGCATTTCTCCCTCGGCGGCTAAATTAAAGGGTGCAAACCTGAAATCTTTTGCACGATTGAAATTTAAAATAGTATTGGAGGGCTGTACCATGCTTGAGTATAAAATTGTTGAGAAGGCGCAGTTTACTGTGATGGGAAGGTTAAAAGATTCGATCCAGATACCTCGCAAAGCGAAATCCCCAGGTTCTGGGATGAACACAACAAAAGCGAGAACAGCAGGATTATTTGCGGAATGTACGGAATATGCATGGAGGGTGACGGAAAATACTTTGATTATATGATTGCAGACAATTATTTGCCCTGGAATGAAGTTCCTGAGGGCTATGAAATCAAGGTAATTCCGGCAGGAACCTGGGCGGTGTTTCCATGCAGGGGCAGATTACCCAAATCGCTGCAGGATGTAAACAAAAGAATCTGGAGTGAATGGCTGCCGGGTTGCAGGGAGTATAAACTTGCAGGGAACTATAACGTGGAAATGTATACTCCGCAGACCGATTACCCGGATGATTATTATTGCGAGATTTGGATACCCGTCGAGAAAGTATAGGAGAGATGTAATGATCGAGTTTTTCGCTGAGCTGTTAGCCGATATTATCGATGCTGTTGCTGATTTCTGGATAAATAAAATAGTGGCAAGGCTCAAAAGAAAAAGATGAACACAGGCCGCATGTCTTTGCAGGGGATATGCTGCTTTTTTCGGTTCTGCATCCGTCCATGGTTAAGTGCTGCAGAGCAATTCCGTTATCTGCACATATCCCTGGACTTAAGAAGCGGGTATTCCTGCATTTTTTATTACACCGGCCGGCCTTAATAGAAAAATCGCTTGAAAAATTTGCCCATGAACATGATTTCCTGCGACATAAAATGACAAGACTTTTTACATATTGACATAAATGCACCATAGTGTTAAAATGTACCAATGCAGTCTCAATGTGCCAGTATATGCTCGTACAATAAAGGAATGAAAGTGGAATTCAGCATCTCCTGTGAAGTATTGGGGGTTTTATCAATGAACAAGGCAGAAGATTTTTATAAATCTTTTGAAAGAGATTTTACGCTGTGGGCTGAAAAAACGGATGACATACGGGCTGCTTTTGTTGTGGGGTCAAGATCCCGCACCGATCATCCTGCAGATGAATGGTCCGATCTGGATATCATTCTGTATGCCCATAACAATGATTACTATTTACACAATACCGATTGGTTAAAAGAACTGGGTAATATCTGGGTTACATTTGCTTATCAGACTTCGGGAGGGGAGCCTGAACGCCTTACATTGTTTGAAGGCGGATACCAGGTTGATATTGTTTTTCTGCCGAGTCAGAATCTTTACTCGCTTGTACGGGACAGAAGAACCCCGGACAATTTTTACAGGGGCGTCAGGGTGTTGGTGGACAAGGATAATGTAAGCAGCTTTATAATGCCGGCAGGTTCTAAACCTGTATCAGCTCCGCCTGTTGACGAGGGAGCTTTTGTCCAGATAGTGAATATGTTTTTCTTTGCTGCCGTGTATATAGCCAAGCAGATTATCCGGGGAGAACTGTGGACAGCCAAAGCAAGGGAAAGCGAACTCAGGCAGTTGCTGCTTAATATGCTGGAATGGCATGCAAAGGCATTGCACGGTGATGATTATGATGTATGGCATTCGGGGCGGTTTCTTCATGAATGGGTTGATGAAGGAATACTGCAGGAACTTAAGAACACTTTCTCCGGGTATGATGTAACAGACAGCCTTAGAGGACTTTTGGCTTCGATTGGCCTGTTCCGCAGGATTGCTGTTGAAACGGCAGATAAGTATGGGCTGAAATACCCGATAGACACCGATAAACATATCACCGGATGGATTATAAAGAACACAGGTGTTCTGAAGGATGATTAATCTGTAACCTTTATAATCGCATGTATTGCGGCGTTTATGTTACAACCTGTAACAGGCCGTTCAGGTTTTATACCCTTTTTGTATTTCTATGATATATATCAGTTTCATATTATATCAATAATACCATTTCGTTTATTAGCACGGATGGGTGAAATTCAGGCCGAAACCCGGGATATAGGGGCATCCCGGCATAAATCGCATATTTTGATTTTCTTTTATGTGAATTTATAAATTATGATATGAAACGTTTTATATTTATGTTATAATATCAGAGCTGATCTTTTTTACTGCAGTCTGATTTTTTTATGATTGCATTTTTTATTTGCCAATAATGTTTGGAAAAGGGTTGAGTGTTACAAAATGAAGAAAGCTTCAATAGAGAAAAAACTAACCGAAGGCAGCGTTGTGAAACAGCTTATAAAGTTTGCACTGCCGTTTATGCTTTCGAATCTGATTCAAACTCTTTATAATGTAGCGGATATGTTTATAGTCGGAAAATACTGTGGTACTTCCGGTGTTTCAGGGGTGAATATAGGCGGACAGGTCACTTTTATTATGACAAACATCATAATCGGCCTGACTGTAGGCGGTACGGTAATCATTGCCCAGTACCTCGGTTCCGGTGACAGGAAGGGAATGAGAGAATCCATCAGTACACTTTTGACATTTCTTCTTTTTGCCGCTATTTCCTTTACCGTTATCATGCTGCTCCTTTCGGACGGAATACTCTGGTTGCTGCAAACTCCAGAGGAATCCTATCAGCAGGCAAGGGATTATCTTGATGTTACACTGCTCGGAACCATATTTATCTTCGGATATAACGCGTTCGCAGCTATACTGAGAGGGCTTGGTGACAGTAAAAGGCCGTTGATTTTCGTATCCATAGCATGCGGAATCAATGTTGTTCTGGATTACCTGCTTGTCGGAGTATATGGCATGGAAGCGAAGGGCGCGGCGATTGCAACCATCATTTCACAGGCCATTAGCATGATTCTGTGTATCATTTACCTGAAACGAAGTGATTTTGAGTTTGATTTTAAACTTAGTTCATTCAGGTTTTATAAAGAACGTTTTTTTATGCTGTTACGGGTGGGGACGCCACTGTCAATCCAGAATGTTATTGTTAACTTTTCATTTCTTGTGCTTACCACCATTGCGAACGGGATGGGCGTAAACGCGTCCGCAGCAGTTGGTATTGTCGGGAAGTACAACGGGTTTGCCATATTGCCTGCCATTGCGGTTGGTTCTTCGGTTTCAGCAATGGTGGCACAGAATATGGGCGCGGGGGAGACAGAACGGGCCAGAAAGACATTCCATACCGGGTTTGCGCTTGCCTTTTCGGTTACTTTTGTTGTGTTTGTATTTACACAGTTATTTCCGGAGCAGATTCTTGCGATGTTTGATGATGACCCGAAAACCATTGCTGCAGGAGTGGAGTATATCAGGACTTTTTCCTTCGATTACCTTATTGTGCCCCTGACATTCTGCCTGAACGGCCTTATCACAGGCGCAGGCCATACAGTCATATCATCAGCCTGCGGAATCCTGTCGTCAATTGGTTTTCGTATCCCTATAGCGATACTTTTCGGAGTGGTGCTGAAAAAAGGCCTTTGGGGGCTGGGGCTGGCCGCGCCGGTCGCCACCATTGCTTCAGGCCTGATTCTGTTTGTTTTCTATGCCACAGGCAGGTGGAAGAAGAACCTGGTTATTAAGAATGAAGTACAGGCAGATGCTGATTGCAGCATCACTTGACCTATATACTTATGATTATAAAAGAATATCGATGCAGCATAATGCTTTATGGCAGAATCCTGTATAAACATGAACAGCATTGTGAACAAATCAGCGCCCGGTCGCATAATATTTAGGATTTCATTCTCATATGGAGTTTGAATACCAATTTCCCGTGAGCTTGTTTTTTGGAGCGGGATACCACGGGTTTGTCAGGAGAGTTCAATCCAGTAAATATTCATTGGCTTCTCGTCGATGTAGGGCTTTGTCTCGGTCAGAACGCCGCCGCACTTTTCAATCGTTCTGATCGAGCCCCAGTTATCCGAATAACAGCCTAACATAACCCTGGACAAGCCAATGCTTTTTGCATGCTCAAGCGCAAGTTTCAGCATTTGCGTCGCATAGCCCTTGCGGCGCTCGCCCGGTCTTACGGCATAGCCTATATGCCCGCCGTATTTGGACAGAAATTCATCGCCGATGTTATGGCGAATGTCAATGATTCCTATAATTTTGCTATCGCTTTTCCTTACCGCGAAAAAGGTATCCGAAACAACCCAGCCGTTTTTCTCGGTTTCAGGGTTCCTGAGGTTGGTAATATGATCAAGCCACGCGTCATAACCCAATTGATCCAATAAGGCGCTTCCGTTAATTACCTTTTCATTGCAGCTGAAAAACTCCTGCTTAAATTCGTCAGCACTGTTTTTGTGTCCTGATGTTGGCCTTACCAGTTCAAGATCATACATATCCATACCCCCGTAATAATTGTTATTGGTATATTTCGAATTAGTATAACACAACTCTTTATGCAAAAAAAGACAAAAATGCTGATAATTAATTGCCTCAAATTCCGCATTATAGTATAATCCAATAAAAAATGCGGGAAGTTTTCCTATATAATAACTTCAAGGGCCCATGAAAGACTATGTCCGGGCGGGCAGTCTGCTGCTGTTTCCTGCCTGTATGTATTCTGTCTTACCGCCATTTCCCGGATAAAAGCAGGAATTAGCGGCTATAAAGATGCTATTATTTTCATACCCGCATAAAATGTCACACGGCCGGCGCCTCTTTCGTTATAAATGGTAAAAGTACCTGCGGGAAAGAAGGTGATTAATTGGATGTTGTAGAAATGGCCATTGAAAAAGTTAAACAGGGATTGCTGCAGGAATACAGGCACATTGTACAGCAATACCAGGTGCCTGTGTTCAGGTACTGTTACCATATGCTTGGGGCTGTGGAAGAAGCCGAAGATGCAGTCCAGGAGGTATTTATAAAAGCATATCGGAAACTTGACCGGTACAAGGAGGGAACCTCATTTTCTTCATGGCTGTATAAAATAGCATACAATCATTGCGTGGATCATCTGAGGAAAAGAAGGTATTGTCAGTTTGTTCCGCTTTGCGACAGTATCATAGGCGACAGCGACACAATGTCCTGTTCCCTTGAAAATGATGAACTTAGCCAGCCGCTTCAGCAGGCAATATCAAAGCTGTCGCCCGATGACAGGACAATCCTGATGCTGAGGGTTTTGGAGGAAAAGAGCTATGAAGAGATTGCGGGAATTCTCGGAAAGCGTTCTTCCACAGTGCGGAAAAGATATGAAAGGCTGAGAAAAAAGCTGCAGCAAAGTATTAATGAAACGAAAGGGGTTGTTATTGATGGAAAATTTGCGGTTAACCAATGAGATCAGGCAGGCGTTTGACAGTGTAAAGCTGCCCGAAATAGATGTATCTGATTCGGTTATGAACTCAATTGAAAATACAAAAATCCGTAGCAGAAAAAGCAGGAATCTTTTTGCCGCAGGTGTTGCAGCGGCAGTACTGTTGTTAACGACAGGCGCGTATGCAGCCGTAAAGATATGGTTTCTTAATGACAGCAACAACAATACTGTTCTTGAATATCGGCAATACGATGAAGAAAACGGGGAACCTTTTGATGTCAGCGAAGAATTAATTGATCAGCTGCTGGAGGATATCGAGCCTGGCAAAGCCCTGATTTACTACGATCCGGAGCTGATTACTTTTGCAAGTTCCAGTGTGTTGGATGCGGCAAGAACGTATTCCAAGCCCGTTGAATTTACAGAATTAGATATGCTTGTTGAAACAGCCGGGTTTGATTTTACAGTTCCGTCCGAAATCCCAGAAGGCTATGCTTTTGCTGAAGGACAACTTACGTATAGGCCGCTGCATCTTACCGGTGAGATACTCCGTAAACTGAGGGAGGAAGCTGAAACCAACGGCAAAAACTTTGCCACGGCAGAGTGGGAGACTACTTCGGAAGTATTGGGGGTAAACCTGGTATATAGGAATAAAGATAAGGAATTCAGGATTCATATTACTGTCTTTGACGGAGTGGAAGTGTATACCGATTTTCAGAACAAGCTGATTGAAAAGATGACGCTTAAAGGAAGAGATATACTTTACATTGAAGAAGAAGGAGCCAGGAAAATAGTAATGAGGGAAACAATGCCTTACAGCCGGCGTATCGCTGAGTTTGCTGAAAACGGTAAGGCGGTAAGAAAGGAGATTAACAGCTATATTCATTACACGTTATTGTCAGGGGACCTTACCAGGGACGAATTGCTGAATGTAGCCGAAAGCATGATACCCTGACCCGGCGCCATATTATATACCATGACTGGTAACAGCAAAGGATTCGGATATAAAAATCCGAATCCTTTTGTTTATGATGATAAGTTCCGGACTGGTGATAAAACCTGTTGTTTTCAGGCCAAAAGGGCCTCGCCTTCAGGCAGTTCAAAATATCTGAACCAGTCTTCTGATATATGATATATTGTGGTAATCGTTTTTTGAGAGATCCAGTATAAAACTTTCGTCTTCCCAGGGCAAATCATCACTATAATCGTAGTATACTTCTATTTTATTCTGCCCTGCAGGCTTAACATAAACATATGCCTGCATATCTCCTGTGTATAGAATCAATTTGGTTTTGTTTTCTTTAATATAATATAACCAGTATTTGGCATAACGGTAATCATAATATAGCCTTAATGAACCGTCAATCCGTTCATCAACAATATCCGTATACTGAGTACCCTCCGGAACCCTTTCTGTTATCGCAAACTTTATAATATCAATGGCAATAAACAATAATAATATACTGGCAGCAACGGTAAATACCAGGATTTTAAGAATCTTCCTATGTAACTTCATTTATTTGATACTCCTGTATTAAAGTAATCAATTCCTTTCCGGACAGCTGTTTGATCATTCGGATCATCAAAATAAGTGGAAAACCATTCCGGTTTGGATTCCCCGCCAACTATTTGCACAAGGCCGGCAGCAGGTTTCAGTATGAAAGCCGGAAACAGGCACTGCCAACAAATCCGTAATGAATATTTCCAACATTCTATGCTTTCAGGAGGTATAAATTCTTATAATTTTTGCCTGAACGATTATATGTCATGCCCTCCAAACATAGAATATGTTTGAATAAACTGGTAACTTGCATTATACCAGAAGATATTTACATAGTCAATTTAAAAAACCAGATTTCATAAATATTTACATTTAATGATTGCAGCTATAAAAAATGAAAGAATATGAGAAAGAATATGACACTGAAGCCCTGGCTCAAAGCCCAAAAATTAATTGACAACGAACCGGCTGCGCCATATAATAAAATCAGGTTGAACAAAGGCGTTCATCGGATAATGTGATACTGGTAAACAGGTGTTGTAAAGCCCGGTGGGTTGACCGGTCACATTATGCAATGAACGCTTTTGTTGTTTGAATCCCTGTAGAAGCAGCTGTATAAGGCGGTGAAGATTGCATTATACTGGCAGCTTGACGCAGATACTCAGGAGGTAAGCCGATGTGTGGCATTATTGGATATATAGGAAATGAAAACGCGGTGCCCATTATCCTTGACGGGCTGAAAAGGCTTGAATACCGGGGGTATGACTCCTCGGGCATTGCGGTTATGAATGAGGACGGCTTTGATGTCGTAAAGCAGAAAGGGCGCCTGTCAGCCCTTGAAGAACTGGTAACCCGAAGTTCTGTAAAAGGATTTATGGGTATCGGGCATACCCGGTGGGCAACCCACGGTGAACCGTCGGATATAAATTCCCATCCCCATCTGGGCAGTCAAAACAAGGTTGCCATTGTGCATAACGGGATTATAGAGAATTACAGGCAGATAAAAGAACGGCTCGAGCAAAAGGGTATTGAGTTTGTTTCCCAGACCGACAGTGAAGTCATTGCCCAGCTGGCCGAGTATTACCATGCCGGGGATATAGTTGAAACGGTGATTAGGACTGCCAATGCCCTTGAAGGATCCTATGCCCTGGGAATCATGTGCCTCGATGAACCCGACAAGCTAATAGCGATAAAAAAGGACAATCCGCTGATTATTGGCGTCGCGGAACATGGAAATTTTATTGCGTCGGATGTCCCGGCAGTGCTCGCCCATACAAACAAGGTTTATTACCTGAACGACAAGGAAATTGCCATACTTACAAAAACCGGCGTTGAGTTCTACAACATGGACAGAGAACCGATACATAAGGAACCCGAGATTATAACATGGAGCCTCAAAAGTGCCGAAAAAGGCGGCTACGAGCACTTCATGCTGAAGGAAATAATGGAGCAGCCAAAGGTTCTGAAGGATACAATTCAATCTGCCGCGGGTGACGGGGATAACCGGAGAATTATAGAAAGCCTGGATATTTCTAAGTTTAACAGGATTGTAATTACAGCCTGCGGTTCGGCATACAATGCAGGAATGGTTGGAAGATACGTATTTGAACGGCTCTGCCGTATTCCGGTGGAGGTGGAACTGGCCAGCGAGTTCCGCTACAAGGACCCTATTGTGGATTATAACACTTTGGTTATTATAATAAGCCAGTCGGGGGAAACCGCAGATTCAATTGCTGCAATGAGAGAAGCCAGGCGAAGGGGAGCGGTTACATTATCCATTGTTAATGTTATTGGCAGCACCATTGCAAAGGAAACGGATTATACCCTGTATACGATGGCAGGTCCTGAGATTGCGGTGGCAACAACGAAGGCATTTTCAGCCCAGCTGGCACTGCTTTATATACTGGCTGTGGCTTTTGCAAAAAAACTCAACCGGATATCGGATGAGGAAGAAGGCAGGCTTCTTTCCGAAATTGCTTCACTTCCGGATAAGGCTGCCGAAATGCTGGAAAAGTTTGACGCGATACAGAAATATGCCGTAACCTGTGTAGGCTGCAAAAGCATCTTTTTCATCGGCAGGAATATAGACTATGCAATTGCGATGGAAGGCTCGCTGAAGCTCAAGGAAATATCCTATATACATTCCGAGGCTTATGCGGGCGGCGAACTGAAGCATGGCACCATCTCGCTGATTGAAGAGAATACACTTGTTGTAGCCATTTCCTGCTGCGAGGGGTTGTATGAAAAGATTTACAGCAATGTTGAGCAGGTTATAAGCCGCGGGGCCAAGGTTCTTTTTATCGGGAACTGCATAAAGGCGGTGCCCGGCGAAAAACTTGAAATTATTGAACTGCCGAAGATCAATGAAATGTTTGCCTCGTCGCTGTCGGTTATTTATCTTCAGTTGTTCAGCTACTACGTTGCCGCAAACAAAGGGCTGGATATAGCGTTGATTATTGAATCAATGCACAGAACATATGAAAAACAAATTTTCCCATAGCTGTTGTAGTATCAAAGTTTTCAGTTATGTCACCGCCGACTGATAAAGCCAAGTCAAATATATCTTGAATACGGTTTACTATATAATCTTCCATAGTTTCCACCTTTAAGGTCATTGATAAAATACTGTATATCCTTTTTCAGAATATACAGTATTTTTCGTTTTCTGGTACATATGTAGATTAATGTTAGGTTTAAGGAGTTAAAATTACATTTTGGAATAATGCTGCAGCTGTAATAATTAATCCGCCGCCTACTATCTGCAAATATATAAATAATTTCCTTATATTGCGGCTACAGCAGTGTCATATTGTGGATCAATATTTTATGTTTGTATGATTGTTTGTTTGTATGTTTGTTCGTTTGTGTATTTTTTTAGTCATTTTCTGATATAAGATAATACATATGTGACAAAAAGATAAGAAAAAAGGAAAGACCTCTGATATAATGTTTATTACCACAAAAAAACAAGAATTGGAGGTATCTTTCCTTTGAAAACAATTATAACAGAAGAAATGAGATTTCGTCAAAGAGTAGTTGAGTATGCAATAAAATATGATAATAATGCGAAGGCAGCAAGGCGGTATCATACTAGCCGTCAACAGGTATGGCGTTGGAGAAAAAAATATGACGGCACAGTACAATCATTGGCTAATAAAAGCAGGAGACCCCATTCACACCCAAAGCAACATACACAGGAAGAACTGGACTTAATTAAGCATAAATATCGATATCATGGGCATGAAGGCCTGGCGCAAG
>Ga0209537_1000772_pt1 | contig 38352 bp, 42 predicted proteins | sample BioPla4DNA1_FD_187698 | JGI IMG/M metagenome (GOLD analysis project Ga0209537, IMG submission 187698) | Biogas fermentation microbial communities from Germany - Plant 4 DNA1 (SPAdes) (version 2) | ecosystem: Engineered > Bioreactor > Anaerobic > Digestate | place: Bielefeld, North...
GCTTGATATTCCTTTTGCACCCAGCAGGGAGAATGCAGGCAAGGTCCTGCCTGCCAGAGACAACGAGGGCGCTGTCAGGTTTTTGGATCACGGCAATCTTCCCTTCAGCGAAGCTCTTGTGGCTTTCCACAAAGACAAGATGAAAGAGCGGGCAGACTACGAAAAAAGATCAATTAGCTTTCAAATGGTGATCGACGACATATATGCAATCGGGAAAGGAAGGCTCGTGGGCCGGCCTAGATAAGGGTGGGTAGAGATGAAAATCGAAAAAGTGATCTGCACAAGGGGCGTGACAGGTTTTTTCTTTGACGATCAAGCTGCAATTCGGGAAGGTGCAGTTTTAGATGGCGCCTGCTATCTGGGAAAACCGTTAACAGACGGCTTTACAACTGTCAGGCAGGCAGGGGAAGCCATCTCCGTGCTTCTTGTTCTGGAGGACGGCCAGATTGCCCACGGCGATTGTGCAGCAGTGCAGTATTCCGGGGCAGCCGGCCGGGATCCGCTATTTTTAGCAGAAAAATACCTCCCCGAGCTCGAACAATATATTGCACCGCACCTTATGGGGAGGGAGTTAACAGAATTTAAGACCCTGGCCGAGGAACTGGATAACCTGATCCATCCCAAGACACACAAGTTATTCCACACTGCTGTCCGCTATGGAGTCACAGGCGCTGTTTTGGATGCGGTGGCTAAGGCACAGAAAAAGCTCATGGCGCAGGTAATTGCAGCTGAATACGGCACAGAAGTATCTAAAAGGGAGATTCCAGTTTTCACACAATCTGGAGATAACAGGTATGAGAATGCAGATAAGATGATTCTCAAAGGAGCAGCTGTCCTGCCCCATGGCCTGATCAATAACGTCAAGACCAAGCTCGGCTACAGGGGAGAGATACTGGCTGAATACCTTAAGTGGCTTAAAGAGAGGATAGACAGCCGCAAGCCCTATCCAGGCTACCAGCCAGTGCTGCATCTTGATCTATACGGTACGCCTGATGAAGCCTTCGGCAGGGATAATAAAAAAATCGCTGCATATCTGGAGAGCTTGGCGGAAATTGTTTACCCATTGAAGCTCAGAATTGAAGGTCCGGTAGACAGGGGCAGCCGGGAAGAGCAGGTCCGGGCTCTGTGCGAGCTCACAGAGCTTTTGGACAGCGGCGGAAGCGGCACCCAGATTGTGGCTGACGAATGGTGCAATACCCTTGAGGATATTAAATACTTTGCCCAGAGGCGGGCTGGGCACATGCTCCAGATTAAGACCCCGGATCTTGGGGGAATCAACAACACAATCGAAGCAGTCCTGTACTGCAAAAAGCTGGGGATTGGTGCTTATCTCGGCGGCACCTGCAACGAAACGGAGCGTTCCAGCCAAATATGCGTCCACATTGCCATGGCCACAGGGCCGGATCAGATCCTCGCCAAACCAGGGATGGGAGTGGACGAAGGATACATGATCGTTAAAAACGAAATGCAGCGGATTATAGCCTTGGAAAAAGCTTTAGGAAGGATAGATTAGATGAAAGAACTCAGGGTTTTAGCTCCTACTGCCATTTTGGGGTATGGTTTTCCAATTCAATCTTTCGAGGAAGGGCTGAGGCGGGATCCACACCTCATCGCTGTGGATGCCGGCTCCTCGGATCCCGGACCTTTTTATTTAGGTGCTGGTGTGTCTTTTACAGACCGCAGCGCTGTAAAAAGGGATCTGGAGCTTTTGCTTACAGCTGCCCGGGAGAGAAAGATTCCTTTAATCATCGGCAGTGCAGGCGGCTCTGGAGGAGAACCTCATTTGGAGTGGAATGTAGACATTATCGAGGAGATCGCCAAAGAGAAAAAACTCTCGTTCAAAATGGCTGTGATCCACGGAGAAATTTCGCCTGAACTGGTTCAGGATAAACTTGCCGATGGAAAAGTAAAGCCCCTTCCTCCTCTAGAGGAGCTGACTTGTGAGGAGCTGGAGAAAACCGAGCGGATTGTGGGGCAGATGGGAATAGAGCCCTTTATCCGTGCCCTCGAGATGGGTGCCGAGGTGATAGTGGCAGGCAGGGCTTATGATCCTGCTGTTTTTGCAGCGCCTGCAGTTTTACAGGGGTTTGACCGGGGGCTTGCCCTGCATATGGGCAAAATTTTAGAATGCGCCTGTATTGCATCCACCCCTGGCAGCGGCAGCGACTGCATGATGGGTTTTTTGAGGGAAGATTGTTTTTTGGTAGAACCCCTCAACTCAGCCCGCAGATGCACGCCCATGTCTGTTGCAGCCCATACTTTGTACGAGAAATCAAACCCGTACCTTTTGCCATCTCCGGGAGGAGCGCTTGATCTTTCTGAAACCCAATACCTTGCAGCAAGCTCCCGGGCAGTGAAGGTCACGGGCAGCAAATTTATCCCAGACCCCAATTACACGATTAAACTTGAAGGAGTAAAAAAAATCGGCTACCGCACAATTTCCATCGCCGGAGTCCGAGATCCCGTTATGATCCAGCAGATAGACGAAATCATCGACTCTGTGCGGGAAAAGGTGGCTGAGAACTTTGCTGTCCAAAATCTTACTTATTTTTTGGATTTCAAGGTTTACGGGAAAAATGGGGTGATGGCAGGCCTGGAGCCTGTTGTGGAAACAAACAGCCATGAGCTGGGCATTATCATTGAAGCTGTTGCGCCCTGTCAGGCCAAAGCAGATACTATTTGCAGCTTTGCCAGATCAACGATGCTCCACTGGGGGTTCGAAGGCAGGCTTTCCACTGCAGGCAACCTTGCTTTTCCTTATTCCCCCTCAGATTTTCAGGCGGGGCCGGTGTACGTTTTCAACGTCTACCATCTCCTTGAGGTTTCCGATCCTTGTGAATTATTTCCGATGGAATTGTGCCAGGTAGGGGAGGTTGGAGCATGAAGTTGCGGGATGCTGCAGATGTGATCCGCAGTAAAAACTCTGGACCTTACGAGCTTACTTTCGATATAATATTTAAAGATAGTGCTCTGTTTCGAAAAGTTGTTGACTCTGGCGTGATTAACCGGGAGCTTTTTGCCAAGCTCTACAATTTGCCTTTGGAAAATGTCACAGCTGTCATCTGTTTCAGTCCGGCTAATGCCATTAAAGCAACTATAGTGCGCCCCATCCCTTCAGGTGCCTTGGGGGAAAGGGATGTATATGGAGCACAGCAGCACGTGCCCCTTCTTGATGTTGAAATCCCGCTGTGAGGAGTGGTCAAATGCCATCTAACCTGCTTCCTGAATCATTAATGTATGCAGTTTATTTTGCCCCCAGAGGCAAAGAACGCTTGCTTAATCTGGGCCATCAGATCGCCCAAAGACACCTCAGCCCTCAGGACAAGCTCATCGGTCTTGTGGGCGACAGCGGTGCAGGCAAGTCCCTTTTGATCAGGGGCATGTTTCCTGGCCTGGAACTTTCCAGCGACGATGAGGGGGTCAGGGTCCGGCCGCTGCCCTTGCTGGCAAATGGAGATAAGGCTTTTTTCAGCAGCCATACATACCACGTGGACTTCCGCTTTGAATCAGCTTTCACACAGCCCTACGTTTTGGTGGAAGCAATCAGGGAGGCGGTAGAGCAGGGGAAAAGGGTGGTTGTTGAGCACTTTGAGCTGGTTTATCCACAACTTGGAATGAATGCAGAGATGTTAATCGGGATCGGCGAAGAGGTGATTGTCACCAGGCCCAGCATTTTTGGACCCAAGCCGGGGGATCTTGCTGAGATTGTCTTCCAGTCTATCCATTCTAGAAAAATGGCCCATACTGCAGAAGATATAGTCTGCAAGATCTTGGAAGCTCACTGCTGCTTGGAGCAGCAGTTGATCCATGCTGATGTAAAAAATGGGTTTGTTTTGGAGTTTTCCCAAAAGCCCCAGATCGACCTGAAATGGCTCGAAGGAATGGCAAAAGAATATATTCAAAAAAATTTGCCTGTGAGCTATGTAGACGATGAGCATATCAAGATCGGCGATGAACTCCTTCACTGCACAGGACCTAGGATCCACGTGAAAAATACCAGTGAGATCGACAATTTTCGTCTTCTGCATGAATTTTGGTATGACCCTATCCATAAGGTCTACGCTTTAGTCGGTCTGGTAGGTAGAGATAAGATCGAGGACCTGAAGGACCTGAACAAACTAGGTTTATATAGCGACAATTAAATAGGATCTGCTGAAACCTCTGCTGAAATGACCGAAATAAGCCATTAGACTGCATTTTTATCTAAAATATGGTATAATAGATGCAAGGAATGTAGAAAATGTGAACAATATGAAAACTGTCCCTCAAGAAAAGAAAGAAAATCAGCTATTGTAGTTATTACGCCCAAAGCGTTAGCTGCAGCCCAAACCCGCAAGAGCCTTAAAGAAAATAGAAAGCTAAATACCAGTAAAAGAGCAGCTATTGAAGGAACCAATTCAGCATTAAAGCACACAGGAGCAAATGAACTTAGAGTTAGGACACTGATTAAAACGCGAATAGTGCTGGTTTGAAAGTAATAGGTCGTAATATTCGTCAGCTGTGGCGTTACTTCGCCGGTGATTTCAGGCGAAAACGCAGAAGTGGTAGTTCTATTCAAAAAAAGCTTTGGCAATAGCCTGATAAGTTAAAAGCCCAAATCAGGGCAACAAACAGACTCTTAGTGAGTATAAAACTATAGCAGACCCGATTTTGGTTGTTTTATAGATGGCAACAGCTCATCTTTAGGTCAATTGTTCAAATTTACCTGCTTCAAAATCTAGGTTTGTGCAGTGGAATCGTTTAGAGCGGAACAAAGAAATTGCATAACAAAATGTCAAGGTGCTAGAGGTGTTGTAACTACAACGTTTGAAATTGTTTTATTCACAAAAAAGATGGTCGGAAAATGGGTTATATAGCAGGGGGGTTATGAATGGATACGGTGTATCGAGCCAGAATTGAAGCAGAGTTTCGCTATTGTGTCTTAAATACTATAGAGCGGTTAAATAACAATCCCGAAACGAATCGGCCTTTTCACACAGCTCTTTTATCGGATGAGGCTCTATTTTGGAGTAGGTTTGAGCGTTCTTTTCTACATCTTTTGGACAACGTGTTATAGAGGAGATTAGCATGATAGCTGCATTGGCAGGAGGTGCTGTTGAGGCTTCCCGTCAGAAACATACAGAGGTTCAGATTGATTCTGGTATCGACGAAGCAATAACAGCTCACATGAACGCATTAAGGTCAGGTCGTCATCCGGCGGCATATAGTTGGAACGAAACTTTGGATGAAATATCACGTGCACCAAGAACAGGGGAATTAGTTACCCGTCTTGTAATATCTGATTTATGGTGGCTAAAAGACGACATCGACCATTATATGAGTATTAAAACCGTTAAACCTAACATAGACCAGACAGCAGTTGCAAAACAGGATCTTTTAAGACTTAAGCTTGCAACCCCCCACATGTGAAGTGTATTTTGGGCTATATTATAATCCCTATGGAGAAGAACGGACTACATACGCACACACCCCACCTATGAGGATATTTAATTTTCATGAAGACCCTGTGGTTTTAATAGGCCGAGACTATTGGGATACACTTGGTGGAGAAGGAACTTATGATATAATTTTAGAGATAGCACGGAAAGTAGGAGCCGAAACCAGAGCAAGATTACAGGGATTATATTAAACTTAAACGCCAGCAAACTGTTGTGACTGCTGGCGTTTTACTTGTCCTAAAACAAGGCTATCTGCAATTGTTCAATTTTAGGGGTTAGTTTTTTACGTGTTTCTCTTTCCCATGAAACCTCGTCTGTATTTAAATATCTTGAAAATCTAAATCCTTTGGGTATTTTTGCCTTTATACCGCACATGTGATTGATTATAGTTTTAGCAATAGCTTCACCAAGAGCGATAGGCACGGCGTTGCCAATTTGCTTATACTGTTCAAGAATTGAGCCATAAATCTTCCAGTCCAGAGGGAACCCCTGTATGACTCTATATTCTTCAACGCTCAAAGGTCTATCCTCTACGGGATGGCATAAATCTGTGGCAGGCATAGCAGGATGAGTTACGAGGGTAGGTGAAGGTTCGTCAAAACTTAAACGTCTATAGAACCCGGTTTTACCTCCGCCAAGGTAGTAGGACTTGCCCATTGCCTCTTTCTGCATATCCTCTGGCAAGTCACGCCAGTTTTGCCCTTCTTTTAACCTACGGAAGTATTTAAGTCTTTTATCAGGGAAATTGACGTAATGATGCTCAGTATCTTTAGGTAGCTGATTTAGAGCCATCCGTAAAATATTCCATTTAGGTAGTCCAAATTCTCCATTTTCAGAGTGTGTAGGAGTTAAGTAGTCTACCTTCTTGTTTCCCTTATAACAGATCATAACTACACGCTCACGTATTTGAGGAGCCCCAAAATTAGCGGCATTATATAACTCAAATGAAACACTATAACCAGCTTCTCGTAGCTTCCTCAAAATATGTAGCAACGCACCGCCTTTTATCGGCTCAATACCTGCCTCAACACATTCTTCAAGTGTTAGGTTATCAGAATATGGAAAGGGGGTTGATAGTATACCTCGAACATTTTCAATCACAGCGTATGTAGGCTGTATCTCAACTATACGATCTATGAATGTCAAGAATACGTTTCCTCTCTCGTCATCAAAGCCTTTTCTTTTTCCTGCTGAGCTAAACGCTTGACAAGGCGGGCCCCCGACTATAACGTCAACTTTCCTGCCTTTGGGCACGCCGGCATATTCCAAGATTTTATCTGTGGAATACTCATTTATATCACCTATAAGAGCAATATCGGGTTTATTAGCAGCTATTGTCATACGACAATACTTATCAATCTCACAAGCTAGTATAGGTTCAATACCGCCTTTTTCTAAACCTATATCAAGTCCCATAGCTCCTGAAAAAAAACTTAAGGCAATTATATCAGGCAGCTTTTTTCTTTTATTCGGACGGTCGTCAGGTTCTATTGTTAAATTAGAGTTTTTTAAGTATTGGGAAACAGCCTCGGGCAGGATAATCCATTGTTTACCGACCATCTCGGCCTTTAAATCGCCTTTGCGAATTAAAGTTCTCACATACTGTTCTGTTACTTTTAGTTGTTTAGCTACATCACTTACTGTTAACATAGGGTATACCTCCAGTTTCGCAAGCGAAAATTTCTATATACCTTATTATACAGCTATGACTAAATTAATTCAATTAGGATGTGAGTAGTAAAAGTCCTTTTATGGCACCTTAATCCTTGTCATTCAAGAATTTCTCGGACTCTTTAATAATCTCATTTATTCTTGCCTTTGCATAGTCAGCTCCGAAGCATCTCCCCAATCATTGAATTCTGTCGACCGTATCCTATCACCATTCTAGCAATACTTCTAGCCTTGGGAAATTTACACAATACTTATCTAGCGTTAGAGTTATCCTTAAACCCATATTCGTAAAGTGAGAAGCCCTAAACATCCCCTTAACATTGAAAATTGAGTGTTTGACAGCAATAAACTTTTTAACGAGTTTCGTTAAATCCAATTAGGATTCCATTGTAAAAATCCTTGTAAATCAATGTTTTAGAATAATTTTCGTCCCTTGATGTTGATGTCGAACATATTAGTGAAGACAAAAGCAATCTTGAGATTTTGAGACATAAAATCTTTTAATCGACTTTTTTGAAGGTTGGATTAAGCTAGATCCTTATGTTTTTCTTCCAACGAGAAGTGTCCTGGCAGTCGTGAAACAAAAATCAGCTTCTTTTCTCGATCACTTTGAGATTGTCTAACGTGATCAGAGAGGAAGCAGCTACATAAATGAGCGTTCATGCCTTATCACCATAGAGTATATCGTCAATTTGCTTAAAACTTGTTTATTCCATGTAGAGTCGGCTTTGATTCCATCCACGGATCCAGCAAAAATAGGTAGACCTTTTTTCGTAGCTATTAAGCCGAGCATGATTTGTTTTAGATCAGGTCTATGATTCTTTGTATGGCCAAAGGCAACATTAATAGCAGACTCCTGCTGATCCTTATATTCGCCTGTTAAGGAAATGGAAGTGGTATCAGTATGAATGCTCTCAAAAATATATCCTCATATTTCAAGGATTCCATTGCACAAACTCATATGTTCTCAGATTTAAAGATATTTTTTCAAGAGTTCGAGTGCAAGATAAATCGAGGTTCGTCAATAATAAATCTAAAAAGGAGGACAGATTATGGAGAAAAACCCTTTAACAGCTGAAGAGAAGCTGGTAATAGAGGATAAAGGGACAGAGCCGCCTTTCACTGGCAAATACCATGATCACTTTGCAGATGGCGTCTACCACTGCAAACGCTGCGGCGCACCTCTATATGACAGCAGAGCCAAATTTCAGGCCCACTGCGGCTGGCCTAGTTTCGACGAAGAGTTCCCGGGAGCCGTGAGAAGACAGCCGGATCCTGATGGAATTCGCACTGAGATCCTTTGCGCCGACTGCGGTGCCCATTTGGGACATGTTTTTACAGGCGAGGGCTTTACTGAAAAAAACATTAGGCACTGTGTAAATTCGGTTTCCCTCCACTTCACACCCAGAAAGCTGCAGCCTGGAGAAAAAGGAATTGCGGTGCTGGGTGGGGGATGTTTTTGGTGCACAGAGGCTGCATTCAATGAAGTGAGGGGAGTGGAGAAAGTCGTTTCAGGTTATGCTGGCGGCAGCACAGCCAATCCCAGCTATGAAGAGGTCTGCAGGGGCGATACAGGCCATGCAGAAGTTGTGAAGATCGTCTATGACCCTGAAGAGGTAAGCTTCAGGCAGCTGCTGAAAGTTTTTTTCGCTATTCACAACCCAACCACACCAAACCGTCAGGGGAACGATGTGGGCTCCCAATACCGCTCTGTGATCTTCTATACAACCTGGGAGCAGAAAGAAGAAAGCCAGGAGATGATAGAAGAATTAACTGCGGAAAAGGCTTTTGAGCAGCCAATTGTCACAGAGCTGGAGCCGCTTCTGCATTTTTATCCTGCCGAGAGCTACCACCAAGACTACTTCCGCAAGAATCCTCACCAAGCCTACTGCAGATTCCAGATCGCTCCGAAAGTTGCTAAAGTCAAGGAGCTGGACCTCTCTTAATTATCTGCAAGGAGGCGCATTTTATAATGGAACATAGGAATTCCATTTCCCCGAACAGCTGTATTTCTGCCGGTGAGTCCTTAAGAAAAATATAGGCTATGCAACTATAAAGCGCACTTAAACAGGGTTCTGTTTCCTTCTGCTGAGGAGCAGCTTCCGGAAAACCATGATTTTTTCTTTGAAGAATTTCGTTTCTCCCTGGAAGACATCCAAAGCTCCTTGGATTTCTTCACACATTACGCCGAGCCCCTTTAGAAGTACCTAATCAAAAGACCCAGGAGGTCTTCCGAGGGCTGAGGAAAATCAGGTTTTTTCGAAAGTCCAAGATCAGATCGAAGGACACCTACTTGTTTCTTTTTAGATTTGGGATGGAAGTTCATGACCACCGGCCAAATAAAAAGATTTTGCAACTGCCTTCAAATTAGCTTTTGGTCGCATACTGACACAACAAAAAGAGCTCTGTTAGCGTCAGGCATCTGGCCTAACAGAGCTCTTTTCTTATTTCGTGAAGACGTGGTTGCCAATCCGGACAGTTACCTGCCTTGACTGAAAAAATTGAAGCCCTGCTCTTGAAGAAAGCTTGGGATTGTAGAAGAAAAGGGCGCCCCTCGATGGATCCTGCCCTGAAAGTGCGGCTTTGGCTGCTCGAATGGCGCTTTCTGTCGGCTTGCGGTTGATAGTCCCGTTGCTCACAGGAGTGAACTGTCCAGGCTGATAAATCACAGCGCGGATGGAATTGGGAAACAGGGGGCTTTTCACCCTGTTGAGCACAACAGCACCTACAGCCACCTGTCCGAGGTATGGCTCCCCTCTGGCCTCAGCGCTGATTAGCCTGGCAAGAAGCATTAAATCCTCTTGGTTCCACGGCTCCTGCGGCTTTTTAGGCGGCTCTTTGGGTTTAGGCGGGGGCTGCTGTGGTTTTGGCGGCTCTTCTGGGGCAGGAGGCGCCAGAAGGGAGTCTAGGTCCACAAGCACCGATACTGTGGCAGCAGCATCGCTGCTGCTTGCCGACAGATCAACTGCCAGCCGCCAGGTGCGGTTTTCTGTCAAGTTAACCTCAAGGCCCGCTATAAGCTGCGGGCTGGTCAATTGTCTGCCCTGCAGGGAAAACTCTGCTCCTATGTAGGGAACGATCTTTTTATCATCATCGCCCCTGACCAGCGGCGCAATTTTCAGTTTTGGATCCTGCGCCGTAGGCCAGGTGAGGTCCACGCCGATATGTTCTGAAAGCCAGGCTCTGGCTTTCGCTCTGGTTTCAGATTCTGAAGGGTTATGTTCTACACCTGCAAGCAATTCGGCACTAGCGGGAAAGCAAAAACCTAAGAGCAACAAACATAGCAGAAAGCCACGAACGTTTTTGTGCATTTTAAGACCTCTCTTACAATAGCTGCGTAAATGATCATTTCGCTGGCTGGAAGTAAAATTCCTGCTAAAAGCCACGGAAGGGCTGAAGAAGCAATTTTTTATTATTTTTTGACAGGGTAAAGCCAGGCGCTTTATTGAGAATTTTTTCCATAAAAGAAGGATTTTGTAGGCTAGTGTCGGATAAATGTTAACAAGATGTAAATTTCCTTTTTTTAGGGTGATCGAATCGGCCAACATAATTTTCTATAAGACCTTGTTATCATATTGACAGACAATTGAAAAAATGAATAATCGAAAAGGGCAAATCAGTCGAAAGGCTGAGACGCAAAGCTGCGGGCCTAATGCCTATTTATAATAGGCGATGGTAGCCGGGTTGCCGAAATTAAAAGTATAGGTATAGGTATAGATCTATACTTTTATACTTTTGAGGCAACCACCGTTGCCTTTTATTTTTATCTAGGAGGTGTTTTCATGGAGTGGACAAGCAGGGTCCTGGCTCAGGCTCTTGACGGGCTTTCCCTCCGCCACAGAGTGTTAGCAAATAATTTTGCTAATGTGAACACACCTGGTTTTAAACGGTCAGATGTAAATTTCGAAAGTGCCATGAAAGAGTTTTTGACAGGGGGTACCACAAAAGCAGAATTCAAGGTAGTGGCAGATAATTCTACAACTATGCGCAACGACGACAACAATGTGGATCCGGAACAGGAACTGGCCAAGCTCACTGCCAATGCTATTCTCTACAAGGCCTTGGCAGAGCAGATCAATCGGAAGTTCGGACAATTGAGAATGGTGGTCAGGGAGGGTAGATAATTATGGGTTTGTGGAGTGCTATCCAGACAAGTGCTTCTGCTCTCACAGCTGAGAGGCTGAGAATGGACTTGATTGCCAACAACATTGCCAATGTCAACACCACAAGAACCCCGGAAGGAGGACCTTTCAGGAGACAATTGGCTCTGTTTGCTTCCCGTAAAGGGCCTGATCCCAAAGTGGGACAAGGCGTAAGAGTGGTGGGAATCACCGAGAGTAACGAGCCGCCGAGACTAGTCTACGATCCTGGTCATCCTGATGCCAATGCAGAGGGCTACGTGGCCATGCCTAATGTGAACATAGTCACTGAAATGGTGGATCTGATCACAGCCTCCCGTGCTTACGAGGCGAATGTCATGGCTATCAACGCTGCCAAAGAAATGGCAGCCAAGGCTCTGGAGATCGGTAGGTACTAGTACTTTTTGCCTATAAGTGTATAGTAGTGTCGACTAGGCCGGACTAGGAGGAGCTGAGTTGGATGAAGATAACCCCTATTCTACCTTTGCAAACCATACAAGGTGAGAAGAAGGTTCAGGACACCGTTAATTTCGGGGAAATCCTCAAAGAAATGTTAGCGCAGGTAAACAGGATGCAGCTGGAAGCAGACCAGGCCACCATCCAGTTGGCTCGAGGCGATGATATTGATCTCCACAAAGTGATGATCCTTGGCACCAGGGCGAATTTGGCCTTAGAAACAACCATGGCAATTCGCAACAAACTTCTAGATGCCTACCAAGAGATCATGCGCATGCAAGTCTAGGAAATGATGAACTAGGATGGTGAAGCTAGCATGGGAGGTCTGAGTCGTCTGCAGGAACGCTTTGGCGAGCTTTGGCAGGGCCTTACCAAAACAAAAAAACTCACTCTTGTTTCAGCTGCAGTAGCTACGTTGGTCTTTCTGCTCATTGCTGCATATTGGTTTGGCCAACCTAAATACGCCACGCTCTTTAGCGATTTGGCTGCAGATGACGCAGGAGAGATCATCGCTAAGCTAAAAGAGGATGGAATCCCCTACCAGCTGCAGGATGGCGGCAGGACCATCCTGATTCCCCAGGACAAGGTCTACGAAACCCGCTTGAACCTTGCAGCTTCAGGCATGCCCCAAGGCGGCACAGTTGGTTTTGAACTTTTCAACCAAAGCCAGTTGGGGAGCACAGATTTCGATCGGCAGTTGAAGTATAACTGGGCACTGCAGGGAGAGCTTGTCCGCACCATTCGGCAGCTGAATGAAATTGCAGATGCCCGGGTACATATTGTGCAGACTGGCCAGTCCCTCTTTGTGGAGGAGGAGCAGCCTGCCACTGCCTCGGTTTTTCTGAAAGTGAAGCCAATGAAAAGCCTGGAAAAGGAGCAGATCCAGGCCATTGCGAACCTGGTGGCAGGCAGCGTCAAGGGGTTGAAGCCCGAGAACGTCACCATTTTGGACCAATACGGCAGGCTTCTTTCCGAGGAAATAGATCTGGGCTCAGATCCCTTCAAAAACAAAGCTGTGGCAGGCCAGCTGGAACTGAAGCGCAATTACGAACGGGAACTGGAGCGGAGCATCCAATCCATGCTGGAGCGGGTCTACGGCCCAGGAAAAGCCGTAGCCCGGGTGAACGCAGAATTGGACTTCGACTGGTCTGAGTCTAATCTGGAAACATACGAGCCGGCTGCAGGCACAACCTCAGGCCTTGTGAGAAGCGAAGACGAACGGGAAGAGATCTTCCAGGGCCAAGGTTCTGCCCCTGGGGGACCGGCAGGCGTGGCTTCCAACGTTCCCGGCTACGTTGCCGAAGATGAAGGCACTTCCAATTACGAGAAAAGAGAACGCTCTACCCAGTACGAGCTGAACAGGCGGCAGGAGAAGCTGGTCACAGCTCCAGGTCAGGTAAAGAGGCTCTCAGCCACTGTCTGGGTAGATGGCAACCTTACACCCAGACAGCAAACCCAGATTCAGGAAGCGGTCCAGGCAACCATAGGATTCCAGGAAGAGCGGGGAGATCAAGTCGCCATCCAGACCATGCCCTTTGACCGTTCCTGGATGGAAGAGTTTCCAGAGCAGCAGGCCCCGGCTCTTTCAACTGCTGTCATTTTGCTTCTCTGCCTGATTCCCTTCCTGCTCTACCTGCTGTATCGCCTGCTCAGAGGAAAGAAGCCTGAGGAGGAAAGAGGATTTCTCCTGGAACCTGACGCTGAGCTGGCAGCTGCTGAGGTAGCAGACGAGGAAGAGGAAATCTCAACCAAGCACGATCAGCTGGCGGAAATCGAGCGGATAGCCAGGCAGCAGCCGAAAGAAGTGGCCAAACTCATTGAAACCTGGCTGCACGAGGAATAAGGAGGTAGGACAGTGGCGAGAAGCGGACCATTAACCGGCCGGCAAAAAGCCGCGATCCTCTTGATTAGCCTGGATCCGGAGCTTTCGGCCAAGATTTTCCAGCACCTGGAAGAAGATGATATAGAACAGCTGACAATGGAGATCGCCAACCTCCGCCAGGTAGATCCCAAGCGGCGGGATGAGGTGCTAGCGGAGTTCTCCCAGCTTCTGCAGGCACATGAGTACATCACTTTGGGGGGCATCAACTATGCCCGGCAAGTGCTTGAAGCAGCACTTGGGGAAGAAAAAGCTCATGAGATCATCGGCAGGCTCACAGCCTCCCTGCAGGTGAGGCCCTTTGATTTCGCACGGAAAACAGATCCGTCGCAGCTTGCAAACTTCATTCAAAATGAACACCCCCAGACCATAGCTTTGATTTTGGCCTATCTGGATCCCAATCAGGCGGGGATTGTCCTCTCCAGCCTGCCAGCAGATAAACAAGTGGAAGTTACCCAAAGACTGGCCACCATGAACCACACTCTACCCGAGGTTTTGTTTGAGGTAGAGGGAGTTTTGGAGAAAAAACTGGCCAACTTTGTCACTCAAGAATACACAGAAGCTGGCGGTTTGGAATCAGTGGTGGAAGTCCTCAACCGAGTGGACCGCGGGACCGAGCGCACCATTATGGAAGGCCTGGAAGAATTGGACGCAGAGCTGGCCGACGAGATCAAAAAGCGGATGTTCATGTTCGAAGATCTGGTCACCCTCGACGACCGCGCAGTGCAGTTGGTTCTGCGGGAGGTGGACAACAGAGAGCTGGCCCTGGCCTTGAAGATGGCAAGCTCCGAGGTTGCCCAGAAGATTTACCGCAATATGTCCAAGCGGGCTGCTGAAATGCTGCAGGAAGATCTTCAGTACCTCGGCCCTGTGCGCCTGAGGGATGTAGAAGAGGCCCAGCAGAAGATCGTAAACGTAGTCCGGAGGCTGGAAGAGGCAGGAGAGATCATCGTGGCCAGGGGAGGGGAGGAGAAAATGATTGTCTAAGGTGTTAAAGCGCCCCAGCCTCTCCAATACCCCATATTATATCCAGCCCCCTCTTCCCTCCGAGCCCCCAGCCGCGGCTGTAGAACCATCTCAGCGTGAGCGGCCGGAGGAAAAGGAGGCCAAGAGGATCCTTGCCTCTGCCAAAGAGAAGGCCCAGGCCATGATCGGAGAAGCCCAAAAGCTGAGAGAGGAAATCTCAGCCAAAGCCCAAGCTGAAGGCTTTGAGAAGGGCCTTGTCCAGGGAAGGGAAGAAGGCTTCCAGAAAGGCCTTGTCCAGGGAAGGGAAGAAGGGCTCAGGCAGGCCCAGGAAATCATCGCTCAGGCCAAAACGATTCTGAACAGCGCTTTGGCAGGCCAGGAGGAGCTGGCAAGGCAGCTGGAGCACCAGCTGGCAAAGCTTGCCCTGGCCATTGCCGAAAAGATAGTGGGCGAGTTAGCCCAGGAGAAAGAAGAGCTGGTTCTGCATGTAGCAAAACGCGCCATGGAGAAAGTCAGGGGAGAAAGCCAGGTTACAATCAGGGTTAACCTGGAGGACTTGAGGCTCCTTCAGGCTGAACGGGCAGCGCTCCTTGCTGGCGCTGACGGAATAAAAACCGTCAACATCGTAGAGGACCCCAGGGTGGAAAGGGGAGGCTGCGTAATCGAAACAAATTTGGGCACCATCGATGCCAGGCTGAAAACGCAGCTCAGCGAGCTGGCAAAGCTCACAGAGGAGGGGAAGAGCCCTGACCAGACCCAACCTCAGCGCTTATCTGGGCAAGCTGGAGCGGATTGAACCCATCCGCTTCAACGGCAAAGTGATAGAGGTCATAGGACTTGTGATCACAAGCGAAGGCCCCAGGGTGCGGATCGGAGAAGTCTGCCTCATTGAAACCCAGACAGGCGAGCGGGTGAGAGCCGAAGTTGTCGGCTTTCGGGAGAGCAAAGTCCTCCTGATGCCCCTTGGGGAGATGGACGGCATCGCCCCTGGCGCGGATGTAATCGCCACAGGCAGAGTGCTGGAAGTGCAGGTGGGCCCGGAGCTTTTGGGGAGAGTACTCGGCGGACTGGGCCAGCCCATAGATGGCAAAGGCCCCCTTGCCGCCCGAGAGTTTTATCCCATCCATAACCCGCCGCCAGATCCCCTCTTGCGCAACAGGATAAAGCAGATCCTGCCCACTGGCATCAAAGCCATCGACGGCCTTCTGACCTGCGGCCGGGGCCAGAGGGTGGGAATTTTCTCAGGCAGCGGTGTAGGCAAAAGCACCCTTCTCGGTATGATTGCCCGCAACGCTGCTTCAGACGTCAACGTCATCGCCCTCATCGGCGAGCGGGGCAGAGAGGTTCGAGAGTTTCTGGAAAAGGACCTGGGAGAAGAGGGACTTGCCCGTTCCATCGTTGTGGTGGCCACATCGGACCAGGCGCCCCTGGTCCGGGTCCGGGGAGCACTGGTTGCCACTGCCATCGCCGAATACTTCCGGGATCAAGGCAAAGACGTGCTTTTGATGATGGACTCTGTGACCCGTTTTGCCATTGCCCAGCGGGAGATCGGCCTTGCCACAGGCGAACCTCCCACAACCCGGGGCTACACTCCCTCGGTCTTTGCGCTTCTGCCTAGACTTTTGGAACGTTCAGGCACCTCCCAAAAAGGCTCTATTACAGGCCTCTACACAGTGCTTGTGGAAGGCGACGACATGAACGAACCTATTGCCGATGCAGTGCGGGGGATTCTAGACGGCCACATTGTCCTGGCAAGGGAACTGGCAGCCCAAGCCCATTATCCCGCCATCCAAGTCCTTGGCAGCATCAGCAGGGTGATGGACGACCTGATTGAGCCGGAACACCGCCGCGCTGCCCAAAGGGTGCGGGAGATGCTGGCAACTTACGAAAAAAGCGAAGACCTAATCAAGATCGGGGCTTACGTTTCAGGCACCAACCCCCAGCTTGATTACGCCATAGAACACAGGGAGGCAGTGCTTTCCTTTCTCAGGCAGGATGTTAACGAGTGTTATCCCTTTGCAGAAACTATCAGCCAGCTTGAGGCGATAGGTAAAGAAGGTGAAGAGGAAAATGAAGAAGTATAAGTTCAAACTGGAAACAGTGCTGGACGTGAAAAAGCACCGGGAAGAGATCCTGGAAGGTGAACTTTCCCGGCTGGAAACCCTCTTTGCCCAGGGAAAAGAGTGCCTGGCCCAACTTGAGCAAAAAAGAGCCTACTATCAAACCCAACTGCCCACTCAAGAGCATATGCAGCTGCAAATCCAGGCCATCCAGGATCAGCTGGAATATTTGGACTATCTGGCAGGGGAAATTTCGAAGCAAAAGCAGGAACTGGAGAACCTGGCCAAGCTCGTGGAAGAAAAGCGGGCCAGCCTGATTGAAGCCTCTCAGGAAAGACAGCTTCTTGAAGAGGTGAAAGAAAAGGGGCGGCGAGCACACATCAAGGAATATCACCGCCAGGAGCAGAACTTCCTGGATGAGATTGCCCAGCTCGGCTTCTGCCGGAAGGAGGCAGGCCTGTACACATGAGATTGGTGAAGTTCCTTGTGTTCCTTGTCCTCGTTGCCTTCATTCTCGTTGCAGTTGATTTTTTGGGCTTTTACCCAGTAGGCAAGAAGACCATTGGCCTCCTCAAGAAAACGCCCCTCGCTGTTCCAATAGAAATCTGGCAGCTGGGCTCTGTCCGCAGGCAACAGTGGGAAGGGCAGTTGGCCAGATTGGAGAACGAAAAACTGGAGCTTGAAGAGGAAAGACAAAAGCTTGCGGCCTTAGAGGAGGAGCTGAAAGCGGAAAAGGAAGAGCTTGCCCGGCAGCAGGAAACCCTGTCAGAACTGATTGCAGCCCGGGAAGAAGAAAAGCAGGCACAGCAGGAAAAAGCCCAAAGCCAACAGGACTCCATCAGGCAGCAGGCAGAGCTCTTTGCCAAGATGAAGCCCCAGAAAGCCGCAGAAGTGCTGGCCAAACTCCAGCTGTCTGAGGCAAAGGAAATCTTAGCCACCATGGATGGACGCGCAGCAGCCCGCCTCCTGGAGCAATTGGAACCGCAGCAGGCAGCTGCTCTGCTTCCATAAAAAAGAACCTTGATAGAAGGGAGGTGAGAAGATGCAAGTGATGCTCCCGCTGGATTTGCTGCCGGCAGTTAACGTGCCTGAAGCTGAACAGCAAAGCCCAGGCTTTGAGGACCTCTTGGCAGCCCTGAGCCAGAATCTCGCTGCCGTTCCAGAGGAAGGAGAATTCTTCCCGCTGCCTGAGGCAGTTTCAGAGGAAGAACGACAGGAGACAGACGTTCTCCTTTTGGCCCTCCTGCAGCTGGGCAGCCAAAGCCTGCCGCAGGCTGCAGAGCCCCAACAAGCCTTTGACCATCAGACAGTCTCAAAGGCAGAAGGGGCCGCACTCTCTCCCGAACTTCCCAGGCTGGCCGGCAAAAGCGAGATCCCCCTTGGCGCAGTTGAAAAACTGATCCTGCAGGATCCGGAGCTTTTCGAGAAAATCATCTCTGCCCTGGAGAAGCTGGCAAAAAACCAGCAAGGGGTTCCTCAAGAAGCGCCTGGAAAAGCGCAAATGCCAGAAGAAATTCAGCAGGCTATTTCCGGAGCGTTCACAGAGCCCCAGCAGGACTTGCCAATTTTGCAGGCAAGGGAAGAGCTCCAGCAGGTCATCTTAAAAGCCCTCGAGGAGCTGTCTGCAGGAGAGAAAGAGGCAGCCGCTCAAAAGATAGAAGCTGAAGAGCCGGCGCTTTTGGCTTTGATCCCAGAAGCTCCAGAAGAAAAGCCAAAAGCTTTGGTTTTCAAGCAGCAGCCAGGTGGAAAAGCAGAGCTTTCGCTCCTGCAGCCTGAAGAAGGGATAGAGGCTGTCTCGCAGCTGCCGGTTTCTGAGGTCAAAGGGCAGCAGGACCTGCCTTCTGAAAAGAGGAGAGCACCGGAACCTCAAGCAGAAAAGGGAGATCCTGAAGGCTTTTTTGCCGCTGCAGAGAAAAGCCCTGAGCCTCTTGCTCCGAAAGTGGAAAAGCTGGAGGCACCTTACAGGCCACGAGAATTCCAGGCCATACTTTCTAAAGCTGTAGTGCGGGTAGGGGAGAAAGTGCAGGAGCTGGCTGTGAAGATTCAGCCCCAGAGCTTAGGGAAGGTGCTGCTGAAGGTGGCAGTGGAAGAAGACGGGAAAATGGTAGCCAAATTCGTCACTGAAAACAGCCAGGCCAAAGGGATTTTGGAGCTTAACCTGCCCCAGCTGCGGGAGGCTTTGGCCAAAGAAGGACTGCAGCTTGCCCGCTGCGAGGTGGCCTTGGCCTGGAGCGGCGAATTCGGCGAGCGGGAAAGGCGCGAGAGAATGCCTTATCCAAGGTCCAACCAAATCTATCATTATGAGGAACAGCAGCTTTCAGAAGCCCCAACTCCTGTCCAGCAGACAGGTGGGGTGAATTACCTCGTCTGAAAGGGGGGTTCAAGATGCAGGTGACAGCAACCGGTGCAGCAAATCAGCAACAGACCAGGACTGCAAACAGTGTTCTGGGCAAAGACGACTTCCTAAAGCTCCTTGTGACCCAGCTCCGCTATCAGGACCCACTGCAGCCTGTGGAAGACAGGGAGTTCATCGCCCAGCTGGCCCAGTTTTCCTCTTTAGAGCAGATGTACAACCTGAGCAACACCATGGAGGAGTTCCTCTCTTATACTCTGCTTGAGAGCCAGCTTGCAAGAGCCAGCAGTCTGGTGGGCAAGGAAGTCCAGGTATACAACCCGTCAACAGGGGAGCAGGTCCAAGGCGTAGTTGAAGCAGTGCGCCTCTTCGACGGCGTCTGCAAACTGGTAATCGACGGCCAAATGTACGATTTATACAATTTACAGGAAGTGCGGGGGACCAGCAAATGAGAATCCATGAACTTGGCGCTTCCAAGCTGCAGCAGACAGCGCCAAAGAGAGCAGGTAAAGGTTTCAGCGGGGAGCTGGCCCGGGCGCAAAAAGCACAGCTGCGCTTTTCCGCTCACGCACAGGACAGGCTGCGGGAGAGGAAAATCCAGCTTTCTCCGGCTCAGTTCGAGGCCTTGGCTGGCGCTGTAGAGCAGGCAAGTGCCAAAGGTGCAAAAGAAACTCTGTGTCTTTTGGATCAGCTGGCCTTTGTAGTGAGCGTGAAAAACCGCACTGTGATCACTGCAGCCAGCCAAAGCGATCTTAAAGACAAGATCTTTACAAATATCGACAGCGCAATCATCTGTGGGGTGGACCGCAAGGAGCCCTTTTAGCCACGGACCGACCGAAGTGGCTTGACTAATAAAGGAGGTAGATTCCGCTATGATGCGTGCCATGTTCGCCGGCGTATCCGGCTTGAAAGTACACCAGACAAAGATGGACGTCATTGGCAACAACATTGCCAATGTGAATACATACGGCTTCAAAGCCAGCCGCGCAACTTTTCAGGACCTTCTGAACCAGACCCTGCAGGGCGCAACTGCACCCCAGGCAGGCAGGGGGGGAATCAACCCTCAGCAGGTGGGCTTGGGCGTGCAGCTGGCTTCCATTGACACTCTCTTTTCCCCTGGAACCCCCCAGGGCACAGGCATCAACACAGACCTTGCCATCCAGAACGACGGCCTGTTTGTGGTGGGAGACGGACAGAAAAAGTATTATACCAGGGCAGGGAATTTCGATTTCGATGCCCAGGGGAACCTCATCTGCCGCTCCAATGGCCTGATGGTTTACGGCTGGATGGCAGATGCTGCCGGCAACATAAACACCAAGGCCTCTGTGCAGCCCCTTTCAGTGCCCAAGGGACAGGTGATTCCAGCCATCGCCACAGACTATGTGGAGGCAGGGAAGAACCTGGCCGCAAATCTAGCTGTGGGAGAGAGCGTAACCAGCACCATCGACATCTACGATTCATTGGGGAACACCCATACTCTGAAAATCACCTTCACCAAAGAAGGAGACAACCAGTGGAGCTGGCTGGCAGAGGGAGATACCCTGACGGGAACCGCCACTGGCAACCTCGTCTTTGACGGCGACGGCTCCCTTGCTTCAGGTGCCACAGGCAGTGCCAGCTTCACAGTAGGAGGCGGCGCCAATCCTCTCTCCATTACCCTGGACTTCTCCCAATTGACCCAGTCTGCTGAGGGAGTATCTTCTGCAGAGCTGATTGCCCAAAACGGTTTCCCCATGGGAATCCTTGAGAGCGTCAGCTTCGACACCACAGGCGTGATCACAGGCTACTATTCAAACGGCATGCGCAAGGCACTGGGGCAGGTTGCGCTGGCTGTTTTCAACAACCCTGCAGGCCTGACGAAAGTTGGACAGACCCTCTTTGAGGAATCAAACAACTCAGGGGTGGCCATGATCGGAGCTGCAGGAAGCGGCGGCAGGGGCACCATTATGCCTGCCAACCTCGAGATGTCCAACGTGGATCTGGGCCAGGAGTTTACAGAAATGATCGTTGCCCAAAGAGGTTTTCAAGCCAACTCCCGGGTGATCAGCACCTCAGACGAAATGCTTCAGGAGCTGGTAAATCTAAAACGTTAGTTTGGAGGGGTGAGTTGTGATTAGCGTCACCCGGTTGGACGGAAAGGAAATAGTCGTCAATGCTTTTCTCATTGAGCTTGTGGAAGCAACACCTGACACAGTGCTTTCCCTGACAACAGGGCGCAAGGTGTTGGTCCGCGAACAAGTGACAGAGGTGGTTGAGCGGGCGAGAGTTTTCTTCCAGGAGGTTGGATCTCTCCGCTATGTACCTACGCAACCGCAGAACAGGGAGTGAACTTAGAGTGGATATTGCAACATTGCTGGGTGTAATTGTGGGATTAGGGGCTATTGGCTGGGGAATGACGGCAGGCGGCAGCCTCAGCACTTTTTGGAATTTGGGCTCTGTAGCCATCACACTTGGGGGGGCCGTAGCAGGCACCCTCATTGCCTTCCCCTTTTCCAGGCTGAAGGAGATTTTCAAAATCGGCAGGAAAGCTTTCATAGACAGCGAAGCGGATCCGGAAACCGTCATTGCAACCTTGGTTTCCTTCGCTGAAAAGGCCAGACGCGATGGGCTCTTGGCTTTGGAAGATGAAGCCCAGCAATTGGAAGATCCTTTCTTACAAAAGGGAATTCAGCTGGTGGTGGATGGCACAGATCCAGAACTTGTGCGCTCCATTTTGGAAATCGAACTTTCCTTTTTGGAGGAGAGGCACAAACAAGGACAGAGCGTCTTCGATACCCTGGGCTTTCTCGCCCCCGCCTTCGGTATGATCGGTACTTTGATCGGCTTGATTCAAATGCTCAAGAACCTTTCGGATCCTTCCACTGTTGGACCGAACATGGCTGTGGCCCTCATCACTACCTTCTACGGCGCCCTGATTGCAAACCTGATCTGTATCCCCATAGCCAGCAAATTGAGAGTTCGCTCCAGCGAGGAGATCCTCCTCAAAGAGGTGATCATCGAAGGCATTCTCTCCATTCAAGCCGGGGAAAACCCGCGGATAGTGCGGGAGAAGCTGGAAGCGTTCCTTTCTCCTGTCCGCCGCAACGGCAGAGCTGCCCATGTAGCCGCTGCCGAAGGCCAACAGGTGGTGATGGGCAGTGGCAGGTAGAAGGCGAAGAGAGCCAATGGAAGAACAGGACCTCTCCACCCCTGCCTGGATGGTCACTTATGCGGATATGGTCCAACTGGTTTTGTGCTTTTTTATTGCCTTGTTCGCCTTTTCCCAGGTGGATGTGGAAAAGTTCAAGCAGGTTGCCAGCTCCCTGCACATGGTCTTCAGCGGCAACAGCGGAGTTTTAGACGGCCAATCCGCAGTTTTGGAACGCCCTTGGGAACTGCCTGTTTTAGAGCAGACCTACAGGGAGCTGGAACAGTACATAGAGCAGGAAGGGTTGGGCGAGAGGGTGGAGCTGATTCGGGATGAGCGGGGGATACTCCTCAGTTTTGCAGATCAGGTCCTCTTTGAGCTGGGAAAAGCAGACCTGTTGCCCCCTTCCCGAGAAGTGCTGCAGAACGTTGCCAAGATCATCAGCCCTCTCCCGAACCAGGTGATGGTGGAGGGCCACACAGATGACCTTCCCATCCAGACAGCACAGTTTCCCTCCAACTGGGAGCTGTCCACTGCCAGAGCAACTGGTGTGGTGCGCTTCTTTATCGAAGAGTGCGGCATTTCACCCCAGCGGCTCTCTGCGGCAGGCTACGGAGAGTGGCGGCCTCGTTTCCCCAACGACTCTCCTGAGCACAGGGCCAAAAACAGGCGGGTTGATGTGCTGATTTTGCGGAGCGAGGCAGACCAACCACAATAGCAGAAAGGAAGACGGCAATGGCAGAGAAAGAATTAAGCACAAGCAGGATGCTGACCATAGGCATTGTGGCGATTGTCGTGGCCACATTGGGGACGTCTTTTTTAACCTCCTACCTGTTAAGGGGAGACAGACCCGCTGCAGAGCAGAACACGAGGCCTAAGAATCTGGTAACCATGCCTGTGGGAGATTTCACTGTGAACCTGGCAGATCAGGGAGGAAACCACTACCTGCGCACCAGCATCAGCCTGGCAGTGAAGTCCAGTGCGCTGGCAAACCTGCAGGCTGAAGAACCCCAAATCCGCGACATCACCATTGGGGTTCTCAGAAGCAAGGAAAAAGCTGCCCTGCAGGATAAAAAGGGCCTTGAGGCGCTGCGGAAGGAGCTTTTAGATAGGCTCAACCAAGCCCTGGGCGAAGGCAAGGTATTTGCCATATATTTCACAGATTTTGTGGTTCAATAGATAGGGGGTTGGCCAGTGGCTGAGATTCTTTCCCAAGAAGAAATAGATGAGCTCCTATCGGCCCTTTCCACAGGTGAGGTGGCTGTTGAGAAAGCCCAGCACGAGAGCAGACAGCGGCGGGTAAAAAAATATGATTTCCGCAGGCCGGACAAGTTCTCCAAGGAGCAGCTGCGCACCATTCAGATGGTCCACGACACCTTTGCCCGGCTCCTGTCATCTTCCCTCTCTGCCTTTTTGCGCACCATCGTCGAGGCAGAAGTGGTGGGGGTGGATCAGCTTACCTACGATGAATTCATCCGTTCCCTTCCCAACCCCAGTTCCACGTTTGTCTGCAACGTCAAGCCCTTGGAAGGAAGCGTGATCATCAGTTTGGACATGCCGCTGAGCTTCTCCATTATCGACAGGCTCCTGGGGGGGCAGGGGGGGGCAAGCCAGGTGCGGGAGCTGACAGACATCGAGCAGACCGTTCTTGCCCGGATCCTAAAGCGGCTTTTCCTAGGCTTCAAAGAAGCCTGGAAGAACGTGGTGGAGCTGGATCCCACCCTGGAACGGCTGGAGATGAATCCGCAGTTTGTGCAGGTCGTGCCTCCAGGGGACATGGTGGTCCTCAATACCTTGGAGCTGAGGATCGATGATGCCAGGGGCATGATGAACATCTGCCTGCCTTATCTCAGCTTGGAACCCATCCTCTCGAAGCTTTCTGCCCACTATTGGTTTTCAGGCACAAGTGGAAGCAGCAAAAAAGAGAAGCTGGAACAACTCAAAAGCAAGCTGGACAAGACAGTGGTTCCTGTGAGCGTGATTATGGGCAGAGCAACCCTGAACGTCCGGGACGTGCTGGCCTTGGAGGTGGGAGATGTGATTCCCCTCACAAGCCGCAAGCCCGGCATGGTGGAGCTTGAAGTGGGGTCCCGGTTGAAGTTTTTAGGCTATCCAGGTTCTGTGGGACGGCACCTGGGAGTGCAAATAGTGAAAGCTGTAGGCGAGACAGCAGAAGGAGATGAGGTCGATGAATCAACAGCTGACCCAAGCGGAAATTGATGCTCTGCTGAAGGGACAAGCAGGGAGCGAAGAAGAGTTGTTGGTGGAGCATTATCTAACCCCTTTGGAACAGGATGCCATCGGCGAGATCGGCAACATCGCTATGGGCGCTGCAGCGACTAATCTGTCCCTATTGATCTCTAAAAAAGTGCGGATCACAACGCCCAGCGTGTCTATGATCACCTTAAGCAAACAAAAGGAGCAGTACCAGCGTCCCTTTGTCAGCGTGCAGGTTAATTTCAGCCAGGGGCTGGAAGGGGTAAACGTTTTGATCATCCAGGATCGGGACGCGGCAGTGATCTCCCAGCTGATGATGGGTTTTTCTGGGGAAGTGCCTGAAGATCCTGAGCTTGGGGAAATCGAACTGTCAGCATTGAGTGAGGCCATGAACCAAATGATGGGTGCAGCCTCCACCTCCCTCTCCACCATGCTGGAGCGGCGGATTATGATTTCAGCGCCGACAACCAAGCTGGTGGCCCAGGCCCACGAAACGTTGGAGATCATGCCTATCGGCAGCGAGGACCTGTTGGTCAAGGTGGAGTTCCGCATCACCATCGACGGCAGCCTGGACAGCACCATCATGCAGCTGATTCCGCTGCCTCTGGCCAAACAGATGGTTGTCATGCTGATGGAAAAACAAGCGCCCCAAGCTGCAGAAGAAGCTGCACCTGCCCAGGCACAGGCGCCTCAAGTCCAAGTGCAGCCTGAAGCAGTCAGTCAGCCAATGGCTGCAGCTGCCCAGCCCACAGCTGCAGTGAGCAAGGCTCCTACTGTACAGCCTGCCCAGTTCATGCCGCTGAGGGGCAGCGAGGCGTCCAGCCCTCAAAAAATAGATCTGGTGATGGACGTGCCGCTGGAAGTGACAGTAGAGTTGGGCAGGGCCCGGCTGACCATCAGAGAGATCCTGAACTTGGGCGAAGGATCAGTGGTGGAGCTGGACAAGCTGGCTGGGGAACCTGTGGACGTGTTTGTCAACGGGCAGCTTTTAGCAAACGGCGAGGTAGTTGTGATCGACGAGAACTTCGGGATTAAGATCACAAACCTGGCGAAAACAGAAAACCAATGAAAATCAGGAAGGAGATCAAAAGATGCCAACAGTTTTGATCGTCGATGATGCAGCATTTATGAGGATGATGCTGAAGGATATCCTCCTGCGGGGAGGATATCAGGTGGTTGGAGAAGCAGAAAACGGCCAGCGGGCAATCGAACTATATAAAGAGCTTAAGCCGGATCTGGTGACCATGGACATCACCATGCCTGAACTGGATGGCATCAGTGCCTTGAAGGAAATCCGCGCCTACGATCCCGATGCTGTGGTGATCATGTGCAGCGCCATGGGGCAGCAAGCGCTGGTCATCGACGCTATAGGCGCAGGCGCTAAAGATTTTATCGTCAAGCCCTTCCAACCTGAGCGGGTGCTGGAAGCTGTCAAGAAAGCTGTGGGTTAAAATGTTTTTTGTCTTTTTTTCTCTCTTTTTCTTGGGCCTTACTCCCCTAGCCTGTGCTGAGGGATGGCAGCCGGCTTTTTGGCTGCAGGTTGTCAGGTTAATTGGGGGACTGATTTTGATTATCCCCCTCATTTACCTTGCTGTCCGCTATTGGACCAGGACTCAGGGCGGCACGGGCGGCACAATTGAGGTGCTGGACCGGGTCATGTTTGCCCAGGGGAAAACCCTGAATCTGGTGCGGGTTGGGGAAGAGGTTTACCTTTTGGCAGCCTCAGAGCAGGGCGTGGAGCTGCTGAGGACCTACCAAGGGGAAGAGGCGCGGGCATTCATCAGCCAAAGCAGCGACAGCCAAGAGCCCATAGAGTTTGACAGGATCCTGGAAAAACAGCTGAGCAAGCTGCGGAACTTGAAAAAGAAGCAAAAGGGGCCACGGGAGTGAACAGGAAGAAAATTTTCATCTGGCTGCTGCTGTTTTTGCTGGCAGCTTCCTGCAGCCAGGCACTAGAGATACCTTCGGTGGAGCTGAGGATCGGCGAGGGAGATGGTCCAGAGGAGACTGCAGTGAGCCTGCAGCTTTTGGCACTGCTTACGGTGCTCTCTTTGGCGCCAGCGATCCTGATCATGCTCACCTCCTTTACCAGGATCGTGGTGGTGCTTTCCTTTACCCGCAGTGCCCTGGCCACAAACCAGGTGCCGCCCAACCAGGTGCTGATTGGACTTGCGCTGTTCATCACCTTCTTCACCATGGCTCCCACCTGGCACGTGGTTCAGCAGGAAGCCCTCACTCCGTATTTGCGCGGAGAGCTCAGCCAAGAGCAGGCCTTCCAGACAGCCATGGAGCCGATCCGGGAGTTTATGTTCAAACAGACCCGGGAAAAGGACCTGCAGCTTTTCATGCAGCTTGGAGGTTACGAAAGGCCTCAGAACAAGGAAGATGTGCCCACTGTGGCTTTAATCCCTGCTTTTGTGATCAGCGAGCTGAAAACCGCCTTTCAGATCGGCTTCATTATTTACGTGCCTTTTATTGTCATTGATATGGTAGTGGCAAGCGCTCTAATGTCCATGGGCATGCTGATGCTGCCCCCTGTGATGCTGTCGCTGCCATTTAAAATACTCTTGTTTATCCTGGCTGACGGCTGGAACTTAGTGGTGCGATCTCTTTTGCTGAGCTTTTAGGAGGGAGAGGTAAATGAACGAAGAATTGGTCTTGAATATAGCCCGGGAAGCTTTAACCACAGTGCTCCTTGTGGCAGGCCCTATTTTGGGCCTGGGCCTTGCAGTGGGACTTGTGGTGAGCATTTTTCAGGCCACAACCCAGATCCAGGAACAAACCCTCTCCTTTATTCCAAAGATCGTGGTGGTGATGCTCTCCATCATGATCTTCGGACCTTGGATGCTCAGGGTAATGCTGGACTTCACAACCCGTCTCTGGCTTAATGTTGCCAGCTTTATCGGTTAAATGGAAATCCTGTTTGACAATTTCACCTGGTTCTTACTGCTGCTTACCCGGGTGGCAGCAATTGTGGGAGCGAGCCCGCTGTTGGGCAGCCGCAATGTACCTATGCAGCTGAAGGCAGCCCTTGCTGCCATCATCGCTATTGTGCTTTTGCCAACCATTGAGGTTCCTGCCGCCGCTCCCCCGGAAGGCCTTTCCATCCTCCCCCTCCTTCTCAAGGAAGTGGCAGCTGGCCTCCTTCTGGGCTACAGCATTACAGTTACCTTTGCCATCTTTCAGCTCATGGGTCAGTTTATGGATTTTCCTATGGGCTTCAGCATGGTCAACGTCTTCGACCCCACAAGCCAGACGCAGATCCCGATTTTAGGTCAATTCAACTACCTTTTGGCCTTGATGATTTTCCTGCTCATCGACGGACACCACTTTCTCTTTTATGTCCTCAAAAAGAGCTTGGAGCTGGTTCCCCTGGGGGCGGTAGCGCTGCCCAGGGAATTATTGGGCTGGCTGCTTGCAGTTTTCTCGCAAATGTTTTCCCTGGGCTTTCAGCTGAGCTTGCCTGTGGTGGGGACGCTGTTTCTCACAGATTTGGCCCTGGCCATTTTAGCCCGCACAGTGCCGCAGATGAACGTGTTCGTTGTTGGGTATCCAGCCAAGGTGGCCATTGGCCTTGGGGTTCTGCTCCTGACCCTGCCCTTGTACGGAGGCGCATTTGTGGAGTTATTTAGTCAGCGAGGGTGGTTGGCAGGACAGCTGGAACAGCTGCTTCTGCTGTTTGGAAGATGAAGAGAGAATGGGAATTCGATCTGCAGCTCTTTGCAGAGGAAGATAAGACTCAAGAGGCCACGCCCAGGCGGCGTGAGGAAGCCAGAAAGCGCGGCCAGGTTGCAAAGAGCCCTGAGCTGGGCTTGGCCGCAGGCATTCTCAGCTCCTGTTTTCTGCTGAAAGCCTTTGGCCCCGGCATGTGGCAGACCCTTCTCAGCTTTACAGAATATTGCCTAGCCCAAAGCAGCTCCTGGCAGGGCAGCCAGGCAGATCTTTCGGCCCTTGTAGTGCAGACAATTATTTTTCTAGCCAAGATTTTAGCTCCCCTTTTTGCAGGGCTCCTTTTGGTGAGCCTGGCTGTAAACCTTGCCCAGGTCGGTTTTCTGGTCACAAGCGAAGGCCTGACCCCCAAAGGGGAGCGGATTAACCCAATTGAAGGTTTCAAGCGGATTTTTTCCAAGCGCAGCTTTTTCGAGCTTGGGAAAGCAGTGGTCAAGGTTTTGATTGTAGGGTATTTGGCCTATTCTGTGATCCGGAACAATTTCGAGTTTTTTCTCCGGGCAGCGCAAATGCCGCCAGCCAGCGCTGCCGGGATGCTGGGGACAGTTGCCTGGCAAATCGGGAACAGAGTTGGCCTTGGGTTTCTCATTTTAGCAGTCCTGGACTACGCCTACCAGCGCTTTGAGCACGAGAAAAGCCTGAAGATGACCATCGAGGAAGTGAAGGAAGAGCTGAAGCAGACAGAAGGCTCGCCTCAGGTTCGATCCAGGATCAGACAGAAGCAGCGGCAAATGGCCATGCTCAGGATGATGGAGGAAGTGCCCAAAGCAGATGTGGTGATCACAAACCCCACGCAGCTGGCAGTTGCCATCAGCTACGACCCTGATAAAATGGTGGCTCCCATTGTGGTGGCTAAAGGCCGGGAAAAGCTGGCAGAGAAAATCCGGGAACTGGCCCGAAAACACGGGGTGCCCATTGTGGAGAACAAACCTCTGGCCCAGGCCCTGTACCGGACAGTTGAGGTGGGACAGGCAATTGGGCCGGAATTGTATAGAGCTGTGGCAGAGATCCTGGCCTTTGTGTATCAACTAAAGGGACGATCGATATAGGGAGGAAACTTGCTTGGTTAACGAGAAAGCAGCCAGATTCAGCCAACCTTTGTTAGCCGGATTGGTGGTGGTGGTGCTCCTGATGATGGTGCTGCCCCTGCCGCCTGCCCTTTTGGATCTGCTCCTGGCAATCAATATCAGCCTTTCACTTTTTATCCTGCTCCTGACCATGGAAGTTTCCAGCCCTCTGGAGCTGTCTGTTTTTCCTTCCCTGCTCCTTTTGGCCACCCTTTTCCGCCTGGCCTTGAACGTTTCTTCCACCAGGCTCATTCTCCTTACAGGCTACGCAGGCAAGCTCATCAACGCTTTTGGCAATTTTGTGGTGGGAGGCAATTTCGTAGTTGGCTGCGTGATCTTCCTGATTCTAGTGGTGATCCAGTTTCTGGTGATCACAAAGGGCGCAGAGCGGGTGGCGGAAGTGGCAGCTCGCTTCACATTGGACGCCATGCCTGGAAAGCAGATGAGCATCGATGCAGACCTCAACTCCGGCCTCATCGACGAAAAGGAGGCCAGGGCCAGGAGACGGGCCATCGAGCGGGAAGCGGATTTCTACGGCGCCATGGACGGTGCCAGCAAGTTTGTCAAGGGAGATGCCATCGCAGGCATCATTATCGTCCTCATCGATATTATCGCAGGCTTCATCATCGGCATGATGCAGCGGGGCATGACTGCAACCGAAGCGATGAGCCACTACGCCCTCCTTACAGTGGGAGATGGGCTGGTGAGCCAGATCCCTGCCCTTTTGGTCTCCACCAGCACAGGTATTATCGTCACCAGAGCCGCCGCAGAGCTTGAGATGGGCAGAGAGCTCACAGGCCAAATGGCCAGGCCAAAAGTTTTGGCAATGGCAGCTGTAATCTCGGGCATATTGGCCCTCATGCCTGGCCTGCCCTTTCTGCCGTTTTTTGTCATCGCTGCGGTTTTCGGCATTCTAGCTTACAACATGAACCGGGCAGAAGCCCTTGAGATGGCAAAGGACCAGGCTTCAAAGCAGGAAGCGGAACTTGCTGCCACCCGCAAGCCGGAAAACGTCTTGAATCTCCTTCAGGTGGATCCTGTGGAGCTTGAGATCGGCTACGGCCTCATTCCCCTGGTTGACCCGGAACAGGGGGGAGATCTCCTGGATCGGATCACCCTCTTGCGCAGGCAGTGCGCCTTAGAGCTCGGAGCTGTGATTCCTGCCATCAGGATCAGGGACAACATGCAGCTTGCGCCAAACAGCTACCAGGTGAAGATCAAAGGCGTAAAGCGAGGGGAAGGGGAGCTGGAGCCGAACCGGTATCTCGCCATGGATGCCGGAAGCGTCACAGAGAAAGTGCCTGGGAAAGAAACCAGAGAACCTGCCTTTGGCCTGCCGGCCCTGTGGGTGGACGAAGAGCACAGGGAGCAGGCTGAGCTTGCAGGCTACACAGTGGTGGACCCGCCGTCGGTGGTGGCCACGCATCTCACTGAGCTCCTCAAAAGCAGAGCCTGGGAGCTTTTAGGCAGGCAGGAAGTACAGGCAATGCTTGATAAGGTACAGGAAAACTACCCTGTTGTGGTTGAGGAGCTGGTTCCCAATCTGTTGACAGTAGGGGAAATCCAGAAGGTGCTCGCTAACCTCCTGCGGGAGGGGATTTCCATCCGGAACCTGGTGACCATCCTGGAAGCTTTGGCAGATGAGGCCAGAGAAAACCGGGATCCTGACTACCTCACAGCCAAAGTGCGCCAGAGGCTGGCACCCCAAATCACCGCCCAGTTTCAGGATCAGGCAGGCAATATCAGGGCTCTGGTTGTGGAGCCCAACACCCAGAGCCAGCTGGAGGCTGCAGCAAACGGCGAGCTGGCATTGGAACCTGAGTTCCTCAACTCCTTCTACCGAAGTCTCGAGGAGGAACTGAACAGGAACCTGCCTGCTGGGGAAGTGGTGCTGCTTACCTCCGATCAAATCAGGCCGCACCTTGCCCGGCTTGTCCGGAGGGTAACAGGGAGGCTGCCTGTGCTTTCATACAGCGAACTGACAGAAGATGCCAATGTGTTTTCAGTGGGGATGGTGACAGCAAATGCAGGTTAAAAAATTCTTGGCCCCGAGCCTGGCCCAAGCCCTGGCCCAGGTGAAAGAGGACTTGGGCGAGGAGGCAGTGATCCTCCACAGCAGACAGGTTCGGGGGCAGGGGCTGTTGGGATGGCTGCGCCCCCCACAGTACGAGGTGATTGCGGCAAAGGAGCGGCAATCTCCGCCGCCAAAGCCAAAGGCCAAGCCGAAGGTGCCGGAAAAGCAGGCAAATCCAGAGCCTTTGGCTGCCTTGGAGGAAGAATACCAGAAACTGGGAAAGCTGGTTGAGGAGCTGAAAACACAGCTCCCCCAGGCGCCTTTCACAGGCCATCGGCTAGAAGTTTATGAGGCGCTTATTGCAGCCGGGTACGAAGCTGCTCTTGCAGAGAAACTCCTTACCGCTTGCGGAGAACAGGAAACTTTGGAGCTTATCTGGCAGGCGCTGGAAAAAGAGCTTGCCAAGGGGCTGAAGAGCGCTTCCCTGCCCTTTCCAGAAGAAGAGCCTGTAGTCCTGGCTTTAATTGGCCCCACAGGCGTTGGCAAAACCACCACCATCGCGAAACTGGCTGCCCTCTACAGCCTCAAACACGGCTATAAAGTGGGTCTTGCCACAGTGGACACATACCGGATCGGTGCTGTAGAGCAGCTGCGCACCTATGCTGAGATCTTGGATGTGCCTCTGGAAGTGGCCCTCTCAACCACTGAACTGAAAGAGGCTCTCAGGAGGCTCCGGGAGAGCTGCGAGGTGATCTTTCTGGATACTGCCGGCCGCAGCCAGCAGAACCATATGCAGCTTGGGGAGCTGAAATCATATCTGCAGGCAGCAGAGCCGGATCACGTGGCCCTTGTCCTCAGCGGCACCTTGAACAGCCAAGGTGCAAGGCAAGTGCTCGCAAGCTTCGGGCAGCTGGGGATAGACAGCTTGATCGTCAGCAAGACTGACGAGGTTGCCAGCTTCGGCCCTGTGGCCAGCGTGCTGTTGGAAAGGGAGCTTTCCATATCCTGCCTCACCTGCGGCCAGGCAGTGCCAGACGATCTTCAGCTGCCGGATCGGGATGAGCTGGTCAATTTGTGTCTCAGAGGGGTTAGGAGATGATTGATCAAGCAGAGGGACTGAGGAGGCTCGTAAGGGGAAGAAGCAGTTCCCCCAAAATTCTCACTGTGGCCAGCGGCAAAGGTGGGGTAGGAAAGACGACGGTCAGTGCCAATTTAGGTTTGCTTCTGGCTTCCCGTGGCTTGAGAGTGTGCCTTTTTGATGCAGACCTGGGCCTGCCCAATTTGGATCTGGTCTTAGGCCTCAACCCAAAGCACACAGTGGGAGAGGCCCTTTCCGGCGACGTGCCCCTGCGGGAGGTTCTGCTCACAGGGCCTTATGGACTTGGAATCCTCGCAGGAGGCAGGGATGTGAACCTGGCCCACCTGTCCTTTGAGCAGGTGGAGAACCTCGCGGAAGAGCTTGTGGCCCTGGTGCGGGACTACGATTTGTTTCTGGTAGATTGCGGAGCGGGCTTAGGCGTTGCAGTGCACACTTTTGCAGCTGCTGCAGATTGGCTGCTTTTGGTCACCACACCAGACCCAGCCTCCCTTACCGACGGCTACGGCCTGTTGAAATACTTGGCCCAAAACGACCTCAAGGCATCAGTGGGACTGGTGGTGAACCAAACCCGTTCTTTTCACGAGGGCAGAGAAGTTGCCCAGCGCCTTCAGCTGGCAGCAGATCACTTTTTGGCCCAGAAGGTGCACCTCCTCGGCCAGATCCCTTATGACGATGCCTTGGTGCGCGCCGCCAGAAAAGGAGAGCCTGTGGTGAAAAACGCTCCCCGCTGTCTTGCGGTTCAAGCTTTAGGGAAACTGGCAGAAACTGTAGAAGAGCAGTTGAGAGGAACTGAAAAGCGCCAGCAAGGGGGCCTTCGGAGCTTGTGGAGAAAATTCCTGGGCCTGAACTTTGGACTGGGAGGGAAATAAATGAAAAACCAACAGTATTTGGAAGCCTATTTGGATGAAAGCAGCGAGCTTTTGGAGAAACTGGACAGCAGACTCGTGGAATTCGAAGCTTCAGGCGACGGGGTGGACGAGCTCTTCCGGATCTTCCACACCCTCAAAGGCTCTTCTGCCAGCATGGGCTTTGAGCGGGTGGCCCTCTTGAGCCACAGGCTGGAGGACATTCTGGGCCTGGTGCGGGAAGGGAAGCTGGCAGTCAGTTCGGATCTGGTTGATTTCCTCCTGCAGGGGGCAGACGGCATCCGCAAGCTCATCGCAGAGGAAACAGAAGGAGGAGAGGTCTGCGCCAACTACCAGGATCTGCTCAGGCAGGCTGAAGCCTTTTTAGGGGACAGGGGGGAGGAAGCACCAGAGGCAGCACATCTTCCCTCTGTAAAGTTGGAGCTGACAGACAGAGAACGGAAGCAGGCCGCAGGCGCCCTGTGGAAGCTGAGCTTGCAGCTGGCTGAGGACTGCCCCTTGAAGGGCGCAAGATCCCTCTTGATCCTGAAAGGAATTGAGGAATTGGGGAAAGTCCTCAAAAGCCATCCTGCAGGGTCAGCTCTGGAGTCAGAGAGCTACGACGGAAGTCTTGTGGTAATTTTCTCTTCATCCCTCTCCTGGGGAGAGCTGGAGAGGCGGCTGACAGAAAAGGTTTTAACAGAGGTGGCAGCCTATCGCCTCGAGCAGTACGATGCGCCGAAGCAGGGCAACGGCAACGGGAAGAGAACCACCAGCATCAGAGTTGAAGCTGCCAAATTGGACCAGCTCTTAAACCTTGCAGGAGAGCTTGTGATCGTCCAGGCTCAGCTGGACCAGCTGGCGGGAAGCGAAGAAAACGACGCCCTCAAACAGGTGGCAGCGGATAATCAAAGGCTGATCATGGATCTGCAGGCAGCAGTGATGAAGGCGCGGATGGTTCCCTTGACGTCTGTGTTCGGCCGTTTCCCGCGCCTGGTGCGGGATCTGGCAAGGGAGCTGAACAAGAAAGTGGAGCTGGTGGTCTTAGGCAGCGAAACGGAAGTGGACCGCACAGTGGCGGAAGGAATAACAGAACCCCTCCTGCACCTGGTGCGCAATGCCATAGACCACGGCATCGAAAGGCCTGAGCTGAGAAAGGCAAAAGGAAAAGAAGAAACGGGCAGGGTCATCCTCCAGGCTTCCCAAGAAGGAGAAGCTGTCCTGATCAGCGTAGAGGACGACGGCGCAGGCATTGATGTGGAGTCTGTGCGCAGGACTGCCCTCGAGCGCGGCCTTGTCACTGAGAGCCAGCTTGAAAAGCTCAGCGACCATGAAATCATGAACCTGATCTTCCTGCCGGGCCTCAGCACCAACGAAGAAGTCACTGATGTGAGCGGCAGAGGCGTTGGCATGGATGTGGTGCGCAGCACCATTGAAGATCTGGGAGGGGTGGTCAGTGCAGTAAGCACGCCTGGTGAAGGAACCAAAATCACTATCCGCCTGCCCCTTACTTTGGCGATTGTCAAGGCGCTTTTGGTGGGTGTGGGCTCTGAAACCTACGCCATTCCCCTCAGCCAGATTGTGGAGCTTGTGCGCTTGGCTCCAGAGGATCTTCAGGATGTCCGGGGACAGGATTGTTTCTTCTACGATGAGCAGGTGGTGGGGCTGTACGATTTGGCTGAACTTTTGGAGGTGCCAGACAAAAAGTGCAGCAAGGTCCACAAGGTTGTGGTTATAGACTGCGGCCAAAGGCTCATCGGCTGCTGCGTGGACGAATTTTTAGGTCAGCAGAACATAGTGGTAAAGGCAATCGGCGGCTATCTGCCGCAGTATCCTTATCTTGGCGGCGCCACAATTTTAGGCGACGGCCAGGTGGTGCTGATTTTGGATGGACGCAATTTGGTGTGAGGGAAGAGAGGAGGAAATTAATTGAAGCGCAAAGAGCTGAAGCAGGAAGAGATGGAACAGCTAGTGGTCTTTCGGCTGGGGAAAGAGGAGTTTGGTGTCCAGATCCTCCAGGTGCAGGAGATCATTTTGCTCTCTCCCATTACCCGAGTACCTAAAACCCCTGCTTTTGTGGAGGGGGTAATCAACCTCAGGGGAGAAATCATTCCTGTTGTGGACCTGCGGAAGCGGTTTGGCCTGGAGGTAGGGGAGTTAGGAGAAGATGCAAGGATTGTGGTTGTGGAGGTGGAGGGCAATCTCGTGGGGATGATCGTGGACGAGGTCACCCAGCCCCTTTCCATCCCTGCAAGCCAAATCCAGCCTCCGCCGCCTTTGGCAGGCGGGGTTGAGGCAGAGTACCTGCGGGGGATAGGAAAGCTGGAGGACAGGTTGATTGTGATCTTGAACCTGGAGCGTGCCCTTAGCCCCGAAGAGGTTAAGGCTTTGGCAGAAATGGAGGTTTAAAATGAACAGGCTACAGGGGCCGCAGTTCAGCAAGATGGAAATGGAGGCGCTGCGTGAGGCTGGGAACATCGGCGTCGGCCGCGCAGCAACAGTCCTCTCTCAGGTTTTAGCAACCCGGGTTGAAATGACAGTGCCCCAAGCCCAGATCCGAGAAGTGTGGGATGCCTTAGAGCTTGCAGGTGGAAAGGAGCAGCTGGTGGCTGCCCTTTGTCTCCGCTTTTGCGGCCAGCTGAAAGGGAGTCTGCTTCTGATGTTTGATGAAGAGGCTGCAGCGAGCCTCCTTGAGCGGATGCTCAACAAGCCAATAAGCCCCCTCCTGGAGCTGGATGAGCTGGAATGCTCTGCCTTGGAGGAGCTCGGCAACATGATGCTGGCCAATTTTCTCACTGCCCTCTCGGAGTTTTCCGGCCTCTATATCAGGCCGATGATTCCACTTTTGGCCATAGATATGGCAGGCGCCATTTTAGAGGAAATATTGGTGCAGACAGGACAGAACTACGATCACGCGCTGCTCATCACCACGGATATTGTGGAGAGTGTGGGCGGAGCGCAGGGCCATATTCTGATCTTGCCTGAAGCCCGGCAGCTTGAGGTATTGCTGAAGGCGCTGGGGGTGGGGAGGGGAGCATGAATTTATCAGCGCCAATTCGGGTTTCCATGGCAGATTTCAAGGTTGCAAAAGCACCATCACAACTGATCACTACAGGCTTGGGCTCTTGTGTAGGGGTGGCGCTGTACGATCCTGTGGCAAAAGTGGCAGGACTTGCCCATATCATGCTGCCAGATTCCCGACAAGGGCTTCCCAGCTCCAAACCAGGCAAATTTGCTGATACAGCCATTCCAGCTCTCATCGCCGAAATGGAAAAAGCTGGCGCTGTAAAGAGCAGGTTAACTGCAAAAATCGTCGGTGGTGCCCAAATGTTTAATTTCTTGGAAAACAACAGCGTGGGCAGCATTGGCGACAGGAACGTGGAAGCAGTAGTGAGGATCCTAAACGAGCTCGCAATACCCATTTTGGCTCAGGACACAAAGGGGAGAAGGGGCAGGACGATCACTTTCGATCCCAACAGTGGCGTTCTCAGCGTGCGAACCGTGGACAGTGGGGTGAAGGAATTATGAGCAAAGCCGCAGAGGAAAACCTGAATTTAGAAGACCTTTGGTTTCGATATAAAAGAAAGGGAGATAACGCTGCCCGAAAACAATTAATCGTCCATTTTGCGCCGCTGGTGAACTACGTGGTGGGTAGGTTGGCAATGGGCCTGCCGAGTTATGTAGATCGGGACGATCTGCTCAGCTATGGCGTGATCGGGCTCATGGATGCAGTGAGCAGGTTTGAACCTGAACGGGGTTTGAAATTTGAAACTTATGCCATTCCCCGGATCCGCGGCTCCATCATCGACGGCCTCAGGAAAGCAGACTGGGTGCCCCGCAGAACCAGGGAAAAGGTGAAACGCTACGAGAAGGCTTATGTAGAGCTTACAGCAGCTTTAGGCAGAGAGCCAACTGATGAAGAGTTGCAGCAGGAGCTGAATTTGAGCGAACCGCAATACCACAAACTAATGACTGAAGTCGGCTGGCTGAGCTTACAGTCCTTAGATGAGCTAATCGGCATCGGTAAAGAGGGAGAAGAAGTGTCTTTGGCCGAGATGCTGCCTGATGAAGACACCCCTCAGCCAGGGGTGAATCTGCTCCAGGAAGAAGAGCTGAAAAACCTGGCTCAGGCCATCGCTGCCCTTCCTCAGAGAGAAAAATTCGTGATCAGCCTTTATTACTACAACGGCTTGACTGTAAAGGAGATCAGTCAGGTGTTGGAGGTATCAGAGCCCAGGGTTTCTCAAATTCACGGCAAGGCCCTCTTGAGGCTGCGCAGGAATCTTCTTCAACTTCGCGAATAAGAATAGGGAGGGGTACTGGATGTGGTGGCCTTTTGGCAGAAAAAAAGAAGAAAAGCAGATAGAGAAGCCGCCTGCCCCAGTTGATGGTAAAGTAAAGGTACAGATTAAAGATGACGGCATCTTTCTCGTTGTCACACCTCCCTCTGGAGGAGGATTTGCAGCATCCACTGCTGAGGCCTGCAGGGCTTTGGACGAGAAAGGGATAGTGGATGTAGACATGGAGGCAGTGCGCGAGGCAATCAAGGAAGCAAAAGGCACCCCTATGCTTGTGGCACCCCGCAGACCCGAGCTGGACAGACCAGGCAGAGTGGAGATCGTAGTTGCAGAAGATGAGATGAGCGCCCAGATGGAGCTTTTCCCGCCTCAGGGAGGGAAGAAGGTCACTTTTGAAGATGTGAAAGCGGCCTTAGCAGAGAAGGGAGTTGTCCATGGCATAGACGAGGATCTGATTGCCAGCGCCATAGAGGAAGAGCGCTATTACGAAAAATTTACAGTGGCTAAAGGAACTCCGCCTGTTGATGGCGAAGATACAAAAATAAACTACCACTTTTCCTTGGAGCCGGCCAAAAAACCAACGAAGCTGATCAACGGCAGCGTAGACTATCGCAACCTGGACCTTTTGATCAGCGTGGAAGCGGGAGCGCTCCTTGCCAGTGTAGAGCCGGCTACAGCTGGCAAACCCGGCCGCACAGTGCTGGGAAAGATGCTGCCGGCAAAAGACGGCCGCGATCTGCAGCTTAAGATCGGGAAAAACGTGGAGCTTTCCATGGACGGGCTCAGTGCCCGGGCGAAAGTTTCAGGCCAGCCATCGGTAATTCAGGGCAGGCTAGATGTTCTCCCTGTCTACTATGTCCCTGGCGATGTGGACTACTCCACAGGCAATATCAAGTTTAATGGCGATATTGTGGTTCAGGGGATGGTACGGGACGGCTTTACAGTAGAGGCAACTGGGAACGTGCAGATCTACGGCACGGTGGAAGGAGCAACT
>Ga0209537_1000774_pt1 | contig 38299 bp, 26 predicted proteins | sample BioPla4DNA1_FD_187698 | JGI IMG/M metagenome (GOLD analysis project Ga0209537, IMG submission 187698) | Biogas fermentation microbial communities from Germany - Plant 4 DNA1 (SPAdes) (version 2) | ecosystem: Engineered > Bioreactor > Anaerobic > Digestate | place: Bielefeld, North...
TGGATAAAAATCTTATACGGATCAATGTTATTTTTATCCATAAATGGTTTCAGATCTGCCGCAACTCCTTTTTCGCCCCATTCATTACACAAGTATTCGTTCAAATAGAAAACATCGGGAGGTGAGCTGGCAGCCATCAGAGTGTTAAGCTTACTTGCATACTCCTCATATGGTGTAAACGTCGCGTGAACGATTATGTCATCCCGGCTTTTGTCAAACTCCTCTATAATCGCTTCACCGGCATTTCTTTCCCCGGCAGCCCACCATGTGAGGATTTCCAGTTCAACTACTTCTTTGGTACTGTCAGCAGCCTTTCCGGAATCATCGGCTGGAGTTTCAGTACCTTTGTTTTCTTCCCGACCCTGTTGCTGACATCCAGTTAAAGGAAAGAGAAGAAGACATAATACCAACAGTATTGTTACGACATTTTTCAACATACATTAACGACCTCCTTTTTTGAATTGACAATAAAATCCAGCAAAGCTTGGATTATCAATAGAACTGTTGTATATATAAATAAATTTTAACACCTGAATTCCAAAATAATAGCAAAATTTTTTTCAAAAAACTTCACTTTTTTTGTTTTTCATCGTTTAGGGAATAACGTTTTTACAAGTTTTAAAGATCCAGTCAATATATAACTGGAAAAGCGCGCATATCAACGTTTTATCAGGAATCGTCATATTGAAAAGGTAAAAAAGACTCTTGATAAAATGGATCCAAACTCAGGATTATACTATGAATTCCAAGTAATGTAAATATTTTAAATACTGCGAGTGTTCTCTTTAAGCCAGGCTCTTTCCTCATCATCCAGGTAAGGGGACAAAGTATCGAAAACATTTTTGTGGTATGTGTTAAGCCATTTCTTTTCCTGTTCCGTGAGCATATCCGGGTTAATGCCCTTAAGGCTGACAGGGCACAGCGTAATTGGTTCAAACCTCATGTACTGACCAAATTCGGTTTTTTCATCCTCAACAACAAGAACCATGTTTTCAATCCTTACGCCGTGTTTACCCTCCCGGTAAATGCCCGGTTCAATAGTAACAATCATTCCCCTTTCCAGCTTAACGTTATTTGGCCGGGGACTTAATGACTGGGGGCCTTCATGAACGCTGAGGCAATAGCCTACTCCATGCCCCGTTCCGCATTTATAATCAAGACCAAGTTCCCATAGAGGTTTTCTTGCCAACACATCCAGATTCGAACCTGTTGCGCCGTACAGGAATTTTGTTGAAGCGAGCGCTATATGGGCTTTTAGAACAAGGGTAAAATCAGTCCTTTCCTCTTCGTTGATTTCATTAAAAACAATGGTCCTTGTAATATCCGTTGTACCATTCAGATACTGTCCTCCGGAATCAAGCACCATCATACCCTTGTCTTCGAGCATATATTTACTTTCTTCCGTCGCAAAGTAATGCATCATTGCTCCGTGGTCTTTATATCCCGCTATTGTCTCAAAGCTGATTCCAATATTGTCAGGCTGACGGGACCTTAATTCCTTTAGCTTCTCCGAAACCGTAATTTCGCTTATTTCCTGCCTGCCGATATTTTTTTCAAGCCAGAGAAGGAACTTAACCATTGCAATTCCATCATTTATCTGGCATCTTTTAATGTTTTCAATCTCCGTTTCGTTTTTTACAGCTTTTAATGCCGCGGTTATTTCATCAACTTCTATCTTTCTGCATCCGAAAGGTATGGAACCGTACAGCCAGCAGTTGGTTCTCTTTATATCGAAAGCAATGCTCTGCTTATTATCCAGCTGCTCAACCTTTTCTTTTACGGCTTCATAATCAAGGATCTCAATTTCATTATCTTCAAGGGTTTTCCTTACATCATCCGCAACCTTTTCAGGGTTGATAAACAGATATGCCTTATCCGTTGATATCAGCGCATAAGCTATTGCCACACAAATGTACGGAATATCCCCTCCCCGGATATTAAAAAGCCATGCTATATCGTCAAGGCTGCTGATAAGATAATTATCGCCGTTAACTTTTTTCATTTCTTCCCGTACTTTTTCAATTTTCTCTTTTGCGGACATACCGGTATATTTTATATCATGGCTGAAAATCGTATAAGAAGGGATTTGCGGCCTGTCATGCCATATGTCCCCGATAATGTCATGGCTTTTATTGATCCGTATTCCTTTCGCGGATAATTTTTTCTCTATTTCCATGAAACTAAAGACCGAAAGTGTTTTCCCGTCAAAACCGGCACATTCTCCATTTTTAAGTTTTTCGGCTATCCATTCCGTGTATGACGGAACGCCTTGATTACCCATTTTAAACAGCTTAATTTCAGAGCCTGCCAATTGTCTTTCAGCCTGGATGAAATATCTGCCGTCGGTCCACAAGCCGCTTTCTTCCATTGTAGCGACAAACGTGCCCGCCGAGCCCGTAAAACCGGATATCCAAGCTCTTGCTTTCCAGTGGTCGGCGACATATTCACTTAAATGCGGGTCCGAGCTTGGTATAATGTAAGCGTCCAGCCCATGTTTTTTCATATGCTTGCGCAGTAATTGAATCTTCTCATTTACGTTCATTTCGATGCTCCTTACAGTTTTCGTTTGATAAAGTCGGTTATTTCCGCAAGCAGCTCACGGCTCCAGAAGGAATGCTCATGAGGAGCGTTTTCAACACGGATCATTTCCGCATCATAACCATTATCAAGCAAAGCTTTATACATTATTAAGCTCTCGTCATATGGGACAAGCTCGTCAGCGTCACCGTGCAAAATGAGAATCGGAGGATATTTTTTGTTCTTCCGTATGATTCGCACCGGACTTATTTCTTCCAATAGTTCCATGTGGTCGGACAGTTTTCCGCCGACAAGGCCTTCAAATAATGAAAGGCTTCCTGCTGCCTCGGCAAATTTCGAAAGCCTGACCAAATCTGTAGGGCCAAAACAGTCAATGGCCACCGAAACACTGTCGGAGTACTCCGGATACTCTTCTGTTTTATATTTAGGGTCATCCCCTGTCAGCGCAACAAGCAGCGATGTATTTCCCCCGGAAGATGTTCCCCAAAAACAGACGCGTTCCGTATCAATACCGTACTCTTCGGCATTTTTCCGAAGGAACCGGATTGCTGTTTTCGCGTCCTGCAAAAACGCAGGCGCAGAATATCCGTCATTAAAATTGCGATGTGTAATCGTCGCCACAACATAACCCATCCTGGCAAATTCCGAAAGCTGCGGGATTTGACTATAAACATTGGGGAAAGTCCAGGCACTGCCCTGCAGGAACACAATAAGGGGGCTTTTTTGTTTCGGCGCGGTATCATTCTCATCGTTCCACGGCCTGATAATTTGCATTTTCAGTTCCACTCCCGATGCGTTTGAAAAAACCACATCCGGGACGACAGCCGCCATTCCTTCAAGTGTCGGGTTGTTTCTCATTGTTCTTATGCCGTAACCAGTCATTTCCTCTTCACCCTCCGCAAAAAAAAATTTATTTCCGATATGCCGGTAAAACCGTTATTCAATAGTATCAGTACAAAACTTGCTGACAGTAACATTATATATTTTTCGAAGGGTACAATCAATCGGCAAAACAACGGAAGAAACAGAAGGGCAAAGATTTATAATGATGCGTACGAATCTTATTTGCTTTATATACAAAACAGGCAGGTGAGAATTGTCACCTGCCTGTTTTATTTGTGTCCTTAACCAAGATGTACGAGTATTGTAGAGTATTCCGTCTGTTGTACTTATTAACATGCGAAATGCCAATAAGCAAAACAAGGGAGGAAATTATCGCAAGTAGTAATATCATCATTTTCATCATTCCTATTTTACATCAATTTTAACCTTTTTCTTTCTGTCCGGCTTTGCTTTCGGAAGAACTATCGAAAGTACGCCATCCTTGTACTCTGCTTTAATTTCATCTTCCTTAACGTCTTCAACATAAAAGCTTCTCTTGTAGTTCCCGTAAGCTCTTTCACGGCGTATATAGTTTTCGTTTTCTTCGTTCACTTCCTTCTTCTGTTCAACTGAAACTGTAAGCAGACCGTCGTTTAATTCGATTTGAATATCTTTCTTATTCACCCCCGGCAATTCAGCATCTATAAGCCATTCATTTTCAGTTTCGCGGATATCCGCCCTTACGGGTGTATTAGTCCACCTGCCGAAGAATGAATCGTTGAAGAAATCGTCAAACAACCTGTCAATGCTCCAGAAATCATCTCTTTTTGCCAAACCTGTGTTTCTCCTGATATAAGGTACCAATCCGAACATTATTAACACCTCCGTTAAACAATATTTCACTTTGACTATCTTTGACCTTTACGCTTTTTATTTTAATGGAATAGATGCCCAAGTTCAATCTTTGATTTTGACTTTCCTTGACCATATGCGGCGACTATACTGAAATACGGAATAATTACTCCGTATTTCTTTAAATCTCTTTAAATTTCATCGAATATTGTTTTTTAGATAATTTAGGGATGCGGTTTTGCTGAATTGTACAATCAATAACCGATATTCATTTCATCGGTTATCGGCAATAATTATTTGAAAGTTTAGAAAACCATGGCTGCTCTTATCATGAATAATATTACAATCTGGTATATGTTTTATCATATATGGTAATATAATTTTATTTGTTTAAAAGCCGCATTTTCATCTTCAAAGTTTCTGCAACTCCCTATTCTTTTTGTCCCAATAACGTCCTAACCGGTTCTTTGATGGCATGATCCAATCTTTTTCAGTAAAAAACTCGGATATTATTTTTTCCTCTTTTTCGGCTGCTTCGGCAGAAAACCGTTTAAGTTCCTGAAAATCCGGATTCGCGTTATTAAAAAGTTCTCTTTCCCGGGTAACTAAATCATTTTCAAGCTCGCTGAACCGGCTGCGAAGAATATCCGGATTAACAATACCCGCCAGGACGCTTCGATGAATCGCCTCCCGCTTCAGCCAATAATTTTTGGCTTCAGACTCATCATTAAAGACCGGGGAGCCGGAATCTATTTCCACAAAGACAGGTTTAAAGCAGGAAATGCATGGAGTCGAAGAGCCTGTCACCCAAAGCGTTGAAGGCTTATTTTCACGCAATACCGCAACAAGGCTTCCGGTGGTATGATCACCGATCAGCCCTCCCGCATGCATGCAGACGCTTCGCACGCTGCCTCGCTTAAATACGCTTGAATCATTTTTCGGATGATGTTTTCTCAATGCCTCCATCATTATTAATGCGTTCATGTTTTCCCTGATTGACAAATACGAACACTGACGCCTTTCTTTTGAACCCGAGAAAAAAGTATACACCGGATTGGTCAACCTGCCGGCGAAATCGAAACCTTCCTCCACTCCGCCCCGTAAAATATGCTCTTTACGGATACTTAACCTGTTTGATATCGCGTGTTTTTCCGAAACTTTTACAACCACCCAGCGTTTGCCTGCCGTTTCAATAACATATCCTTCTTTCGGATCGACAACCAAAAAGCCGTTATCATAATAAAATTCATGATCAAACCCGCAGTTTCCACCCTGCCCGTATTTCTCAAGCAGGGAAGTAATCAGTTCGACTGCTTTTTTTGCGGTATCACATCTTTCGAGAGCCAAACGGACCAGGTCCATGCCGGTTAACGCCTGAGGACCGCGTTTAACCTTCGTAAAAACAGCTTCGTTTCCTATTGCGACGGAGGCTGAGTTTACACCCATTTCAGCGCCCCATATCCATGAAGGCTTGCATAGTATCGCCGCGTATGTATGCTCAACCTGTGGAATAGTTATGTATGTAAGTTTTAGCGGACTGCCCGCAGTATGCTTTTTTTCGGGAATACGTACTACCAAATGCGGTTCATTCGGGCTGCGGTCACTGTTTTTCGCAAAAAGGACCGTGCCTTGTTCGGCGTACGGCGGAAAAGCACATAAAGTATCGCACATTTTTGGCTTACCTCAATTCTTATTCCTAAAATTTCTATTTTAATTATATCAGACGGTGCAAAAGCTGCAATCTTTATCTGTCGTCTGAAGAGGCAAAGCGGATTTGTTCTTTTGTTATAATTTCCGGAATTTATCAATATGTAATGGAAGCATATGGCGTATATCCTTCAGGTCGAAAACTCCAAGCAGAATAAGCATAACAATCATAAGCATTCCTGTGATACCCGCTGAAATAAAAAGTACCGGAACAGGCGATACAACTACCGACAAAGTCAGCATTTTTACCGCCGGCGCGAGAATTATGCCCGAAACACACGCGATAATAGGTTTTATCAGCCAATCACCTATTTCAATTGCCATACCTGTCGTTTTTATTGTTGTGCGTAAGTTTAACGAAACGCTGATAAAATTGCTTATTACAATCGCTGCAATATACGCTTCAAGGCCAAAAAGCGGAATTGCGAACCATACAAAACCAAGTCTTACAATACTGCTAATCATTGAATGTTTTAAAGTATCGGTTTCTTTTCCCAGACCGTTCAAAATTCCCAGCAGTGTTTGCTGCAGATAGAAAAGAACACCCGTAAATGATAGTAGATACAGCATTCGCCCCACATTCTGGCCAGGATACACTATATTTGATATCTCATTGCAAAACGAAATAAAAAGGCTTGTGAAGAAAAAACCAAGGACAAGTGTTACACGTATCGAACGTGAAATCTGTCTGTTTGCCGAAAATACTCTTTTTCTCGCAACAGATTCCGCAATGGCGGGTACAAGGGCAATCGCCAGCGCAGATGTAAGCATCGACGGAAACGAAATGACCGGGGATGCCATTCCCGTTAATTTACCGTACTCAATTAACGCTTCATTCGGAGTCAGGCCGAAAATTGCAAGACGCTGCGGAATCAATAAAAACTCGACTGTTCCCAAAAGTGATAATATTAAACGGTTAGCGGTAATAGGAAGCGATATTTTCAAAATCGATTTTCCTATATCCCTTTTACGCAGCAGCCTTCTTTCCGGTTCTGCCGGTTTCTTTATCCTTCGCATGCGAAATGCCGCATACACAACCAATACATTTGCAAGTTCTCCGGCAATAAAACCTAATGTGGCAAAAAGGCATTTTCTTTCATAATCCCCGTATATAAACCAATCTGCTATCAAATATATAACGACAAGCTTCACCGCTTGTTCAACAACCTGCGATACCGCGTTCGGCATCATTTCCTGTTTACCGTAAAAATACCCTTTAATCGCGGTAATTCCGGCGATAACAGGAATTGACGGCAGCAGCCAGTATAATGCGCTTTTTGTGCGTACATCGCCTACCAGGTAATTAACGACAAAATCCAGGTTAAAAAGCAGAATTAATACAATAATAACAGCCGAAACAAATACCATTGTTCCGGCTACAATTGCAATGCGAATTGAGTTTCTGTGTTTTCCCCTCGCTGTTTCTTCAGCGACAAGCCTTGATACGGCAATTCCGATTCCTGCCGTTAAACCAAGCAGTACGAGGTTGTATACCGGTAAAACAAGCTGAAATAGCCCCATGCCCTCAGCGCCGATAGTATTTGCGATATAAATTCGGTAAAAAAAGCCGATAATTTTAACAAAAAAACCGGATATGGTTAATATAAGCGTGTTCCGTTTCAAAGTATTCTTTTTCATAAAACCTCTTCATCAAAACCGGTACGGATAATAAATCCGGTAAATGCAGCTTTAAACCCGGCCGGTTTTGTTCAAAACGGAAATACATGCTTATATATATGGCCGTGCTCCCCTTAACATTCATAGAAAAAGAAAAAGCCCGCCCACAGCAGGCTCACATTATTCCGCCATCCTGCAGTGTATCCGAAGAACCAAATTTCAGAACTTCTTCAAGTGCCTGTTTGCCCTCATACGGCTCATCCCCTTCAGTATCATGCAAAAAATCTCCCCGCATAACCTTTTCCAGAACATCCTCTTCAACGGGCCGGTGCTTCGACTTGCTTATTTCGTCGAGTCTTTTTTCATGTTCCCTGACTGTTTCACAGTCAATACAACTCCTTGCGTATGGCAATGCTTCAAGACGTTCACTGTCTATTTGTCTGCCGCAGTTCTCGCAAATTCCGTAGGTACCGTCCTTAATTCTGTTCAGCGCGTCGTCTATTTCCCTGATGGTGAATTCTTCACTTTCTTTCAGTGCCGCATTATGCTCAGCGTCAAAAAGCTCGGTGGCGATTTCAGCCGGATGGTTGTCATAACGCGAAAGTTCGCTGTCTTCGTGAGACCGGTACCCGTGAGGTACGCCTTGCAGCATATCATCAATTACCTCCATATGCTCGTGCCTGAGCTGCTCAAGCATATAACGAAAATGTATATGTTGATTTTTTTCCATAATGTTGCCTCCAAAATGCCAAATTGTATAGTCTTTTACCGGCGCATAATAATAAGATTATGAAGACTGTATTATTTCCGGCTTATTTAGTATCTCCCAATTATAAAAATCTTTATTGAATGTTTCTGCCAAATTTTAAAGTAATACTATCGGTTATTTGACTATAATATGCTATTATTAAAAATATGAAATAAGGAGGCGCCGTCTATGAAATATTTAATCAGGCAAAAAATTTTTTCTTTCAGGGACAGTTTTACGATAAAAAATGAGTTTAATGAGGATTGCTATAAGGTATACGGCAAGGTTTTAACTATTGGAAACAAGCTGTTTCTTACGGATATGCAGGATCGTGAATTGTTCTATATCGAACAGAAACTTTTCAGGTTCTTGCCGGAATACACGATTTATAAAAACGGCATTGAAGTCGCGAATGTTAAAAAAAGATTTACGCTGTTCAGACCGAGTTTTGATATAACAAGTTCTTTTGGTTATTTTAATATTGAAGGAAATTTTCTGGCATACGATTTTACAATATTTAAAGATGGGGCTCCTGCCGCCATTGTATCAAAAAAATGGTTTTCATTTTCCGATACTTACGGCGTTTCGGTTTCAGACAACGAAAACCATGCCTTTATCCTTGCCCTAGTAATTGTTCTTGATCAAATATACCACGATGGGGACAAATAGTATCCGCCTGTATCTAAATTTTGTTTTTCCCTTTGACTCTTAAGACAGCAAGCAGAATACGTAGTTATGATAAAAACAGAGCCTATCAACTTTTGCGCTGACAGGCTCTACGTTATTAATGTGGCGCGCCCGGCAGAGATCGAATCCACAACCTTCTGGTCCGTAGCCAGACGCTCTATCCAATTGAGCTACGGGCGCATATATTAACTGTATATTGAAGTAAAATTGCATCTAAGAGCAATATATATATTAATATAAAACATTACAAAAATCAAGCTGAAGATTTTTCAATGTAAAGCACCGGTTCAGCATATCTTCGCATATAAGAATACATATTAGTCGATTGTTTGATATTGTAAAAACGTCAGCTGTTTCCTGTACAGGCCCGGGATTTATTCAGAGGAAGCAGCAGCTTTTTAATCGGACATCTTTTTTATATTCATTTGGAACGTATTATACAGCAGTTCTCATATTTCTGCGTTATCGCAATTTGACTTTTAAATATAATAGGTTATAATAATAATTGCTAGCACTCCGCATAGTTGAGTGCTAATCCCAACGCAAGTTCTACCTGATTTTTACCGGAAGCTATCGGCAAATTGTTAGAAGGGAATTTTGATCGTCTTTATTTCTGAAGATTAAGAGGAGGTAGAATATATGAGCGAACCTGTCATTATTGTATCGGAAAGGTTTGAAAAACCAAACAAAGTAAGAAAACAGGGTTTTATCCCCGGAGTTGTCTACGGCAAAGACATTAAGTCGACAAGTATAAAACTGAATCAGAAAGAGTATAAAAAATTGCTGCATGGGCCTGCGAAAAATGCCAAAGTAAGAATAAAACTCGGAAACGAGGAAAAGAACTGTATTATTAAAGAAGTACAGAAGGATTGTATCAATGGACAAATACTTCATGTTGAACTGCAGACCATTCAGAGCGATGATATAATCCGATTAAAAGTACCTATTGTTTTTCAGGGAAAAGAAAAACTTACATTTAGAAAGCTATTGGTGCAGGAGCTTGTCCCCGAAATTGAGCTTAGGGGAAAAGCCGCCGATATTCCGGAGTTTATCTCTATTGATGTTGGAGACAAAAACGCAGGAGACAGAATTACCGTCAGTGATATCCAACTCGGAGACGGTATAAAGATTATATACGATGAAAACGAAACTCTTGCGGTTATAATCGCAATAAAAGAGCATAGTGATAGTGATGATAGCAGTGAAAGCACCGATGGAACGAACAGCACTGATAGTAATGACAGTGAAGTAAGCCAATAGCATAAAACGGCTATGGGATTTAAGTTTCAGTCAGCGTAAAGTTACTGCCTGGGTTTCGTACCTCTGCTAAAGTAAAAATAGTTTCAGCTTCCGCCCAAGATGCCTTAATTGTATAATAAACACATAATTTTCCTGAATTGGCATGCTGCATTATGACTTTTTACAAATAATTATATATAAAATGAGACATTTTTGAGGGAAATAATGAATCGTTTCTTTAAAATTGCTGTAGCAGCTTTAATTATAGTGACGTCAGCAGGTTGCCAGGGAAGGGATATTGAGTATCCGAAGGCATTTGATGGCATTCTTGACCTTAGGGAATGGGACTTTAACACAGACGGTCCTGTGAACCTCGACGGTGAATGGGAGTTTTATTGGAAAAAACTCTATAAACCTGACGACTTTAAAGAAGACAGAACTGTCAATGACAGACGTATTATCGAGGTCCCCGGGTCCTGGAACGGATATGAGATTGATGGGAATCCCATTGGCGGTGAAGGTTATGCTGCATTTCGGCTTAAAATCCTGTTACCTGAGGATAACATAAGCAAATCAATCAACCTTTCTGCTATTTCAACAGCCCACAGAATGTGGATAAACGGAGAACTGGCATCTGCCCTCGGGGAAGTTGCAACGCAAAGGGAAGAAAGCTCTCCAAAATACTATCCGAAGGTTATTCCTGTAAAAACCGAGAGTAATTCCATGTATCAAATTTCAGTCATCGCAGGGGTGGGATCTGGCAGTCCGTTACATTGGGCAGCAGTGAAGAAATCCAGGCTATAAGGGAGCGCCGAATGGCAGTTGATATGGTTCTTATGGGAAGTCTGCTTATCACCGGATTGTATCACCTCGCGCTTTTTTTGCAAAGAAAAAAGAACAGGGCACCGTTGTTTTTTTGGGATATTTTGTATTTTAATGGGATTAAGGGTTGTATTAGTTGGACAAGTACTATTCTTAAGGTTTTTTCCACATTTGCCCCAGGAGCTTGCCCTTAAACTGGAGTATTTCACATTTTATCTTGCTCTTCCGTTCTTTGTTTTGTATATGCACTATCTTTTTCCGCAGGAGATATCGAAGAAAGCGGCAATATCTTATTTTCTCACGGGCAGTGCCTTCTCCCTGCATGTGCTTTTAACCCCATCAAGGGTATACAGCTATTATTTAATCATTTTCCAGGTTATAACGGTAGGGTTTTTGTTTTATCTGTCACTTCCGTACCCTGTCCTGCTTCAGATTTTATCCTTATGTTTCCGCCTTGAAGCTCAACCAGTTTTTTCGTTATACTAAGCCCAATTCCTATACCATTCGTGTTTCCGGAATTTTCATTTTCAACCCTTTCATATAATTCAAATATCCTGTCATGATACTCTTCAGGTATACCAATTCCGGTGTCCTTTACCGATATTTCCGCCATTTTTTCTTTTACAGATGCTGAAACTGTAATACTGCCAGAGGGTGTATACTTAATCGCGTTACCAATTAAATTATAAAGGATTTGCTCAAGCCGATTCCCGTCAGCTTCCACAATCAAGCCTTCGGGGATTTCACTTTTTAAAGTTAACCTCTTGTTACTACGTAATGATCTTGAAAGGGTAAGTACTCTCTGAACCGTCTGACCAAGATCGACAGGTTCTATATTTAAGACAATATCGTTGTTTTTTATTCTGGAGAAATCCAACAGATCGTCAACAAGTCTGCTTAAACGTCTGCCGCTGTAAATAATCAAATTGAGATTATTCTCTTGCTGCTGGTTAAGTTTCCCCGCTGATCCCTGTAAAGTGGATTCGGCAATGCCAATCATGCCGTTTAAGGGGGTTAAAAGCTCATGCGAAACTGTGGCCAAAAACTCATCCTTCAGCTTATCAGCCTCAACAAGTTTATTTGACATTTCTTCCACCGTGTCAAAAGCCCTGGAGAAACGGCTGGACAATATGTATGACTGTACAAAAATAAATATAAATACTCCCAAGGGGGCAAGATCGCTCATCAGTGATTTTTCATTATAATAGAGGATATCATTTACGGCTGTAGCAAAGAACACTCCAAAACCGACAATAACAAGGAACGAACCTTCTCTTTTTCTGATTATTGCTTTTATAATTGAATATGACTTTTACCCTGCCGGTCAGTGTTAAGAAGAACAAGGCCAAAACAAGGATAAAGCACGATTCCAGCCTGGAAACGCTGCCCCATCCTGTTTCGCTGTTTACACATCAGAAACCGGATTTGGAAGATTCTTTTTGGATTCTTTTAGTGGATGATGAGCCGGTGAATATTGAGGTGGTCGCAAGCCAGCTTTCACTGGAGCATTATAACGTGGTAACTGCCGATAACGGAAAGGACGCATTTAGAAAAATAGAAGAAAGTCAGAGATTCGATCTGGTGATACTGGATATCATGTTACCCGATATTTCCGGATATGAGGTATGCCGTTTGATCAGGGAAAGATACTCCCTGCTGGAACTGCCAGTATTGATGCTTACAGCAAGAAACCGGCCCGATGATGTATTGCTGGCCTTTGAATCCGGAGCGAATGATTATCTGTCAAAGCCTTTTGACAGAAATGAAATGCTTGCCCGGGTAAGAACCCTTATAACCCTGAAAAAGGTTATGAAGCAGATGGTGGCAACCGAACTTAATTTTCTGCAGGCACAGATAAAGCCCCATTTCATATATAATACCCTTAACACTGTTATGGCATTTTGTCGTACTGCACCTGAAAAAGCAGCGGAGTTGCTTGATGAATTGGGCAATTATTTACGGGGGAAATTTAACTTTAGCAGTACTGACCAATTATTACCCTTAGAAAGGGAACTTGATCTGGTAAAATCCTATCTGGCTATAGAAAAAGCACGCTTCAATGAACGACTAAGTGTTATATATAGTGTAGATGAAGACATAAAAATCGATATTCCGCCTCTAATACTGCAACCCATAGTTGAAAATGCGGTAAAGCATGGAATCCAGCCAAAGAGAAAAGGAGGAAGGATAGAAATATCCATAAGAAAAACACCTTCCGATGTTTTAATTGAAATAAAAGACGATGGAGTTGGAATGACCAGGGAAGAGGTTGACAGAATACTAAGCCGCACAAACAGAGAAGCAGGAATAGGCCTGCAAAATGTCAATAAGCGGTTGATTAATCATTTCGGACACGGCCTTACTGTTTTAAGTGAAGTGGATAAAGGAACTGTTGTTACTATAAAAATTCCACATTAAAGGGGTAGTAAAAAATGATTAGAGCCATAATTGTCGACGATGAAAAGATGGCCCTAGAGCAGTTGAGATATGCTTTAAGCCAATATAAAGAGATAAGTATTGCAGCCGAATTTTCAGACCCGGTGGAGGTTTTGGGGAAAATACGCGTATTAAAACCCGATGTAGCCTTTTTGGACATTGATATGCCGGAGATTAACGGTTTCATGTTGGCCGAAGAAATCAGAGATATTTCCCCGGGAACTTCCATTGTTTTTGTAACCGCATATGACGATTATGCTATAAAAGCTTTTGAAATTAACGCCGTCGATTATGTCTTAAAGCCCATATCAAGGACAAGAATAGACAATACAATTCAAAGAGTTATCAGAAAAATCACGGGGTTGGAAGGAAAGAGTATAAAAGGAAACGACAATCTGGACAAGCTCATCAAACAGAATATAATCAGGATTTTAGCCTGGGAAGGAGAAAACATTAAAATATTAAAGCCTTCGGACGTATTATTTTTTTCTATTGCAAAAAGAAACACGATAATAATTACAAAACAAAAAAAATACCTGGGGAAGCATTCTTTAAACTATTGGGAAGACAGATTAGCGCAATGGAATTTTTTTAGGTGCCACAGAAGTTATCTGATAAACCTGGATAAAATTGAAAAGATATATTCTATCTTTAATAACATGTACTATCTTAAGATGAAAGATTGTAAGAATGAAATCCCTGTTAGCAGGAGGAGTCTTAATAATTTGAAACAAATACTGGGCTTTGATTAAGCCTGATTAGATTAATAACCGTTCAATCACAAATACATATCGTTTATACATGTTTTCTTACCATTCACACTTACAAATTAGCTACATAATTCCTTTGTATGTTAGTATAAGCTGGAGGTGGTATGTGTGAATTTCAAGAAATTCATTTCATTATGTTTAATTTTGACTTTATTACCCAGCTTTTTACTGGTGGCTGTATCGGCCATAAATCAAGGGATTACAGAAATAGAAGAAACAGAAGAAGGAATCAGTGTAACGGAATCGGTTTACATGGAAGAGGATGCGGGTGATTTTGAGATTAACCCGCCGGAGCCGATCGAATCCGGAATTAAACTCAACTATGAACTTGATGATATGGAAGATATGCCTTTAGGCACGATGATTCAAAGGGATTTAAGATTCGTGTTTTCAAGCACGGACGGACCTGAACTCGCATTAACAACAAACATTGGAACCATTAAAGACGGCATCTGGACTTTTACCGCGGAAGAAACCGGTACATATGAAGTAGTTATCACCGCGTCTGATGAGGAAGGAAGATTTTTAACCGAGTCATTTATTATAAATGTGGTTGATTTTGAAGAAAAAGAATCCGGCGGGTTTTCAGTAATGGGAATCCAAAGCGGCAATGACCGACCATGTCTTGTTGATATTTCGATTAGTGTCCCCTGGACAACGATTGACCCGGAAGATGCGAAAGCCCGTTTAAAGGCCGGAGATCCGGTGAATATTTTTCTGCATTTTAACCGCAGCGTTCACTATACAAGCGGGCATTTAAAACTCGGACAGGGGTTTAATGCCGAATATATGGGAGGTTCCGGCACAAACACCCTGCTGTTCCAGGCGGTAATTCCGGATGAATGCACCGTTCCCCTTAACGGTGAGAAGTTAACAATATCAGGCTGGGAGAATGTTCATATAGACGATGGTGTATATGTTTTGTCAGCCCCTGCAAGTATCAGCGGCTATTCTGTTGACAAAGGAGAGCGAAGAAATAACCGCAGTTTTATCCAGCCTTTCTATATGGAGTATAATCCTGATGATCCATATAATCTGCCTTTAACGGGAGACCTCACAGGCACCACCATACAGGGACAGGGTTTAATTTACCTTGCGGATAATACGCCCCCCAGGATTATTAATATACGGACAAATAAACCCAGCGGCACATATAGCCTGGGAGAAATGATATTTATTATCCTGGATTTCAGTGAAGAGGTCAAACGTTTCGGATACGAATGGACTGAAGCGCGGCTTAATAATGGCGCGTTTGCCAACCGGGATTTCGACCACGGCTATATACGCAGAGCAAATTTAACCGATGATAATGGAAATTTTTTCAGAATAAGCACTGATACTAAATATATTATGGGCTTTACCGTTGAACCGGGTCACGAGATAGACGGTTTGAAAGTTGAACAGATTATCGGGGGATACTTTGAGGATTTCCACGGGAACCGGTTAGATACGGCTCTGCCGGATGGTGACGGCAGTCTTTATGCATATGGAGATACCAAACGCGAACTTCCCCCTGTGAATATCGAAATTGTAGTACCTGACGGAGTGGGAAGGGTTCCGTATTTTATAGCTTACCCTGCCAAATCTGAAGAATGGACCGAAATAAAACAGGACGTACTGCCGAATGTAAGGTTTGTTTCAAGCAGTATGTATCGTTTTGATGTCTACAGGATATGGTACTATTGGGATAAAAACCCCAGCCATGAAGAATCAATTGAAAAATGGAATAAAATAGAGCAGGAGCTTACTAAGAACCTAGGTTACGGCTCGCCTATTCCTGGTCCTCCTGAAGGCATTTTGACAACAGAAAACGGTGGGTGGGTTCTGCCTCCCGGCGGTGGAAACGTTGCAGGAGAATACTATCTCCATGCTGTAGCAGTATACCAAGGCGCATATTATGAAAAAAGCATATATCACATAAGCGCCGCTTCCGGAAGGCACTGGACAGTGGGACCGTTTTTGTTTGACGAAAAGGCTCCCGAGATAGATTTTATAACGCCCGCAAGCGCAAGCGAACCAATCAAAACCAATCAGCAGGTGATTGTAGAGATATTGGAACCCCATTCGGGCTTAGATACGGATAATGTGTTTTATCAATGGAGGGATGAAGACGGAAAAATAGTGTCTGAGGATACATTTGAAAAGACAGAGGGCAATTTTCACATTACATACGCACCTGAAAATAGCGGAAATTACCAATTATATGTGCAGGCCGAGGACAACCTTGGGCACAGGTCAAGCAAACTTTCCGGCATATACGTTGTAGATGAAAATGTACAACATGAAGAATGCGAAATGGTGATAAAAATCAGCGGAGGAAGTGAAATTGAGCATCAAAAAGCAATCAGCGGCAAGCTGGACACAGCGAACGAGAGAATATTCATAGATATTTCTCCTGCGGAAGATTTAGGGAAGGTATATTTTATGTTCAGTGATATTGAAAGCAAACCCGGCGTAAACAATCCGGCATGGGTTGATATTGATGATGCTGTTAAAGACGGGATAGCTTCATATAATGATCTTAACGATGAGCGCAGTTATTTTCTTTCTATGCCGCAGGATTTGAAAACCGGCATTTATTACCTGCATGTAAAATTTTATGACAAATGGGGAACGCCTTATATTGAAACACTGAAGAATCAAAACGGTGAGTACAATTTACCAATTTATCTGGACAGGCGAGGACCGATGGTTTTCGTAGAACCCGACGGTCACGGGTTGTCCAGTGACGTAAGGGTAAAGATTACTGTCAGGGATGAGATGGGCGGTATGGAAGGCGCGCGTGAACCAATAGTACTTTTGGCTTCAACTGACGATTTTGACGATGACGACTTTTGGAGCAAATCATTTTATGTAGAAAAAGATGGTCTTGCCGAGCTGGAAGACGAAAAAACCCTGACAATGGAATTTAATATTGTGGAGCAGACATTTGGTAATTGGGCACTTGAAGAAACACCGCCTCTGGACGGGGAGTATTTTATTCATGTTACAGCCTACGATGCCCTTTATCATTATTCAGACGCCAAGGAAAACGAGTCTCATTATGTCAGCCGGCCATATTACCTGGATACAAAGGGACCTGACCTTGCTTTGGAACCGGAGCAAAACGTGACAGGGATAAACATTGCCCGGATTAGGCTGGACGTCGGCGGTGAAGCAGGAGCAGAGTATAGCTATTGTATCAACCAGGGTGAATTTGTAGATGAAATACCTATACCTGGAGAATTATATACACGGGAAGTAAAAGAAGGAACTTATTACGTGGGAGATACGGATAAATGGAGCGAGTGGAAGCCCTATGAGCCTGTTATAAGTATCCCGTTACCGGAAGAAGAGAGAAAACACCATATTACCGTCAGGGTTCGGGACTCTTTTGGCAATGTCGGCAGATATGATTACGATCCACATGGGGATGAACCCGTATACCTCCCGTATAAAACAACTACCGTTGAATACAGGAAAGGAGCTCCTGTCACCACCGAACCTCCAAAGGTAAGGCTGGAATACAGTACTCTTGGCTGGACAAATCAGGATGTAACAGTAACCCTTAAACCCGTTGATACCTCTGTTGTAATAACAAACAATTCTGGCAGCTACGATAGAGTCTTTACCGAGAACGGCACCTTCACCTTCGAATTTGTGGATTCTTATGGAAGAAAAGGAACAGCTGTTGCAGCAGTAACCAATATAGACAAAATACCGCCAAATGTCCATGTAAGTTATTCAATCCCAGAAGAGCAGCTTACCAACGGAAATGTAAGGGCCAGCATTATTGCTGATGAAAAGGTACAGGTCATATGGGGGGATGGAAGCACGAACAATTATTATATTTTTGAAGATAACGGAACAGCCTCCTTTACCGTTACCGACAGGGCAGGGAACACAACGCAGGGAGTGGCCAAAGTAAGCAATATCGACAGAACGCCTATTGATGCTGAGGTAAAGTATGATATTGCGGAAGAAGAAGGAAAAATGATTGTCACAATAAGTTCCCATAAAGAATTTGTAGTCCTTAATGACAGCAACAGCGGCAATTATGTTTACAGCAAGGAAAAAAGATACAGCTTTTCAAATGATGAGAGCACAACCTTCATCCTGCAGGACAGGGCGGGGAATATGGAGACAGTCTATATTGAGGTGTCGGATATCGAACCCCCGAAGGTAATGCAGATTTTCAGCACGGAAGAGCCTACCCGTGATAATGTAATGGTCACGCTTGTTCCGGATCGCGATATAACTATCGATGGTTATGATTCCCTGGACATAGAAATAACCGAAAGCGGAAAACACGCTTTTACGATGGTGGACGCAAAGGGATTCCGGTACCCGTTAATCATAGAAGTAACCAATATAGACAGGGAAGCGCCCAGGATAGAATTTGAAACCAGGGATCTTTTAGTCCTTCAAAACGGAAATTTTGATCCAATGAGCGGAGTAAAGGCCACCGACAACCTTGACGGGAACATTACCTATAATGTGGAAGTAAATACCGGGTCTTTAAATACCACAAAACCCGGGAATTATGAAATAGTCTACAGCGTAACTGACAGGGCAGGGAACAGAGCGGAAGTTAAAAGAACAGTCAGGGTCCTGAAGGTGGATAAACTAACGGCTCTGATTAACTCCACACTGCCCGATGAAAACGGAGCTGTTTATCTGAATACAGGAAACGTCAGGATTAATTTTTCAGGAGAAAAAGGTGAAACGACTGTAAAATGGGCTCAGGGAGAAAAGGATATTTCCTTCTTCAAGGGATTAAGCGGCAGCGGCAAAGACATAAACGGGTATTCGTACGGAGTCATGAGCGGCAGCGAGGGAACCTTTGAACGAGGAAAATACACCTTCTATATAGAGGATCAGGAAAGACAGTGGCTGCTGATTCATTTATATATAAACGGTTAATAACCAGGAGAAATAACCTGCGCAAAAACAAGGGGGTAATGCAATGATAAAGGGAAAACGTATAGTTGCGGCTTTGCTTATCTTTTTTTACGTATTCATATCAAGCCAGGAGATTGTACTTGCTGTTGCACAGCAGCTGACACCAATAAGAGTCGATAACGGCTTTGTGGAATACACAGTAAATCCCGGCAACGGGAGATTCAGCATTAAAACTGTAAAAGGCACGGCGGAAGGAAAGGACAGCGATTCACTTCTTTTGTACCTGAAGGAGGTGCCCGAAACATCCTTTACCACGTTCAGGATAAACGGCGAGGATTATATATATGGAAACAATTACGGATTTTTAGGCAATGACGGTGTATTTACAAAGCCCCCTGCCCAGGAAGGTTTAAATACAAGTTCTGTCTGGACCGTTAAGGGGCTTGAAATTACCCAGTCGATAAACCTGGTAACCGATTTGACTAATCCTCATTTGGGTAATGTTAAGGTAAGCTACAGGGTAAAAAACACATCCGGCAGTGATATCGAGATCGGTACAAGGATTTTGCTGGATACCATGCTTGGGGACAATGACGGTTCTCCGCTGAGCCTGCCTTTTGTTAATCAATATATTACAACTGAAAGAAGACTTGATGAAATCCCCGACTACTGGCGTTCTTCCGATAAAGCAGCGTACCCTGATATAGTTTCCTACGGGCTTTTAAAGGGTTGGGGCAATGTTGAGCCCGACAGTATGATAGTTGCCCACTGGCAGGGACTGTCCAGGTCAAAGTGGGACTATACACCCGATCCTACCGTCGATTTTACGACTAAGAGAAACAAGTATAATTCAGCCGACAGCGCTGTGGCAATATACTGGGAGCCGGTAGCAATAGGCCCGGGAGAAGAAAAGGTTTTTGAAACCTACTACGGGCTTGGAGATTTTCGTTCAAAAAAATCGGATTACAACTATAATATAAGGATATTTGCTCCGGACAGGATGGCGGTAAATGAGACCAAAGACGGCTATATTCAGGAAACCTTTGATATCACCGTAGAACTCAATAATAACCTGCCAGACAGCCGGATTTTGGATCACCCGAAGATTACCCTTGATCTTTCCGTTTGCGACGGAGCCTTAAAACTTGCTCCCGGTGAAGAGGAAACAAAATCCCTGGGTAATCACATAATGCATAATCAGATACATACCGTAAAATGGAAGGTGGTACCTCAAAAACAAAGGGAGTTTACGGCGGCCCAGTTTGTTGTAAGGGTAGAAATAGACGGCGTTGAGGATATGATAACCGGTGGTTTCGTAATGCTGCCTTCCATGTCAGGGCTTCCGCCCAATATACAGGTCCATGGCATTGCCCCGTCCAAAATGTATTATAAGGACGAAATCATGAAGGCCGCTTTGCAGGGAAGCGGTTTTGGTGTATTAATGCTGCCCGACACCGAATTTTCGCTGCGCCTTCTAAAAGAAAGCGATAAGAGTTTTATAGCGGATATTCCCGAAGATTTCAGAAAGATTACCACCACCGGCATTGAGATAAATTTGGGTAAAGAATTCTGGCAGCAATCAGGTTACCCGGCGCCTGAGAATGAAAAATTCATCATTGAGCTTGACGCGAGTCCCTATGGACTGTTTCGGCATAATATAGAGTTTACAACCGATGAGACCTATAAAAGCAGTGTTTATAACATTTTAGCGGTTGTAGAGAACAACAAAAAATACAGTATTACGCCTTTGAAAGATGAAACGGAGCTTGTCAGCCTCAAAAAGAGCAAAAACGTATTAATGGAAATAAAGGGGAAAATAATCAAAAGAGCTTCAAATTATGAAGTATACGATGGCGCCCTGATAAATTCAACAGTTCTTTTCAAAAAGGATCCGGTGGCAACCTTACGTTATGGGGAAAACTCCCAGAAAATCGTTATCGAGGAAAAATTGAACGGCTTGTTCATGAATGGCCACGGTTTGCTTTCTATACCATCCTATACCTTTACAAAGGGGCTTTTTAAAATAGAATTTAAAAATGGGACAATGTATTCCCTTGATCCCGATGAGGACAAGGATGAGGAACCTGTTGTAATCCGGTCATTGGATACAATGCTTCTGAATCTGTTTATTTTTCCGGTGACAGTAAAGCATGCTGAACTCGGTGAAAACAGTGTAAGTTTTGGAGGAACTTTGCATCTTAGCTTTTTCTCGGAAAAAACAAAGGAAAAAAGCACTGATGAAACGGAATATGAAGAAACCGGTATCAGCGTAGACTTGGATGAGGCCAGGTTTGGCAGAAAAGGCGATACCCTGGAGTTTATAGGACTACGTGCCGAAGGAGAGGCCAAACTTGCGAAGGATTTAATACCCGGCCTTGAGTTCGGCGGAGAAGCAAGCGCCAAAATAGATACGATTGATAATATATATGAAGTGGAAGCCGAAATGAAATTCAAGGTGCTGGAGCTCTATGGAAAGCTTGCCATTGTAATTATTGACGGTTTCCCTGTACCCGATGCCGTTTCATTTGCCATAGCGGGAGAGCCCGGGGTTCCGATTGTTCCAGTTGCGCCGGTAGCCTATATTACAAGGGCCGGCGGCGGATTTGAAAACCTGGTTGATACAATACGAGGCAACTACAATGTTCTGCCGCCCCTCACCTTAAAGCTTTACGGGGGACTTGACATTGCTAAGGTTTTCAAAGCGGATCCTATGGAGCTTAGTGCTTCCCTCAGAGGCCTGTCTGTTAAAAGCGGACTGGAAATAGCAAAAATTAAGATACTGAAAGAAGTCTATTCAAAAATGGAGTTTAAGGATTCAAAGGAGTTTGGTGTGCGTTTCGAGTCGGGCGCGACCCTCGAGCTCTTTGACGTTATTACAGGCAGAGTTTATTTTATCTTTGAATACGATAAAGGAAGAACCGGAATATTCGGGCCTGTATACCTGGAAGGAGGAGGCAGCTGCTCAATCAGTACTCCTCAGGACTGGGATTTCCTGGGAGGAATCGAGATTTTAAACGCGGCTGTACGTTTAAGTACCGAACAAATATACGCAAAGGTTAAAATTATAGGCATATCAACAGCTATAAGTTATGAATGGGGAAGCAGTAAAGTGGATTTTGAGCTGTTTGCAAACAGCAGCATGGAAGATGGAAATTTCTTTGCAAACAATATTACTTTGGTCGCTTCAACAAAACCAAAGACAGATCCGTTAATAATCGGAGATGAGATTTATTTGGCGCATCTTGGGAATGAAAGCATGCCATTAATAATAAACAGCTTTGATACCTTAAGCAACTCAATTACCATCTATGAAGGGAACCTGGGAGGAGAAATAGATATCCAGGACCAGGAAAACGCTTTGATACAGTTAAGTTATTTTGGAGACTCCGGGGAGTATCAGGACCTGAGCATAGATGATATTGGCATAACAGATCCCGAAGGCAGGCCATATAATCTGATTAGTAATGATGTAGATCCTAAAAACGCCAATGCCCTTCTCCAGACAATTCCAAAGGATGTAAGTGAATCCGGGATGACAGAGCGGCATATATTTATTTCGATAAACTATCCTATGAATGGAAAATGGAAGTTTTTCAGCGACAAGCCTGTAGGCATGGTACAGTTAATGAACGTGGATAATCTGCCGGAAATAAGTGATGTAGCAGTTGAACAAAATTCAGATGACGGATTTTCCTCCTTAATGATAATATAGCCAAAAGAGACGTCACAGGAAGTGTATGGGCGGAAACTTTAGTGCTGGACGAAGGAAACAACATCATTGAAGTTTTGGCAATCAACGACCACGGTGACAGCACAATCGGAAAAGTGTCAGTTATTTGTGACACAACACCCCCCGCCCTGGCTATAGAAAGCGCTGAAAGAATAGAAGGCTTGGAAGACGAGGCGGGTATCCATAGCAGCGTTCCGGATGTTAAAATCTCCAGAATGTCTGAGAACGAGAAATATCTGCTTCGGGGCATAACCGAACCGGGAGCAAAGGTTACGGTTGACGAAAATCAAGTTGCCGTATCAGAAGAAGGTGTTTTTGAAACACAGGTTTCCCTGTCAGGATTTACTAAGAGAAACATTGTGATAACAGCAGTGGATAGTGTTTCCAATACCAGCAGAATAGAAATACCTGTGCTGAACGATAAAGTTAAAAACTTTAAAGATATTGTAATTAAAGAAGCAGGCGGCAAATCCCCCCTCACGACAACTGCGATGTATACAGGGGCGGTTAAAAATTTCGCGGTTTACGGCGTTACGGATGATGGTGAGTTTCTGATAGACCCAAAAGATATTAAATGGAATATTATACTTGGCGACGCATTAGGGGAAGTCTCAGACGAAGGGGCACTTCATGCCTATAAAACAGGTGAGCTTATATTAACCGCATCCTATAAGGTGTCTGAAGAATATACTTTTGAAGAAGGAGTAAAGGTTGTTATATCAAAAGCTCCCACACCTGCTCCTGATCATCATTATTAACCTCCGGTGATAGTGATATTGTAATAGAAATTTGCACTCCAATTGGCACTATTACATTGGATAACAGTGTCCTGAAAGACTATGGAATAGAACCTGATGATAAGGTAGCCATAGAAATTGGAGAAACAGATATAAGTTTCCTGCCGCCAGGCATGCAGGAGGCATTCGAAGGCCGCCCCGCAAGGGAAATATCCATTACGGTTAATGATGAGGCAATACAATGGCAAAGCCATTCATCAGCGATAGAAGTGTTTATCCCTTATGAATTAACCAACATGGATAATAAAGATAAACTGTCGGTATGGTACGATGACGGAACCACACTTGTTCCGGTGCCAAGCGGAAGATATGACGGGAGCCGCGGCGGAATGGTCTTTGAAACCCGCCATTTAAGCAAATTTGCAGTAGGTTTATATGATAAAACCTTTACTGACATGACAAACTTTATCTGGGCCAAAGACGCTGTGGAAATACTGGCGTCGAAGGGAATAATAAAAGGAACTTCAAACACCACATTTTCACCGGAACTGGATATTACAAGGGCCGATTTCACGATACTGATTGTAAGAATGCTGGGACTTACCGGAGACAGTGAAGATAATTTTGTTGATGTACTGCCGGATAAATACTATTACAGCGAGATTGCCCGGGCAAAGGAATTCGGATTGGTTAAAGGCGTAGGAAACAACAGGTTTAATCCGGAAAGCAAAATTACAAGGCAGGAAGCCGCGGTAATGATTGAAAGAGCGCTGACTTCCCTCGGGAAATTAACGGGAAGCGGAAACGAGCGAATACTTAATCCCTTCAATGACAAAGACGATATTTCGGATTACGCAAAATTCAGCATGGCAATCCTTGTGGAAAACAAATTGCTTTTGGGCACGAACATTAATAACCTCAACCCACGCCATAATATTTTAAGAGCTGAAACAGCCGTTCTGATGCACAGGGTATACAACTTACTATACACTACAGGGGAGTAATTCAATTACTCCCCACCCCCCCCCTTATTATATCCGGATCAGGACCCATGTCTTATATAACCCGATAATTGCCATACTTAAAATTCTCCACTGCTGAAAGTACATTCACCGTCTACGGAACAGGCATAAGCCGATAGTAAAACGGCTGTGTTATTAAAGTTCCACTATCTCCTTTACAATTTGTTATAAAGAAAATATAATAATATTATGCTACATTACCTCATATGGTTAATTAGTAATTAAAATGGAGGGTAAGAATGCGAATTTCCGGAATAACCTATGTTAAACGAAGAAGGAAATGGTTTTCCAAGTTCTTGTTAGTTCTTCTTATAATTATAATTGCAGCTTTTGTTGTGGTAATGGGGCTATTAATGTTTACCGATATACACATCCCTTATATCAGTGAATGGTTGGATGTTGATGTTTAAAAGCCGCGGTTTCCTGCGGCTTTTTTATTTAATGCGGCACATGAACCGGTCATAACAGCTCAAGCTGCATTTTATAATCATCCATTACAAAGCCTCCGCCGATATCGGTAACAATCTTATCGACAATGCTAAACCCCATTCTTTTATATGCCTCTATCGAGCCGGTATTATTTTTATTGACCGTAAGCCATATATGGTTATAACCGCCTTTAATCCCAATATCCTTAACCGTATTAATCATCTTCTTTGCAATTCCCCTGCCGCGACAGGATTTTTCCACATAAAGTTTACTTAAAAAAATGTCTTTTTTACTGCCTGTTTTTATTGACATATAACCTGCAGGGATACCGGAACAAAACGCGATAAAGTACTGAAACTCACCAGACATGATATCGTCGTAAATCTTATCGAAACTCTGAAACTTGTCCAGCATATACCGTACCTGATCTATGCCGATAATCGGCGTGTAATGCTCTGTCCAGATTTTTTCTGCAAGTTTCGCAATATCACCGGCATCTTGCCTGCTTTCAGCCCTCTTTATTTCAACAATTGTTTTTTCAGACAACAAGCAAATAACCCCCAAATTCAATAGTATATAAAGAAATCTCTGATTTCGGTAACGGGTGAGGTTATTATAACACGAATTTATAAAAATTATAAGATTTTCATCCGGTGAAAGCGAAGTAAGCCGGGCATTCTATGACCAACAGAATTTTGGTGGAAAAATATATTTAAGTTGCATGCCAAGTTTGATATTACATCTTTATTCAGTCGTTGACATCAATATTTCACATTGATATAATATGAACAACCTTCATTTTACACAAAATGATGGTGTATATAAGCCTTGGATTAAGTTCTGGAAAATTGCAACTTCTTCCCGGCGATCTTTCAATTTTTTATCCGGTTATGATAATAAAATTGAAAGACAATTTTTTGCCTTAATGAAATAGCATAACTTAATAGAATAACTTAGATGTATTGGAGGTCAAATAAATGAGCAGCACATCTTATAATCCATACAAAATCGCACAGGAGCAGTTTGATTCGGTGGCTGAAAAAATTGGTCTTGACAGTTCTACTTGTGAATTCCTGCGTCAACCTATGCGTGAGTACCACTTTCTAATACCCGTGCGTATGGATGACGGCAGCGTTAAAGTTTTTAACGGATACCGCGTACAGCATAACGATGCCAGGGGTCCCGCAAAAGGGGGAATTCGTTTTCATCCCCAGGAAACAATTGACACAATCCGTGCATTATCAATGTGGATGACATGGAAATGCTCGGTTGTAGATATTCCACTTGGAGGAGGAAAGGGCGGCATAGTCTGCGACCCGAGGAACCTTTCCGAACGTGAACAGGAGCGTTTATGCCGTGGATATGTGAGACAGCTTGCGAAAAATGTAGGTCCATTTCTTGATGTACCCGCTCCCGACGTAATGTCAAGCGCAAAGCATATGCTTTGGATGCTTGATGAATATGAAACAATCGCCGGCGCCAAGTATCCCGGGTTTATTACGGGAAAACCCGTTGGAATGGGCGGCTCCCTTGGAAGAACCGAGGCTACCGGCTACGGCGTTATTTACATTCTCAGGGAAGCATTGAAAAGACTTAACATTAATATACAAAATACGACGGCAAGTTTTCAGGGTTTTGGAAATGTCTCGCAGCATGCCGTACAGTTATACCGGCAAATGGGAGGCAATGTAGCGGCCATATCCTGCTGGGATGCAAATGATAAAACCTCTTACACCTACCGTATGAAAAAAGGTTTTGACGTAGACGCGCTTTTCGCGATAACCGACACATACGGAACCATTGACAAAAACAAGGCAATTGAACTCGGCTGCGAAGTGCTCCCGGGTGATGCGTGGATAGAGCAGGATGTTGACATTCTTATACCTGCCGCCTTGGAAAACCAGATTACGCGCGAGAATGTGAACAGAATAAGCAAGAATGTAAAGATCATTGTTGAAGCGGCAAACGGTCCGACGACACCTGACGCCGATAAAGTGATAAATGACCGCGGCATATTCCTTGTACCTGACTTTCTTGCAAACGCGGGCGGCGTTACATGCAGCTATTTCGAACAGGTCCAGTCGAACATGAATTATTACTGGGATAAGGATGAAGTATTGCATAAGCTTGATTCGAAAATGACTTCGGCTTTCAATTCCGTATACGAGCTTTCAGTAAGCAAGGGATACAATATGCGCGACGCCGCTTATGTGATAGCAATAAACCGCGTCGCACAGGCCGCGAAAAGCCGCGGTTGGGTATAATAAGGCACGGCGATTATCGCATAATTAATCAATAGCCGTTATTATTAATTAAAAAAATGGAAAGAAAAAACCTGGCATATAAGTTATATTGCCAGGTTTTTTATCATGATAATTATTCGTATTCTCTCAACAGCCTTTATAAATATTTCTTCAGCGTTTCTCTTACCGAACCTTTACCCTGTACAAATTCTTTGAAATAACAGAGAACTTTTCCGGCAAGCCCTGCATCGTAAAGGTTAACACCGAATATTTTTTCATCGGCCAGTATGAGCTTAAGTTTATCGTCAAACGGTCCGCTGTCGCCAAGGGAAATACCCTCTACAATTTCCTTAAGATGAGCCATCATAGGGTCAGGGCTCGGGACAAACGCGTTTCCAAAATCGTCAACAGCGAGAAGATACCTGATCCATCCCGCAAAGACAAGGGGTATGTAGGTAAGATCGGCCGGGTTAAGATCATCTCTTTTCATATATGCCTTTATCGTTTCGCCGAACCTGACTGACAGCTTCTGGGACGTATCCGTTGCTATTCTCTGCGGAGTATCCGGCACGTAAGGATTTGGCAAACGCACCTCTATAACTTCCCTGATAAAGTCTTCAGGATTTATTATGCCGGGGTTTACAACCACGGGCAGGCCTTCGTCGAAACCTATCTTTTCCACAAGTGATTTAAGCTGCCGATCCTTCATTTCCTCGTATATCGCTTTGTAGCCAAGCAGGCATCCGAATATTGCAAGGGTAGTGTGAATGGGATTAAGGCAAGTGCACACTTTCATTTTTTCAACTTTATCAACCGTATCCCTGTCGGTAAAAATGACGCCTGCATCTTCAAGGGGCGGACGCCCATTCGGAAACAGGTCTTCAACTACAAGGTACTGCGGCTCTTCGGCATTTACAAACAGAGCGATATATGTATTCTTCTTCGTGGTAATGATATCGCAGTTTACCAGGCCGTCATTTTCAAGTATATCTTTCACCCCGGGATCGGGACGCGGCGTGATCTTGTCAATCATCGTCCAGGGAAATGATACAGTCTCCGGATTTTCTATATAATCCGCAAACTCTTTATGCACCAGTCCGCGCTCAACCCATTCCCGCGCAAAGGTGTCAACAGCCTGAAACAGCTTTGTACCGTTGTGGGAGCAATTATCCATGCTAACCAAAGCTATCGGATATTTTCCGCTTACATAACGCTCGTAACACAAAGCGGCAAGTTTGCCAATAAAGCTTTTCGGGTCTTCCGGACCGTTTTTCAAATCGCAGGATACGTCATCATAGAATTCCCCCTTCGCGTTTGTAAGCCCATACCCTTTTTCGGTAATTGTAAAGCTTACCATTTGAAGCGACGGGTTTTTAAAGATATTTTTCAGGCTCTGCCAGCTTTCGGATGAGCACGTATCCGCCGTAAGCGATTCAACAACGCTTGCGACCAGTTTTTTTCGCATATTTCCATCAGGTTTTAACACTACCAATATGCTTAGGTTGTCGTATGGTCTGTAAACCCGGTCTATTATTTCATAATCATAACCTTCGCAAACAATAATGCCCCTGTCGCTTTTTCCTTCATCAAGAAGCTTCTGCTGAAGAACCGCAGGGAAACCCCTGAAAATATTACCTGCGCCGAAATGCAGCCAGACCGGGTTTTTTATTGTATTCTCCGTGACTTTATCCCGGTCGAAACGGGGCAGCTCATAGCCCGCTTTTTCCCATTCCGGCCTGTGTAAAGGATATGAATTATTAAGTATCATCATGCAACCACTCCCTGTATATTGATTATTAACCAAATTACCGCTATACTGCATAAATAATACGAGGCATAATTTGTAACAGATCTGCCATATATACTACTTAATATAATACAACAAAACAGCCGGACTAATCATCGATAATTCTTGCTTTTCTTTCACTCAAAAGCAAAGGGTTAAATGTTTCGCACAGCATCTTGTATTTTAATGCAAAATAAATTAAGCTTATCATAACCAATGTTTTAAAACGAGGTAATATAATATGGGATATCGAAATTTCAAGATTGCGATTTACTGCCCTGTCGCCAATATAAACAGTATAGACAGCATTAAAGAGTTCGACAGATCCTTCGGTTTCATTGAAAAACATTTTAAACCTGACAAAGTTTATTTGGAAACATTCAGAGACGGTAAAACAGTTGAGAACGATAAATTGCTGCTTTTAAAGAATTATTTCGAAAGCAAAGGTATTAAAACGTCCGGAGGAATAACAACATCGCTCGCGTCGGACAAGGCATTCCGTTCAATGTGCTTTACAAACGAAAAAGACAAAAAAACTCTTAAAAGTATTGTCGTTTATACTGCGAACATTTTCGATGAAATAATTTTAGATGACTTTTATTTTACAAACTGTAAATGCAGCTCATGCATAGATGCGAAAGGAGATTCCACCTGGGCTGAATTCCGTACAGAATTAATGAAAAACATATCGGCGGATTGTGTAATAAAGCCCGCAAAAGAGGTAAATCCTTATATAAATCTTATAATTAAATACCCGAATTGGTATGAGCATTACCAGGAAACAGGGTATAACCTTAAAGACGAACCTGTGCTGTTTGACATGATATATACCGGTACCGAAACGCGCGATCCACAGCATACGCAGCAGCACCTGCCGCGCTACCTAAGTTATTTTATCATGAGATGCCTCGAAAACGTAAAACCGGGAAAAAACGGAGGCGGATGGTTCGATCCGTACCAATGCACTTACAATCCCTCTTCATATGCAGACCAGGCTCTCCTCACTCTTCTTGGCAAATCGAGGGAAGTTACGCTGTTTTGTTTAGGTTCGCTTTTAGACAGGGATTATTCTGTTTTCGTTCCGATAGCAGGGTATATATTCGACACAGTTGATGAATTTGCCGGAAGCCTTGGAAACCCGACAGGCACAGCCTGCTATTTACCATATCATTCCTGCGGTGAGGATTACCTGCATAATTACATCGGTATGCTCGGCATACCGTTAGAACCCTACCCTGAACTGAATTTTGCATGTGATAACATTTTCCTTACCAGAAATGCCGCATTCGACAAAAACATTGTCTTAAAAATAAAAGAAATGCTTCTTTCAGGAAAAAATGTGATTATTACGACAGGGCTTCTAAAAGCTATCCAGGACAAGGGATTTGATAAAATCGCAAATATACGTTGCACCGACAGAAAGGCCTACGTTAATAAATTTGCGGTTTCCGATTACGGAATAGTTTTTAACAAAATGGCAGTCAGCGAAAAACCTGTCCTTATCCCACAGGTTGATTATTCCACGAACGATTCGTGGCAGCTCGTTTCAGGGCTTGGGTGTGAAAATAACTTCCCTGTTCTGATAAAATGCTCATACGGAAAAGGTACCCTGCATATACTGACAATCCCCGATGATTTCGGAGATTTGTATTACTACCCTGCCGAAGTTTTATATCCGATACGAGCCGCGTTCTCTAATAACGGTGATAAAATAATAGATGCTGTTTCGAAGATAAGCCTTTTTACATATGATAACGGCAGTTTCATATTAAAATCTTTCCTGCCCTTCCCGGAGGAAGTGGCTATAACGGTGAACAAACCTGAAATTCGCCTTATTGATATTGTTTCCGGAGAACAGATTAACGGATCGCAATGCGGAAATAAAACAATATTTAATGTGCGGATTGCGCCTATGTCGTACAGGGCATATAAAGAGATATAAGCGCGCCGATGATATCAAGGCTTTTCTTACGCCGCGCCAACGCGGCGTTAATATATATTTCTACTTAACAGTTTCCCGGGTATACATAGCGCAGATTTTTTCTCGCTATTTCAACAAGCCTGTATATTTTATTAACAGGAGTGGCGCTTGTGTCGGTCATTCTGTACCGCGGGAAAAAGCGTGATATATGCAGCGGAATTTCGGGATTCAGGGATGAAAGCCATCCGCTTAGCTTTTCCATTTCTTCTTCACTGTCGTTTTCATTCGGAATAATAAGAGTCGTGACTTCCAAATGGCACTGTTTTGAAGCAAGCATAATTGAGTTTTTGACGGTTTCCAAATCACCGCCCATTTTGCGGTAAAAATTATCGTTAAACGCTTTCAAGTCAATGTTCATCGCGCCTATATAAGGCAGCAATTCTTTCATTGGTTCACTGCATATATAACCGTTCGTAACAACGACATTTTCCAACCCTTTTTCTTTTGCGAGTTTCGCACAATCAAGGACATATTCAAACCCGACCAGGGGCTCATTGTAAGTATATGCAATGCCTATATTTCCAAGGGTTATTAATTCTACGGCTTTTTTAACAATTTCCTCCGGCATTACTTTTTCAGTATAAATATCATTGCCGTCGGACATTGATATATCACTGTTCTGACAGAACAAACACCGCATATTGCATCCATAGCTTCCAATCGACAAAACCCTGCTGCCCGGATAAAAACGATACAACGGCTTTTTTTCAATAGGATCCAATGCGATTGACGTAAGCTCGCCGTAGTTTTTACATATTATTTTACCGTCTTTGTTCATTCTGGCACGGCATCTTCCCGTCTGCCCTTCCGACAGTTTGCAGTGATGGGGGCATATTCCGCATTCTATCTTCATTTATGACGCACCACCTCAAACCTTTCCATCGTATATGTTTCACCAGGACGTATACCCGCTTTCTGTAAAGCTATAGAAACCTGCTGTTCCGGTGTATCGACACCATCCAGGTTTGGAAGCAACAGACCGCGTCTATAGCCGCTTGTGACTATGACTCCGTACTTCTTTACATCCAATTGAGCAATTGATTCAATTTTCTCTGGCTCAGCCAAAACATCGACACTATACACCAACTCGGGTAGTTCATCTTCAGTTACCGGAAAAAAGCGAGGGTCTTCCGTTCCCGCACTAATTGCATTGCGTAAAATTTCTTCAGCAATACACCCTGTTACTGGGCCTATAGTGCCAATGCACCCACGCAGTCGTCCATGTTTTTTAAGCGAAACAAAAACACCTGCGCGCCGATTTAACATTTCTGCAGGCAAATCACCGGGCAATGACGCTTTTTTTCCCGTTTTAACGTATGTTTCCAAAGATAGGCGTGCAAGCCTTACATAGTCGTCTTCGTTATTTTTCACGGCAAAAAGTTTTTCTCTTTCATTTTCAATATAAATTTTATCGAAATGCCTGTTTTTATCTTCACCGACAGCCTCAAATACCGCCACGGCATATCCTACTCCGAAAGTCCCTTCATAAGAAAGAAACTCAGGCTTAACCGATTTTCCATCCAAAGCGCCGGCCATAATAATGAAAGAGCGCAGCCCGCATTCGGCAGCGGCCTCGATAAACGATGGATCAAACGTAAGGAAGGACAAAAAATCTCCTGTTTTCATCGCGTCCGTGACCATTTTATCGAACTTCGGGCCTTCAGGCATATAACCATACGGTCCGTCCTCTTTCAATCTGTGGGATAGATCGCCGCTGGCTACAAGAACGACTCTTCGTCCGGTTTTTTCTATGGCTTTCTGTATGCACCGGCCAAAACGGTAATGCTCTGCCGGATCAAGCCCGGATAAACCAATGCGTACGGTTTTGTAACCTGAATAGACCTGGTTTATAAAATACAAAGGAATTAATGTTCCATGATCAATTGACTTATCGCGTTCCCCCATCGTTCCGGCAGGAATGCCTTCATTTTCGGCTATTAAAGAAAGCTCTTTCACAAAGTCTTCATCATATTCAGCTTCAATTGATACATTGTATACCCCGAACCTGCGCAAATCACCATGAGCTCTTTTACCGGGCGAAATATGAAAATAATCGGCGTAAAGCGTTGCATGCGGCGATGTAATTATAATTGTTTCCGGCTTATAGCTTGCAATCCGTGCGGCTATTTCACGATATGCGTCAATCGTTTTTTGTATCTTTCTCTCTTCTCCTCTGCCAACCTCGGGTAAAATTATAGGTGGATGCGGTACGATAAAGGCCATTGAAAGGGGCATAGCACATTCCTCCGTATTTGTTTTTCAAACTATTAGGAGTTTATCATCATACAGCCATATACAGGACACAAATTATTATATCATGAATTTTAAGAAAATCGTGAGATTTTCACTTGTAAAACCGAGGGTAGCCGGGCAACGGCTGCATAAATTCATGATACAATGTTCTCGGGTACCAGTTCGAAATCTTTGATTTCGGTAACGGGTGAGGTTATTATACCATAAAAATGAAATAAGTACTAAAGCAATGGAAATAACAGTAATTCAATTTCCTGCGTCAAAATCAGTCAGCATAATAATTTTTACTAACTATAACGGACAGGAATATATAAAAAACGGTATGAAGACATGAGCCGGGTGCAGGATGCATACCGGCGTTTTAATAATACTTCTCTTTTTCAGGCTTTAACTGCTCCAATCATGATTCCCTTTACAAAATATTTCTGCAAAAACGGGAAAAAGCACATAACCGGAACCATTGTAACCATTATTGTAGCGTTTTGAATACCTTCCGTAAATCTTGGAACACGCGGCCCAGCTATGGACAAGGAGTTTACGATAGACATGTCCATAACAATATTTCGCAGGACCAATTGCAGCGGTATCAAATCATTTCTGCGTAAGAATATCATTCCGTTAAACCACTCATTCCACCTGTCCACGGAGTAAAACAGAAAAACCGTTGCGATAATTGGTTTTGATAAGGGAATTATAATTTTATACAAAATGTACCACTCACCGGCGCCATCGATTTTTGCAAATTCTATCAGTGATTCCGGCAGCGTAGTCATATATGTACGCATAACAATAAAGTAAAAAGTGTTAACGCCATACACAAATATTACAGACCATATTTTGTTGATAAGTCCCAGTTGAAGCATCAACAAATACATTGGTACTATACCGCCGTTTAACAGCATTGTAAGCAAAATAGCATAAAAGATTATTTTAGCTCCCGGAAAATTAGTGCGGGTTAAGCTATATGCCAAGCTTGTTGTTAGAAACAGATTTAGAGGTACACCCAACAAAAGAATCAAAAAAGTTGTTTTATAGCCAATTAAAATACGAGGATCCTGGAACAGCCTATAATAGTTATCAATCGTAGGTTTCATGGGTATAAGCAATAATGGGCTCTCCAACGCTTCTTTTTGTGTTGCAAAGGATATGGCGATTACGCTAATAAACGGGATAACAATCATAGCAGCCAGAACCAGCAATATTAATAAAAGAATCGCGTCCAACAGTTCAAATCTGTTATGAAAACTTCTCTGGGCTTTTTTAACCATTAACACCATTCTCAACTCCTTACTTAAGACTAAGCCAGTAAACCAGTACCGCCTACACGCTTTATGATACGGTCGGCAACAAGCAGTAGCAGTAAATTAATAGTGGATCTAAAAAGAGATACCGCAGCAGAAAAGGAAAAGTCAACGGAACCCCGAAAAGTAATCCGGTATATATACATATCAAGAGTTTCCGCCACTTTTATGGTAGCGGCATTGCTCAGATTGAATATCTGATCGAAACCGCCCGACATGAGATTACCAACAGCCAAGATAAAGAGAACTATGATAGTGGACTTTATACCCGGCATCGTAATATACCAAATGCGTTGCAACCGTGTCGCACCATCAATTTCTGCAGCCTGATACTGCTCAACATCAATTCCTGAAATAGCAGCCATGTAAATGATTGCGCTCCATCCCGCGCTTTTCCATATATCGGTCAGATACACGATCGGTTGGAATAAAGAAGGTGTCCCCAGGAACGCAATCGGTTGTGTACCAAAAAGCAAGTTCAATAATGAGTTGACAACCCCTCTTTGTCCAAGAACACTTATCATGATGCTGCCGACTATTACCCATGAAAGGAAATGAGGAAAGGTAAAAATGGATTGAAGAATCTTTTTTGATTTTCCCAAACGCACTTCATTAAAAATAAGTGCAAGAATTATCGGAAAAGGAAAAACAAATATCAGCCTGCCCGCATTTATCCTCAGCGTAGTAAAAATTGATTCCATAAATGCAGGATCTGCGAACACATTCTCGAAGTTGTACAGACCAACAAAGGGACTTCTGAATAAGCCCAGTTTTGCTATGTATTTTTTAAAAGCCAAGGACAGACCAAATATTGGGATATATGCAAAAATAATATACCATGCCAGCCCGGGCAAGATAAGCAGATATTTTTCCTTGTTTTTTATAATATTTCTACCTGTTTTCGCAAGGTAGCTTTTGAAATCAAACTTTTTAATACCATCTGGTGATACGGCCATTATATCAACCCTTTCACATTTTATTTTGCTCGGGACGGTATACCGTCCCGAGCAAAAACATTGTGAAGTTATCAAGCTATAAAACTATTACTTAATTTATTTGTTCAGTTCATCCAGTACAGGCTGAATAATGTTCATCTGTGATGAAATCCAGGCATTGTAGAGCTCGACGAGATGCGCCTCGCTTGTAGCGGACGTAACCATATTGGCAAATTCTGTTGCGTAATCTATACCTCTGGCTCTGCGCATATTCTCAGTGCTGTGCATCCAGAGTTTCCAATCGACCTTGGTAAAGGTTTCGGGAGTAGACAAGTCATAGCGGTTTTTATAAAGAGCCTTCGATTCTTCACGGAATGATTTGCCTATGTTTGGATTATCGAATGCCAAGTCGTCCCACAAAATTACGGAACCAAGCACATGACCCAGACTTGGATATTTCGCGTCCCCGACATTGCCTGCCAACAATGTTCCCGGAGGCACGAGGGAAACTATTTCGCCATTTTCATCATAATCCCAGTCTACGCCTTTAATACCCATCTGTGTGCCAGGATAACCTTCTTCGCTGGAGGTGAATTCCATAAGATCCATCCAGCGCTCAAATTTCGCATCATCAGCGTTAGGACTGAAGCATACCGCACCCCAGAAGTTTATCAAATCTCTCTGATGGTAGTTTCCGTCTGTTCCCAGCAGGGTTGCCAAATTAAACGCGCTGCCATCAATGCCCGTATAAGCTGTAAAATCTATCCGGAAACGTTCAACGTCAGCGGTTTGTCCGCCAAGATAAGAAACACCCGCTATTCCAAGAGTCTGGAATTTTTCCATATCTTTTTCATGTGTCAGCAAGTAAAATTCCGGATCAAGTATACCGGTAATATATGCCTGATACCATAACTTGAGTCCTTCAAGGGTCTCTTCGGCCATTGCACCCCATACGTATTTACCGCTGGAATCTTTATAGAACGTATTCCAATGGGTACTATTTGCTTCCAGGAAGAATCTCGAGGTATTACTAGTATCCATGGAGATCGGAACAAGGCTGGCCCCCAGGTTGCCAGGATCTTGCTGTTTAATAAGGGTTGCTATTTCAAGTACTTCCGGTATGGTGTAGTGATTTTTAACCTCTTTACCCACTGCAGCAATCCAGTCCGCTCTCATCCATAAAGACCAGTGGTTAGCAAGGGGATCACCCGGGAGGTTATAGAAAAACCTTGCACGGGGAATAAAGTATGTACCACCGTAATCTTCCTCAAGCTTCGGCCCAAGGGTAGTTGTTCCATAAACCGCTGCTACACCGGGCCACCTTTTCTTCCAGTCGTCGGGAAGGCGTCTAATTAATCCCTGATTTACGAAGTTGACTGCATCAGCATGGGTTCCTTCACCGTAATTATAAATAGCTACATCGGGCATATCCTGAGACATGATCCATGTGCTGAGCATATTGTGCCATTCGCCCCAAGGCAGGTTTATTCCCTGAAAGTCAATATTGAATTTGTTGAGAATAAACTTGCTGTACTCATCACCGGTATTGTAGTCATACCCTTCAACAACCTGAGGGCAGGCATAGGTTATGACTATACGCTCATAGCCGCCGTCGCCGCTAGTCGGTGTCTGGGTTTTAACGTCAGTCCCTCCTCCGCCGCCGGAACACGCGGCGAGTCCCATAACCAAAAAAACAGACAGAAACAGACAGACAAAACGTTTCGTACACTTCATTTTGATTACCCCCAAAATATAAATTTTATGTTCAAGCCGTTTGGCCAGACACCGAATATATATCTCTATGCAAAATATTATTTTTGTATATGTAGTATATAATTAATATATGCATAATGTCAAGATAAATCGTTTAACATTTGTAGTAATTTTGTGTAATATTACTAAAATGATGATGGTTACTAATGGTAAATTGAATAAGCACATGAAGTTTCACAGTGAGATTTAGTAAATAATTATGCCAAAAACCAGGTGTATATGCTGTTGTCGGAAATGGTTTTGGACCGACAAAATTAAGATATCTCAAACACAAACTTGCAGTTTAATTTATTAAACATAGCAAAACCCGCTTAGCTTATGCAACGCGGGCTTGTTATTGGTTGCGGAGGGAGGATTTGAACCTCCGACCTCTGGGTTATGAGCCCAACGAGCTACCAGACTGCTCCACTCCGCGTCGTTATAATTATAAATTGTTCAGTATTAATTTACCGCGCTTAAATAGGATACCACAGGCTGATTAGGAAGTCAAGTTTCTTTCATTGAATGCGTTTTGCGTTGTTCACTCTTTTTGTTTTTAAAAGCCTCAAAAATCAGGTATATAACTTACTCTTGAATTACTATAACGCCTAAAATCCTTGGTTGATTACATTTTATACCTTGTTTTCTTAAAAAAGCGTATAACAACCACTCCCACTCGCTCCTGTGGATAACTACTTTATTTTTCTACTCTTCCGTGGTGTATCAATACGTGCTATGCAACAAAACTTCGTATTTTGTCCTCCTGCTTTTCCTTAATTCTTGCAACAGCCATAGCCAGCATAACACATAATGCTATCCCGCATCTTATCTTCATTTTCTTTATGCCTCTTATGTAGTGCTTTTCAAACCCAAAACACTCGTCCAGCCTTGCGTTTACACGTTCCACCGATGTTCGTTTATTATATTGTCTTTCCCATTTGTAACTTGCTCGATCTATCGGTGTGAATATCCTTCTATCTGTATCCAATGGTATCCTGATTCCATGCTTTA